>Ga0209517_10000640_pt1 | contig 58343 bp, 56 predicted proteins | sample PeaSoiMetSII2010_FD_187695 | JGI IMG/M metagenome (GOLD analysis project Ga0209517, IMG submission 187695) | Peat soil microbial communities from Weissenstadt, Germany - SII-2010 (SPAdes) (version 2) | ecosystem: Environmental > Terrestrial > Soil > Wetlands > Peat | place: Germany... | reverse complement strand
GGTGGTCACCGGCCGCGGCGAGAACGACAACCGGGTGCCGACGGCGGACGGCGTGCGCGAGCCGCAGAACCGCCGCGTCGAGATCGTCAAGCCGTAAGCTGGCAAGTCCGGCACACACAGAAACCGCCGCGGTTCGCCGCGGCGGTTTTTCGTTGGGCTCCGACCCAGTTCCTCTTCGGCGCGCTAGGCCGCCGCCGCAGCGAGCGCCAACGACGGGATCGCCGGCTCGGCCGCCCCTCCCGCCGTATCGATCTCGGTGATTTCAGCCTCCGCCACCTCGACTATCATGCGGGTCAGCGGGCCGAGAAACAGGTAGAACAGCGACATCGTCATGACCGCCCGAACGGCGCGCGGGTTGCGGATCATGCACTCGCCGAGCAGCCGCCAGACATGGCCGCGCATTTCCGGCCGGTGACGCGAGATGTGCCACATGATCCGAATAAACTTGTCCAACTCGAGCCAGGAATCGCGCAGCTGGATGGCAACGCCCAAATTGATCCGGTTGAGCGACAGCACCATCCGGCGGGCCCGAGCGAAATAGGTCTTCGGCTCATAGATTGTCGTCAGGACGGCGGCGAAATCGCTGAGGATGTCGCGGCGTGGCCTCTTCGATTCGAAGTTGAGCCCGGCCAGCGCGAAATCGCCGGCGTTGCCGCGCCGGTCGACCTCATAGTCCGGGCGCAGCCGTTGCTCGCGCTCCAGCCGCCGCGTCAGCTGGGTCCCGGCAAGGGCATAGAGCAGGCTCACGTTGGCGATGGGAATGTGTGAGTCCTCTATACAGCGGATCAGCGAGTTCGCGACGCCGCTCCTCTCGGTGTCGAAGCCGACAATGAACCCGGCAGCGACGAACATTCCGGCCTCGTAGATGCGATGCACGCTCGCCGGGATGCTGCGCCGCGTATTCTGCTTCTTTTGAGTATGAACCAACGTTTCTTCATCCGCCGACTCGATGCCGACAAAGACCGCGAAGAAGTTGGCCTCTTTCATCAGATTCAACAATTGGAGATCGTCAGCAAGGTTCAGCGAGGCCTCGGTAGACAGCATGAACGGGTATTTGTGTTTCTTTTGCCACTCGATCAAATGCGGCAGGAAAGCTTTCACTGCCTTCTTGTTACCGATCAAGTTATCGTCGACGAAGTCGAGATGTCCGCGCCACCCGAGCTCGTACAATCGATCAAGCTCGGCCAGCATCTGCTCCGGCGTCTTGGTGCGCGGGACGCGGCCGTAAAGCTCGATGATGTCGCAAAACTCGCACATGAACGGGCAGCCGCGCGAGAACTGCACCGTCGGGTAGATGTAGTGCGACTTCTTCAGGAGGTCGAAGCGCGGGATCGGTGTCTTGGTGACATCGACCTGGTATCTCGGCATCTCGAAGAGGCCGTTGCGCTCGCCGCGGCGACAGGCCGCAATGAACTCGTCGATGATGTTCTCGACCTCGCCGAGCACGAGGATGTCGGCGATCTCGCAGGCTTGCGGGCTCGAGGTGACGTCCGGGCCGCCGATAATGACCGGCTTGCCGCTGTTCTGTGCCAGCTCGATGACCCGCATGCAGTCGGGGCGCTGCGCCAGCATGCCTCCGGTCATCACCATGTCGGCCCAGTCTAAATCCGTCGGATCCAGCTCCTCCGTGTTGCGATTGACGAGGTGAATATCCCAGCTTTTCGGTGGCATTGCCGCCAGGGTGATCATCCCGAGCGGCGCAGCCGGGTATTTCGCTCCTAACAGCTCGCAGGCGCCGTCGTAGCTCCAGAACGAGCGCGGGTTGAACTTGGGGTAGATCATCAAGACGTTGCAGGAATCGGCCATCGCGGCGTTCCTATCAGGGGTTGAGTTTCTTTGAGTAGCGTTTTGGGCTTAGCCGGGCAAGCACGCTACCAAAGACGCGCCTGCACGCGACAACCCGGAGGGCAAAGGCACGCCGGCGAAGCCGATAAAACGGCCAGTTGATTACCCCTAGCGCAACCGATATAAAATAGTCAAAATCGGGAGTTGGAGGGCACCATGGCCGCGAAGAGCTTTTCACGCCGTACGTTGTTGCTGACCTCAAGCAGCCTTATCGCGCTCAGCCTGGCGGGTGGCGCCCGCGCCGGCGACTACTCGCTAATCACCGACGACGATGTTCGCCTGATCACGACCAACGTCAGCGATCTTACGACCGAGATCGGCAAGCTGTTCCCGCGGATTTTGACGGGCACCGACAAGGATATGTTGATCGCGCTGGAGAAGACCGCCAACGACGTCTTCAACGCGTCGAACGCCATTTGGGCTCCGTCCGATCCCACACCGACGATCCTTCCCTGGACCGATCAACTTCGACCGTTTGTTGCCGCTGTCTACGCCTATCTCGGCGCTGTGGACGCGATATCCAACATCCTGAATGCGGTGCTCTACAGCAAGATCGTCGCCGTCTCGATCGAGGTGTGCGGCCTGATTCTGGTCGTGCTCAGGGCGCTCGAGGCCGGGGTCGGCATCGGGCGGCCGCCGGAGCTCCCGGTCGGGCTGATCCTCACGAACGCCCGGCATTTCGCCGACCAGCACCGGCTCGAGGAAGCGCTGACCGGTCTGCAAACGCCGGTCGCGTCGCGCATGGCGTAAATCGAGAAGTCCGGAACAAAGAAACCGCCGCGGCTCGCCGCGGCGGTTTCCTTTTGGAGCCACGCGGTCTCCGTTATTTGGCCGCGTCGCGCACCGCCTGACGCGGGCGGAAATGCGGCATGACCAGCTCACCGACCATGCGGTATTGATCGAGGATGACTTCTTTCGGCGTCGTTAGCGGCGGTGACAGGTTGATGTACTGCATGCCGGGATAACGCTCCTCAAAGCTCTTCAGATGAGCGACGAGGTCGTCGGGCGTGCCGGCGAACCACGAGCCGAGCTTCATGTAATGCTCGACAGTCGGGACGCCGGCGGCATCCCAGCCGCCGCGATGCGCGACCGCGTCGATTTGCGCCGGGGTCAGGCCGGGGACGAAACCCAGCGGCGCGAACATCTTGGCATGCTCTTCGTAAAGCGGCCTCAGCTCGCGCAGGGCCTGCTCGCGGGTCTTCGCCAAATAAAAGGCGACACCGATCGTCAAATTCTCGCCGAGCTTCAAATCGTGGCCCATCGAGTTCGCCACTTGCTGGTAGGCCTGGATCGGCCCTTCCGCCATCGTCGCCGCGCCGCCCCCAACGAGGCCCTTGATGCCGTGGCGCAGCATGAACTCGATCCCGCGCCTGCTTGCGCTGACGATCGGCTGCCAACATTCGACCGGCAAATTGACCGGGCGAGGCACCAGGCTCAGCTCTTTCAAATCATAGCCGCGATAGGGAACCCGCGCCGGGATCGTGTAGTGCTTGCCCTCGTGGGAGAATGACTGGTTGTTGAACGCCTTGAAGACGATCTCGACCTGCTCCTCGAACAATTCCCGATTGGCCTCCTGGTCGATGATCGGCGCGCCGAAGGTCTCGACCTCGCGACTGTGGTAGCCGCGGCCGACGCCGAACACGGTGCGGCCCTTGGTCAGGATATCGGCGACCGCGTAATCCTCGGCCAGTCGCAAGGGGTGCCACATCGGCGCGATATTGAAGCCACAACCGATCCGCAACTGCTTCGTGACATGCGCCAGGTGCACCGCCAGCATCAGGATGTTGGGCAGGCACTCATAGCCTTCGTGCTGGAAATGGTGCTCGGCCAGCCACAGCGTGTCGTATCCGAGTTCGTCCATCGTCTTGGCGATTGCCTCGGTCTTGTCAAAGACTGAGGCAAGCTGCTCGTTCGAATAACGCCGCTCGTTGGCCGGCGTGGCGTCCTGGCCGTGGTCAGGAATATCGATGTGGCCGGCATACACCGTCATGAATTTGCTGATTGCCATGGCTTCCTCCTGCCCAGCCCTCAATCCACCAGCTTACGGAACAGATAGGTGAATTCGAGGGCGTTGCGCCGGGCGCGCTCCTTGAGGTTGGCGGCGGCGGCGTGCCCGCCGTCGATATTCTCATAATAGAGGAAGGGTAGCCCCATCGAAGCCATTTTCGCCGCCATCTTGCGCGCATGGCCGGGATGCACGCGGTCATCCTTGGTCGAGGTCAGGAAAAACGGCTCGGGATAGGCCGTGCCGGCGCGCAGATTGTGGTACGGCGAGATACGCTTGAAAAACACGGCTTCCTGGGGCTTGTCAGGGTCGCCGTACTCGGCCATCCACGACGCGCCGGCGAGGAGCTTGTGGAAGCGCAGCATGTCGAGAAGCGGCACCTGGATGACGATCCCGCGAAAGAGGTCGGGGCGCTGAGTCAGCATCGCCCCCATCAAAAGCCCGCCATTCGACCCGCCCATGATGCCAAGCCGGCGCGGCGAGGTGATCTTGCGCCAGATCAAGTCCTCGGCGACCGCGATGAAATCGTCGAAGGCGCGCTGACGGTGCTCCTTCAAAGCCGCCTGGTGCCAATCGGGGCCGAACTCGCCGCCACCGCGGATATTGGCGACAGCATAGACGCCGCCCGGCTCTACCCATGATTTGCCAAGTGCGCCTGAATAGGCCGGGGTCATCGAGACCTGGAACCCGCCATAACCGTAGAGCAGAGTCGGCGCGTTGCCGTCGAAGGCGAGATCGCGCGGCCGGACGACGAAATACGGCACCTTGGTCCCGTCCGCTGATGTCGCCTCGAACTGCTCGACGACCGCCTTTGTCGAGTCGAACCGCGCCGGCATCGATTTGATCGGCTCGGCAGTGTTGGCCGCGAGATCGGCAACGTAAAGCGTGTTCGGTAACAGGTACCCGGCGACATCGACAAAGGCGGTTTCGGCGCGCTCGTTCGCGGCGATCAGCTGCACCGAAGCGTTGTCGGGCAGCGGTAGCTTGGTCGCCCGCCACGTGCCACTGTCGAAGCGAAACGTGACCGCGCTGCCGCGCACATCGCGATAAATCGCGACCAGGAGGCAATTGCGCGGCGAGATCACGCCCTCGATCGTCTCGCGCGGACCGGGCGCATAGACGAGCAGCGGCGCCGAGCCATGAGGATCGGCCTTGAGCGCCTCGAGATCGAGCGAGACCAGTGCGCCGGACGTGAAACTCTTGCCGGCGTGCTGCCATGCTTCTTCGAGGCTGAAAACGAGCTGGCCGGAGACAAACGCCTGCAAGCTCGCCTTGCCCGGAACCGGCATTTTGACCGGGCCCGCATCGGTCAAGAGGAACTGCTCGCTCGAAAAGAAATCGACCGAGCGGGTCACGACGACGCCATGCACGACGCCATCGTGATCGCGCAGTACGCCGGCACGGACGCTGACATCGTCGGCGGTACCGCAAAAAATTTCCTCGGCCTGGTCGAACGGCAAGCCGCGCCGCAGCCGTTTGACCACGAACGGATAGCCGGACGCGGTCATCGTTCCCGGCCCCCAGTCGCGAGCGACCAGCAGCGTGTCAGCATCGAGCCAGGAGGCGCTCTGCTTGCCCTCCGGAAGCGCAAATCCGCCCTCGACAAAGGTCCTGGTCTCGGCGTCGAACTCGCGCCATTCCGAGGCGTCCTTGCCGCCATCGGAAAGCCCGACCAGGGAATGGCGATACTCGGGCGGAAAGTGGACGGCGCCCTGGTAAACCCAGTTCTTTCCCTCTATGGCGGCAAGCGCATCGATATCGAGGATCGTCTGCCAATCCGGTGCCGCGGAGCGGTAAGACCCCATCACCGTCTGCCGCCACAGCCCGCGAACATGCGTCTGGTCCTGCCAGAAATTCGACAGCTTGTCGGCGCGGAACGACACGTAGGGAATGCGATCCTCGGCAGTGATGATCTGGAGTGCGGTGTCGTAAAGCCCCTGGTAGCGCGGATCGGCCTCGAGCTCGGCGAGGCTGCGCGCGTTCTGCACCCTCACCCAGTCGAGCGCCTTGTCGCCCTCCACATCTTCGAGCCAGAGAAACGGATCGTCGTCGGTCATCGGCGTGGCTATGGCGCGGACGGAAGATCCTGGTGCGAATGGAAGACGAACCCGGCTGGGCGGCCGGCGAGCCATGCCGCCTCGCCAGGCGGCAATCCCGCGTCCCATAGATTCGCGTCGAAACGCCAGCCATTGATCTCGTCCGCCGCACGCGACACGACGAAGAGCAGCGGCGGCACCATCTCGTCGGGCTCAACGAGGCGGGACACTCGCCCTTCGGCGCTAGCCCTTCGCATCTCCTCGGCCATGCCGGGCGTGTTGGCGCCGGCGCCGGGGTTGACGATGTTGACCGTCAAGCCTAAATCCGCGCAATCCTTCGCCCATACCTCCGTTGCCATCTCAAGTGCGGCCTTCGACGCACCGTAAGGGTGCGTCCCGACGCGGTTCATCGTGTCGAGCTTGGTCGTAACGTTGACGATGCGACCCCAACGACGCTCGATCATCTCGGGTGCGATCCGTCGCGATAAACGATCCGCTGCCAGATAATTAGTCGTGATGACGTTATCGACGATCTCGTCGCTGACCATCCAGAAGCGCTGCAGGCTGTTCCGGCGGAACCGCGCCGGATCGATATACGTGAAGGTCAGCCCGGCATTGTTGACGAGAATATCGACCCGCCCGAAACGCTCACGCGTCGCGGCGACAACACGATCACACTCGGCGATCTCACGCAGATCGGCGACGATCGGGTGAAAGCGCCTGGCAGCGCCGATCTTCTCGGCCTCGGCGATCATCTCGGCGACATCGCTTTCGATATGGCCGACCGCGACCACGGGATGACCTTCGCGGGCGAGTCCAAGGGACATCGATTTTCCAAGCCCACGCAATCCACCCGTGACTAACGCGACCCGGTTCTCGCGATCATTCGGCATGGTTTCCTCTGAGAGCAGCAGTATCCAACGATTTAGTGTTGACCGATCGCCATCGTATTATAAGTCCGAACGAGCGCGGGGATAAGCAACTTGGACGCCGATCGGCATATCGCCTCATTGAACCGCACGTATTTCTTTCTCATCGTCGTTACGGTGACGCTTGGAATCCTGTTTTTTCAACAATACCGAAAATCTTTGAATGCCTTTACCGTCCGTCGCCTCGACCTGACTGTCGAAACTTACAATAGCTTTGGCTCAATTGATCTTGAGAATTTTCCAGCGAAAGCTCAAAATTTTTACGATGACATCTTGGGTCGTGAGGTTTCCGGAGCGTTTGTTTTGCACAAAGTTGCGATTTTGCTCAAAAACATCCACGTCTATACCACCATAATGAGAATCACGACTTTGGTCTACCGAGTAGAGAATCTATTCTATCATTTTCTCCATCCGGGAATTTCTCACGACTTACCTTATCCCAACCAAGAAGAAACGCACGGCAACGTCAGGGACACCTACCGTCTTTCAGCAATATCATCGCCCTTTTCCTTCGGCGGCTATTGTAGTGCTATTGCCGTTCGCGGTCCCCCCACAGAACAAGTTCATGTCGGCGGTGGCACACTGCCAATGTCCGATTTTTATGCTCTGATTTATTCGTATGGCTGTATCGACAATGATTACCGTGTGGCAATTATTACCAAATCTCTGCCATCGCTTGCTACGTGGACTATCCTTATCCCGGAGGACTCATATTATCAGGTGACGCCAGAGAATCGGTTTTCCCTTGGCGTGGCAGCAACTCTCCCCGTCAATTTCGACATGACCGCATTTTTGCACATTAACAACCAGCTTTTCGCCGTTAAGGATAGTTTGCCGCTACAATCTCTCGTCAATGCCGCTTGGGAAAGTCCAAGCGGCATTGTCACCTATATTCCCGTTACTGCTCAGGATATGGAGCATGCAATTGTCCTTTTTTCCCAAAAAGCCACGGGAATACAAAGAGATTGGGCAGATGTTCATGGGGCGGTCGAGGACGTTGTTCGATCCCAACAGGTGAGCGCGACGATTGGATCGGTTGCGCTCGATTTAGGCTATTGGCTTGTTATAGCTCCCGTGCTGATTACGGGTTGTATTTTCCTTCTTCAACGGCGCATGGCTGTTTTAGAAAGACAACGGCGATCGGGGCATCTTCTCGTATCAGGACCATGGCTTCTCAAAGAGACGAACTCTGTCTTGGACATGGTGTATCTAGCTTTTTGGGCCATATTTCCTTTAGTAACAATGATAACTTGGGGATTGGTTTATACCTATTCGTTGAAGAGGGTTTTGAATATTGACTCGCTCACATTTTCGATATTCAAACAAGAAAATGGACCAGTATCACTACCGATCCTGAATTTTGAGCCGGGATCACTCATAGATCGTTATTCAAACGCTTTGCTGGTTTTGTGGATTGCAGGTTCGTTCTTTGCCCTCGTATTTTTAAGAGATACGTTCCGATTGTGGCGAAGATACCAAAACTGAATTAGCATTCCCCAAACGCGGGGAGACACGCCAAATGAAAGAACAGGTCGCGACGATCGTTTCGAGCTACGTCCGCAACAACACGATCTTGCCGGATCAACTCCTGTAGGCGTCGCGGCTCTATGTTCCTCTTATGTTCTATGCGCGTCTAACGGTGATGGAGCAAGCTGTCAGGCTCCCTTGGGCGGCGGCACACCTGACCTTATATGCATGTCGGCGAAGGTTTGGCTCACACCAATTTCCTTTTTCGAGGCCAAGAGGCTCGGATGTTTATCGAACGACGGATCGGGCAGGGGACAAACGCCGTCGAGCTTTGGCGATGCGAGTGGGAAAATCTGGCGGGAAAGCCAGCCCAGAAGGTGTATCTAGAAAAGATCGGCGAAGAACAGTCGTTGATTCAAGAGGCCCAATCCTCTGCATCCGACGTCCCGGCTATTTGCTGGTCTTATGGTAGGACTCTTGGAAATATCGCCGTATTTTCCCAGAATCTCCTGGGGCAATTTCCGGGCGGAGTGGGAGACGACGCGGAGCTTCCGTGCGACTTTGTGGACGCAGGAAAATTTCGCCACGGCGCGGAGCGATGGTGGTGCCGAACTCACCAGACCCATTGGGGGATCAAGGCCGACCACGAAGCTCTCGACAGATTTGGCGAGATGCGCTGCGCGAATCATACGCAGCTTATGCATTACGTCGTTTCTCCCTTCACAGTGAACGTCGAGGACCATGCTGAGGTAGGAATCTGGTGCTCGATGCCCGCTGCATTATCAAGTGTCGAGATCCGGCGGCGTGCTCCCCGAATACATGTTCACATTCGGCAAGAAACCGGGGCTAAGAAAAGTATGGATGGCGATTTTCATGCAATTTCTCTTTTATATAATGATAAATCTCGCCTATTTGGAAATAAAGATATAACACGAGTAAACATAACTCCACCATCCGCGTTCGAGTTTGTATGTAGCCTTGAACTAAATCGTGAGATGGGTTGTATCAATTGTTCTCACTGTGGTTATCCTCACCTTGATCTTGGAGATTTTGCTCACAAACCTCATCGAAAACATTTTTGTGGAAATTGTGGGCGAGACAGCACATGGAGCCAAGCGCCCATTGTATCCACACCACTTAAACCGCTCCACGATCAGTATTTAGATAGTCTCAAATACGAGGTTCCGAATCGAGAGATCAATCTTGATGAGTATAAGCACTGCAATTATACGATATGGGCTTCTACGCCAGCCATATTATGGACTGCTCAACGTCCGCAAGAACTTGGAATTCACGTCCATGTGCATGAGGGTATGACCAGAATAATCGATGACACCTTTGGTGAGGTTATTCTTGACGGAAAACCACTAGATAGATCGACGCTCATTCGCTCGATGATCGACCGCTCAACCACGTAAAGTCGTCGACTCAGGCAAACCACGCCAGCACTTCGTCGAGCGAGCACGGCACTCGCACAACCACGCCGCCATGCAAGACGATCTGCGTCTCATCCTGAGCCTCATCGTGATCGCTAATCACGGACACGGCGTTCCACCTTCAGCGGACCCGGTTTGAGCTAATCGTTGAGCGGAAGCTCCGTCGCCGTCAGTTGGCCGGGGATGGGAATGTCGAGATCACTGGTCGTGATTTGAAAGAAAAAACTCCCGCTGTTGGCCAACGGATTCTGTTCGAAGCGGCGTCGTCGAGCATCTGAGGAATTGACAGCGGCAGGGTCGCGTCGAAAACAAATCCCCCGTCCATTGCGCTCGGCATTCTGGAGCGCGGCAACGCCCCGATTGCCGATCGCGACAAGCGTTGATCCAAGCAGATTTGTCCGCCCATCCTCGCGCTTTGGCAAAAACTGTATCTTTGGACGGACGAACAGAAGGGCGTCGGCACTGTCGGCGAGGACCTGCCACCATTCCGTGCTGGTAAAATCGGGCACTAGGGCAACGCCGTTGCCGTGTTCGACAAACTTCTCAACCCATTCCTTGATGCCGTTTCGCAGTCCAAAAGGGGCGTTCATCCAAACATATGAGTCGCCCCATTCTGTGGTGAGGCCATTATCCCTTTTGGTCAGATGTCGTTTGGCCGGAATCCACGGCACGGCTTTCGCACCGGGCGAACACACATCGAGGTCGAATTGCGGGCTGCCCATCGCGTCAAAGATTTCGCGTGGCGTCCACCATTCGGTGGTTGTGGTTTCGTCGTCAGTGCCGAGGTAGGGTGGCAATCCGGGCTGCGTTGATCTTGCCCACAGTGCCGCCGGGACACCGACAGAGTGGCGTTCTCCGAACCGCAGCAGTCCCTTGAGGGTCGGTTCGTCTTCCTCCCCCAGATAGGTGTAGAAATCCTTCTGAGTGATCCGTGCGACCTTTTTTGCATCCGACGACAGATGGTGGTCAATGATGCCGAGGTCCGCCAGATATAGCTTATCCTCGTCGGCCGAGGTTTTTGCAGGACGCCCGCGACAACGACCGTTTCGGATCAGGAACCGACCAAGCTCGCGCAAGGCTTCGAGCCGCAGTTTCCCCCACCCGGTCTGTTTCGACTTGGCGACCAAGGCGATCTGCGCCATCACTTGGATAGCGTCATCACCGGTCTGCCCGGCAAATTTCGCATAGAGCTTCCGAGCTTTACCGAGGCTCAGGTCGGTCATTGGCTTTTCCCCGGCCATCCTGCCGCAAGCAGCGTAGGCCATTCAACGAGAGCTAAGTGGATATCAGGCCATCGCCGAGGATGAACCCATGATCCCTAACATCCTGCAAAGGGGAAAGAGACGTTTCACTCATGCGCACCCCGCGAAGGCGACATTCGGCAACCTCCCGGTATGGGGTCCCAACTGAGGGAAAGCCAGGGGTCAGATGGCGCAGCAACCGAGGACCCCGCCTGAGCCTCCTTCGGCCTACGGGGCGACGAAGCGGTGCGTCAAATCGGTTTGAGCGATTGGACGCGGGTGTTCTCCTAAGCCGCGAGGACGCGATAAACGCTGGCCCTGCCGATGCCGAGTCGTCGAGCGATATCAACCGGGCGGACGCCTTCAGCTTTCAGGGCCTTGACCTCTGTGGCTTTGGCACGTGCCGTGGGCTTGCGCCCCTTGTATTTGCCCGCGGCCTTTGCTCTCGCGACCCCTTCGCGCTGTCTCTCCAGCATGAGTTCTCGTTCAAAACACCCGACGCTTCCAATTATCGTGAAGATGAGTTTGCCCGTCGCGGTGCTCGTATCGGCCCCCAGATTCAGAATGGACAGATCAGCCCGCTTCGCTTTCACCCGCTCAGCGATACCGAGCAAGTGCTGCGTTGAGCGGGCAAGTCGATCGAGCTTTGTGACGACCAAAGTGTCACCTTCACGAACGAATTCCAGCGCGGCTTCAAGCTGCGGGCGTTGACCGACCGCCGATACCTGCTCACTGAAAATCTTGTCGCATCCGGCGGCGGTGAGGTCCCGTATTTGGGCATCGAGGCCCGCCTGCTGCTCTAGGCTGGAAGTTCGTCCGTATCCGATTTTCAAGTCCGTCGCCCGTCTCAGTTGATCCCAGAAGATCATGATACAGTTGTCTCAAAATGTCAATATACACTCGTATGAGACAGCGTGGGGAAAGATGGATTTCGCTCGTTAGGGCAAGCCCATGTGAGACTTAGCCAAACAGGACACCATCACTCCGAGAGGCCAGCAGTGCGGCGAAAAATTAGATCGCCGTCGGCCACTCCGCGATCAGCGGCTCACACCGCCGAGATATCCCCCCAGCGAATACCGTCCCAAATGAAATTTCGATGAGGCACCAGCGTCGCTATATCCAGCATCATTCCGAATCCCAGAGGCACAATACGTAGAAATTATAACTATTAAACGAATATATCATCAGTTTTTCATTTGCTGACTCACAGTATCCAGTAAATAGTTTTGGTAGTATTCTACCGGTGTCCGCAACAGCACCGCGCCGGAACTTCGGTTCCGGCGCTCCTGTTGACGGAAAAATGGGTGTTGTTGCAGATTGTCTTTATCTATTAGCTCGCAATGGCGAGGTAACTCCTTTCATGTCGGGTCGAACTCGACACCGCCAAATCGCTACTCTGGACGGCGCAAGAAACCGAGGCTGCCGTCGCTCGCTTATCACGCCTATCTCCATATCCTCAATCGGGACCCGACAGACTATGAACTGGTCCGGCTAAGAAGGAACTTGATAAGTTGTGCGACATACCAACTCGCAACAACCGGGGTAATTGGCACTAATCGCTTCGGATATCCTCATCAGCGGTGCGAGCAACCAGAATGCTTTTCCTGCCGATATACTCGCAAGGGCAAAGAATCCCGAAAGTTCTCTTTAGGAGCGCATCCTCTTTTTTGGTGTATTGACCGCCTAGAAATCTCCCGCCAGTGCGTTGCAATCCCGGCTATACTACCTCAGTTGTCATTTTCATTTTTGACGATCAACCTTTGGGCATATCCACTCGACGCGATGCCTGACGAGATCGTCCATGCGCGGATTGAATGCCGCAAACTGATTCGTGACACCATCCGCAAAGCACAGGCGAAATTCGGAAATGGAAGCATCGCCCTTTTCGGGCACCTGGAAGCGTCCCCGCCAATATCCGGGAGCGACCTGGACCGGTATCTAATACGAGATGCTGATCCAGACAAGTTGTATTCGGTTGTTCATTTTCACGGCTGGATCGCTGCGACCGAGTCTCGTGAGAACACTCGGGAAATACTCGTGGATATCCTCGGTGATCGTTCGGCTCAAAAGCGTAGAGTTTGCCTTCGCGAGCGCCATCAGGAAACTCAAGATTTTAGCGTGTCGATAAGCGAAGTTCTCGACTATGGAATCAAACATTTACACTCTATCAAGAACGAAAGAGACAACGGGAGTGAAGACATCCTATTCCTCCTGTCTCGTTTCCGCAAATACTTGCGAGGCGATGGACTGAAGGGGACGCGTATCGGCGTCAACCTCAAGGCGATGGAGAGGACGGCTGACGCACTATGGGCGGCGCACCGCCAGGAGATATACACAGAGTTTGAGAAGATCGAGCAATATGGGATGTTGGCTCGGATGCCGAAATCTCTCCACGATGATTATAGGAGTTGGAAAACAATCAAATCCCTTCGTCCACAAAATAAAACAACCAGTGAGTGGCTGATATGTTATAATAACTGGTGCCATCTAAGTTTGGCTAAAATCCTCATAACTGCATCATATTATTTTAACGGAACAGGGTTTGAGCGATTATATCATCTTCATCTTGGTTTTTGGTCTCGCGCCCCGCCCTGGAGCTTCAGTTTTGTTTCGGGATAGCCCCATTTACCGGAATGTAACAGACACTCATCCGATCAAATTCCAATGCCTGATCGATATAAGCGACAGTTGTGGCGGGTGGTAGTCCATCCCGCACGCGGCTGTGGGTCACGCTGACCATTCGGTCAACCACGGCCACCTATGCTGGCGATGTTTCTCGCGCCTGACGCAACGCGCGACCGAAGAAATGGCGTATCGCTTGGGCACGCACTTCAGGGTCGCTGAGGACAATATTCTTCATCTCGTTGTCGCGCTGAAACATCTTGATCGCGCCCTGGAAGAAGGCCTGAGAAAAGGCCGAAAACACCACGTCCGGCGGGTTATTGCGGAGCATTTCGGTCATGTCCTCGTCGAGGATTTCTCGGTTGACCTGTTCGAAGCGGAGAAAGTCGGCCTCGGTGAACTGCGTGCCGTGACGTTCGTTGAATGTGTGGATGATCTCTGCAAGCGATCGCTTTTCATCCTCGGTGTAGGGTTTGGCGGCGAATTCGCTAATCGGCTTCAGCGTTGCGTGATCGCCGGGACTGAGAGACGCATTGCCTGCTTCTTTCTGTTCAACCTTGAAGGCCTGAAGCCGCAGCATGTCGTCAGTGATCTCGATATCGGGTGGAATCTCGCGGTCTGGCAGAAGGCGGATGAGCCACGCCGCATACGCGTAGAGCTTTTCCAGGCTGGTGTCGTCGAGGCGAACGACCTGAGCGACGAAACTGTAGAACCGCATGTAGCTTTTGGTAAGCTGGCGGAATTCCTCCTGCCGCCCCTCATCGTCATCCGCCTCAAAGCGGCCAACAGCTTGTCGCACCAAGCCTTCGAGCTTTATCCGGTCAGTCGGGTCGAGCGGCCCCTTGTAGTAAATCTCTGCAAAGCGCTCGACCTCGCCCTCGTCGAGGATGCCAAAGGTCTTGAGGCGAGATTCCAACTCATAAATCTGGTTTGGGTCCGAGACTGCTTCGAGTTCCGTCGCCTCGTAGTAGGGCCTGAAGGCCGTCTGGATGTCTTCAATCGTGTTCTGGAAGTCGAGGACGAACGTGCGTTCTTTGTCTGGATGACTCCGGTTCAGTCGTGAAAGCGTCTGCACGGCCTGAAGACCGGCGAGCTTCTTATCAACATACATGGCGCAGAGCTTGGGCTGATCGAAGCCGGTCTGATATTTCTCGGCGACGATGAGGATTTGGTATTGGTCGGGATACGGCGTTCCGTCTGGCTTGACCCCGTCGAACCGTCGAGGGAGTTCGGTTTCCGAGAAACCGTTGAGGGCAGCCTCGGTCCAGGTCTCGCCGTCCAACACCAGATCACCAGAAAAGGCGACGAGCGCCTTCAGGTCGGTATAGCTCTGCTGCTTCAGGTAGTCCCGCACCCCGAAATAGTATCTCAGGGCGTGCTCACGGCTCTGGGTGACGATCATCGCTTTTGCTTGGCCGTGAAGGTCGGCCATGACGTGGCGGCGGAAGTGTTCGACGATGATCTCGACCTTCTGACCGACATGGGTCGGATGCAGGGAGGCGTAACGAGCGACCTTCCTCTGCCCGCGTCGGCTGTTTAGCTCGGGGTCGTCCTCGATCGCCTTTTCCAGTTGGAAATAGGCTTGGTAGGTCATGTAGTAGCGAAGCACATCAAGGATGAAGCCTTCCTCGATGGCCTGCCGCATCGAGTAGAGATGGAAGGGCCGTGGCGGGCCATCCGGCCCCCGCGTTCCAAACCGCTCTACGGTGACGTTCCGGGGGGTCGCGGTGAATGCGAAGAAGCTGATATTCGCCTGCGGGCCGCGCTGGCGCTGATAATCTGCAATCAGGTCTTCGATATCGTCGCTGCTTGTGGCCTCGCGAGTCAGCGCGTCTGTCATTGCCTGGGCGCTACGCCCCGACTGGCTGCTGTGCGCTTCGTCAATGATGACAGCGAACTTACGGGTTCCCTGCCCTGAAATCGCCGCGAGATGGTCAGTGGAGAACTTCTGGATGGTGGTGACGATGATCCGTGCCCCCTTCTCGATAGCCTCCTTGAGTTGGCGTGATGTGCCGTCGATTTTCCGCACAACCCCACGAGTCTGCTCGAACTGCGAAACGGTGCTTTGTAGTTGGCGGTCGAGGACGATGCGGTCGGTGACGATGATCGCCGTATTGAAGATCGGCTGATCGGTCTCGTCATGCAGGTTAATCGCTTGGTGGGCCGTCCAGCCGATCGAGTTCGATTTCCCGGAACCGGCGGAATGCTGGATCAGGTAGTTGTTTCCGGCCCCATTAGCACGGGCATGGGCCATCATCCGCCGCACCGCGTCTAATTGCTGGAAACGCGGGAAGATCATCGTGGCCTTACCGTCCTCCCCCTGCTCTAGGTGGACGAACCTGCCAATCACGTCCAGCCAGACCTCGCGGGAAAAGATCGCCTTCCCCTCGGGCTGATCTGCGTAGAGATAGGCAACACGAAACTCACCCGAGATGTCCGAATTTCCGGCCCCCCCATCCCGGCCTCGGTTGAACGGCAGGAACCGAGTCTTGCCGTTCATCAACCGGGTGGTCATCGAAACGTTGTCTTCGTCGAGAGCGAAATGGACGAGTGCGCCCCGCTTGAACGTCAGTAGCGGCTCGCCAGCCGGTGATCGGTCGGTGCGGTATTGCTTTTCCGCGTGTTTGAACGTCGAGCCGGTCAGCATGTTCTTCAGTTCCGCGGTGGCGACCGGTATGCCGTTCACGAACAGCACCACGTCGATCGCATTCTCGTTCTTCAGGCTGTATCGGACCTGACGGATCACAGAGAGGATATTGGTCTCATAGAGCCGGACCAGATCAGGGTTGAGCTTTGAGGCTGGCTGGAAAAAGTAAAGAGAAAACCGAATGTTAGGGATCAACTTGATACCCTGACGCAGCACATCGAGCACGCCACGTTGCTTCAGGTTTCTTTCAAGCTGTTTGAAAAACTCAGCTTCGGCGGAGGCCGCGTATTGCGCTTCCAGCTTTAGCCATTCGTCGGGCTGTGTTTCCCGGACGAAGCGGAGCACCAGCGCCTTATCGTGGGCGAGGGGGCGGTCATAGGCATCTGGGGTGCGCTCAATGTAGCCCTGCCCCTGGACAAGCTGGCTCACCAAATGCTGTTCAAGCACGATCTCCCGATGCACCAAACTCGCAGGGTGTTTGGGTGTGTCGTTCATGCCCGCATCGCTTCGGGTTCGGGTGATGCGGCAGCAGCCATCGCGGCCTCGATATCGTCAAGCCGCCGGTCGGTGATGCCGCGTTTACCCCAGGTGGCAACATCAATCTGACCGGTGACAGCGGCGGTAATAAGGGCGGAGCGAAATTCGTGCAGACGGTCAATTGATTTGCGAATAGTTGTCGTAATCTCAATACCATGCTTCATCTCGGTATCGAGGAACTTCGCGATATCCCGTTGTTCGGCGACCGATGGAAGACATATTGAAATGTCTCTGACCTTCTCACCGGAACTATGAAATACGGTCGCGCCAGTGGCCCCCAATATGACCTGCTCGCGGGTTGGTCTTGAGTTGATGACGTGGCGCAAAAAGGATGGAATTACATCGGTCCGAAGAGCCTGAACCTTCGCGACACGCTGATTAAGGACGTGACCACTTCTCGGAATGAATTCGCAACGGCCAAGTATGAGCTTCTTGTAAGAGAGGTCTGTCAAAGCGATCACGATGTCCCCGGCTTCAAGTTGGAACCGAACATCGAACTCACCTTTCAACCGGACGGTGCAGTCCGTTTCGGGATAAAGGCCCCCCTCTGGATCGAACGATCCCGGTGTCACCAGAATTGGTAAGTCTGATACACCCCTAACGAAGAACTCACTCTTGAATGCGTAACCGGAGAGCAAACGAAAGAGGTATTTCAGGCGGATTATTCGCCAGTTTTGAGGCACCATACGGAGCCAAACATTTCCACTGTCTATCAACCTCACGTCGTCGTGCAGGCCACGTGTAACGGCGTCCGTGCGAACCGCGTCGTCTTTCTCCTGAAGTAACACTATGAGATGCTGTTTTTTGTCGATCAGTCGATCGATGCGGGCGGTCTCGCCATCGAGGAAATCGGCAATCGCCGCCTGCGTATCGGCAGCAGGATAAGGAATTCTCAAGTTGGCGATCTGTGATGCTGAAACCGCCTGATAGGTGCTGCCGGTAGCCACCGACGTTAGAGCAGATACGGCGTAACATAGAGTGTAGCCCAGAAAGCGATTATCGATTTTCTGAGCAGAAATGGCTGCCAAACCACGGCCTATTCCATAGTCCTGATCTGCAAAATTCAATTCACCCACCGGTGCTCTGACCGAAATAAGCCAATCCCCTTGTGACGCACGCTTTGGTGGGTCAGAACAATATTTTGTAGGGCATGGATACCGCTCGCCGAACTCCGCACAACCTTGGAGAAATGGTAGGTCGCCCGAATCCGAGACATCGTCACTCGACGGCGATTGTCCGGCTCGGACAGCCGCGAGAAATTTGAGCCGGAGATGGCTCACGCCGCTACTACCTTCAACAAACCGGCGATCTCGGCTTCAAGAGCCTTTAGCTCCCCGTCGATCTGGGCAAGTGGGCGAGGCGGCATATATTTGTAGAAATACCGGTTGAAATTGACCTCGTAACCGACCCGACCGACTTCGCGGTCTCGTTCATCCCGGTAGCTCTCATCGACCCAGGCGTCCGGCACGAAGGGCGTCACTTCGCGGGTCACATAAGCCCGCCAGTCTTCCTTGAGAGGCACCAGTTCGTGATCCCTCAACTCGGTATCCGGCTCAGGACTGCCATCTGCGTCGTGGCAGACATCGGCGGTCTCATCCCTCTCCGATATGGCCGATAGGATGGTCTTCCTTACCGGCGTGCTGATCTTGATTCCTGCCCCCCTTAAAGCCTTGCCGAGGGCCTTTTCAAACTCGTCGCGGCTACGAAATGCCTCGCTCGATAAATGGCTGCCGAGGGCATCCAACAGGTCGTCGCGCTCGGCTTCATCCAGCTTGCCGATCGCCTTGTCCTCGCCCAAGCGGGCCAGCCGTTCGGGCGTGGCCTGGAAATTCATCCGCAGTGGCCGTTCGATGCGGATTTCCCGATATCCGAAATCGCTCGTGTCGAAGATTGTGGAGAACTCACCATATTCCCCACCGCCGTTCAGCATCCCGGCGTAAATTCTGACGATCTCGTTGCGGGCATCCTCGGGGATTTCACGCCGCTTCGATCCCAAGCTCTTTCGCATGAGCTTCCAGAACCGCTCGGACGAAGCGTCGATCAACTGGACCTTGCCGCGTCGGCCATTCGATTTCCGGTTGGTCAGGAGCCAGACATAGGTCTGGATGCCTGTGTTGTAGAAAAGGTCGGTTGGCAGGGCGACGATTGCCTCGACCCAATCGTTTTCCAGCATCCACCGGCGAATTTCGCTTTCGCCCGAACCGGCTCCCCCGGTGAACAGCGGTGATCCGTTCATGACGATACCGATCCGCGACCCCTGCTCGTCATCACGCATTTTCGAGATCATGTGCTGAAGAAAGAGAAGCTGACCGTCCGAAATGCGAGGCGTCCCGGCCCCGAAGCGACCATCGAAGCCTTGGGTCTCGGCCTCGGCCTTGATTGGCTCCTGATACTTTTTCCAGTCCACCCCATAGGGCGGATTCGAGAGCATGTAATGGAAGCTCTTGCCCTTATGGGCATCGTTCGTGAGTGTGTTTCCGAAAGCGATCTGCTCAGGATCGTGGCCGGTCACGAGCATGTCGGACTTGCAGATGCCGAACGACTCGCCGTTGATCTCCTGCCCGAAAAGCTCGACCCGAATGCGGGGATTGAGTCGCTTCATTTCTTCTTCGGTCAGCGCCAGCATTCCGCCCGTGCCGCACGCAGGGTCGTAGACAGTGCGAATGATCCCGACGCCGGTGAGGGCGGAATGGTCGTTCGCCAACAAGAGTTCGACGATGAGACGAATGACCTCACGGGGAGTGAAGTGCTCACCGGCGGTCTCATTGGAGATTTCCGAGAAACGTCGGATCAGTTCCTCGAATAGGTAGCCCATTTCGATGTTCGAAACGCGATCCGGGTGCAAGTCGATCTGGCAAAATCGGTCGAATACTTGCCAGAGGATATCGGCCTCCCTGAGTCGTTTGAGTTGGTCGGTGAACAGGAATTTGTCGAGAAAGATATCGCGGACGTTGGAGGAGAATTTGGTGATGTAGTCGATCAAGTTCTGATGCAGTTGGCCGGGGTCTTGGCCGTGCAGGGACCCGAATGTGAAGCGGCTCAGGTTGTAGACCTTGATGTTCCCGCCAATGGCCCCGAACAGGATCATGTCGCGGGTGGCATCGTCCACACCCTCGGGCAAGCCCTTCGCGGCCTCCAGAACCGCCGCCTTTGAGGCCTCCAGGATGCAGTCGAGCCGTCGCATCACGACGAACGGCAGGACGACCTTGCCGTATTCGGATTGCTTGAAGTCCCCCCGGAGAATTTCGGCGATCGACCAAACGAACGAGGCGAGGGATTGAGCTTGGCTCGTCGTGCTGTTCATCAGTCCCCCTGCGGTCAGCCTTTAGCCCCTATACTAAGCCCACCGGGCGCTGGACGCCGTTATCAATCTTTGAGGGTATCCGAATGACAGACAGCCGCAACGCGTTCAGCATGGATATGGCTGGCAAAGGCTTTCTGAACGATGAATTAGCCGGTTACTATATCCATATTTCATCCTGCCTTGAAATATACAATACCAATATTGGTTAAAACATCTAATTATATTACGTAATACTCGATAATCTGATATGATTGTGGTCGCCATTTGGTGTCAGCATCCACGCAAAACGTGGCGGATACATCGACGGCGACCGTGTAAACTTCATATGGAGGGAAAATGGCAGACGGCGTGACTTGGCAGGCAACGATCCGGCTTCCCCGCAATGGCGACCAAGTTCGGGTCCGGGTCGTGGCCCCATCGCATTTCGACGCGCGGCAAATGATCGAGTTTCAATATCGCGACGCGGATATCCTGTTTGGCCCGGTTCGGGTCGATTTGACGAGAGCGGTGTAAGGCCGTGCGGCGGGGCGGTCGGGGCATCTCGGCTTGCCCCCCGAACGCCTATTAGCGATCCTCGCGCCCTCCCGAGCCGCAGGAGCGCGTTTCCCCTTCGACCCACCAAACCACGCCGAACCTGTAATCCCGCATCAGGGAGCCGCCAGCGAGGATTCAGGCGAAGTTTCTGGATGACGTTTGATCGTCAGCACCTTCGAGTCCTCGTGGAGTTCGAGAACCCCAGACAAAACTTCAATTGCACCGGCTCCGTCACATTTGGCTCCGACCCGCATATCGTTGCTTGGTATCCATTGAGGCCAACGGGCTGAGCCATTAAACGGCTGCCGTAAACTGGCTGAACAGGCCGATCAGGTCCGGATCTCCAAATAGGACATCGCGCGGCCATGTGACCAGCGGGCGCATGGGGTTGGCAGGATAGTCGGGGTGAATCATTTCCCGGCTCCATATGGTCATCTTCGCGACCTCATTGCCATCAAGGCGGAACTCGATCTGTTGATGGGGCGCGGGCTTGAGGCGAACCGTGATTCCGGTCTCGTCTGCGATCATCTCGGCGATGATGCGGCGGAATTCCTGCGCCAGCTTGGCACGGAGCATCAATCGCTCGTCGTCCGTCATGTCTGTGTTCATGCGGCCAATGAGGCTCAGAAACTCGGCGTGATTGTCGCGATCCCGCAACGACTCCGCGATTGTCGCCTTTTCAATATTCTCCCGTAGCTCCGCCCGGAAATCGGCAATTTCCGTCTCTAGCGTCGCGATCCTATCGAGGACGATTTGCGGAGTCCTGGAGGTAAACGCCTCCAGCAACCGCCGTTGCTGGTCGAGGCGTTCGTTGATTTCTGCCGTAAGCTCGGGTCCCCGATCAAAGTTCGTGCGCGGCGTCGAGATAAACTGCGAGAAGTCCAACAAGCTGAGGGTGCGGATCATTTCCGCCTCAAGCTCTGGGTAGTAGAACTGCTTGCGGTTCCGGCAGCCCTTATGGCCCCGAACGGCATCGCTGCAAATGAGGGCGCGACGGTTCTTCCGCCGCCCGCCCGTGTGTTCGTAGGAGAGCGGCGCTTCGCAGATGCACGTAGCCAAACCCGAAAACAGGTTCGGGAATCCCCACCCCTTGCGTCCGCCGCTCCCCTTACCGCCTTCCTTGTGTCTGCGTCCGTCGATCGCGGCTTGAACGCGCTGAAAAAGCGCCTTGTCGATGATCGCCGGGAAGTAGTCGCGGATCGGATCGCCGTTCCGGACCCGCTTGCCGTCCTCCATAACCATCATGGGCTGAAATTCGCCGATCAGCCGCCGGTCTTTGAGTAGCGCTCCGACCGTCGAGTGATGCCAGCCGTTCGCGCCTTTCGGGGGAGGCACCTTCGCGGCGTTGAGACGCGTCGTGATGAGCCGCTTGCCCATGCCGGAAACGGCTTCCTCGCACATCCGGCGGATCGCCGTGACGGGCTTGTCCTTCATGACGAACTTGAAGCTCTTGCCGTCGCCCTTGGGTTCCAACCAGTGCGGGCATTGCCGGGTCATCTTGGCCTCGCCGCGGCGCGAGGCTTCGCGGCGTTCGGCTTTCGAGGCGGCAACGCGCCCGCCCTTGAGTTTGCTTTCCTCATGAGACTTAAACATCATCACGGTCATCAGGATAATCGCGCCTAGATCGTCGTTGATACGATCCCACGTGTATGCCTGCTTATCGGCGAGCGTGACGATGGTGAGTCCGGCCTTGAGGATGCGTTCGGCCCGCTGACGTGCATCGGTCAGCTTGTCCCGGCTCAGCCGGTCGAAATGCTCGACAAGCAACTTGGTGCCGGGTTCCCACGTGCCTGCCTCGGCAAGCTCCATGATGCGACCGAGGCGACCGACAGCGGCATTCTTTCCCCGATAGGCGGACATCCCCGCGTCGATGAATGTCTCGTCAAGCTGATCGCCTTTTTCCTCGCAATACTGGAACGCGGCATCATCTTGCCGCCGCAGACCATCGCCTAACGCCTGCCGACCTAGGGAAACGCGACGGTAGGAAATCGCCTTTGCCATTGACGCCTCGCAACACGAGGCCCCCAGATGGGGCCGGGTTCGTGTTCGTCAATAGGCTAGACGATGTTGATGGTGAGCCCGGTATCGGCCGCGTCCTTAGCCCAGACTTCGGTGGCCATTTCGAGCGCGGCCTTCGATGCGCCGTAAGGATGCGTGCCGACCCGGTTCATCGTGTCGAGCTTGGTCGTGACGTTGACGATGCGGCCCCAGCGCCGCTCGATCATTTCCGGCGCCACCCTCCGCGACAACCGGTCGGCGGCGAGGTAGTTGGTGGTGATGACGTTGTCGATGATCTCGTCGCCGACCATCCAGAAACGCTGCAGGCTGTTCCGCCGGAACCGCGCCGGGTCGATATAGGTGAAGGTGAGCCCAGCATTGTTGATGAGAATGTCGACCCGGCCGAAGCGCTCGCGAGCCGCCGTGACGACGCGATCGCACTCGCTCGCCTCGCGTAGATCGGCGACCAGCGGGTGAAATCGACTGCCGACGCCGAGATTTTCGGCCGCTTTGGTCATCTCGGCGACGTCGCTCTCGATATGGCCGGCCGCGACCACCTTGTGCCCGGCCTTCGCCAGGCCAAGACTCATCGCCCGGCCGAGCCCGCGCAAGCCGCCGGTGACTAGCGCGACTTGGTTTTCGCCATCGTTGGGCATAGCCCCCTCCCAGAATAACTCGTCCTTCCCGCGAAAGCGCGAACCCAGAGGCGAGCGACGTACCGGCTACCCTGGGTCCCCGCTTACGCGAGGGCGACGATATAAGATTGGCGTCGCCGCGGGGAGCTAGACCTGCGCCAAAGCCATCGGGTTGCCGCCGAATTCGGGCATGATCTCTTCGGCAAAGGTGCGCAAATGCGAGACCGAGGCGCCGGGCGCGGCGAAGAGCACGTTCTCAACTCCGCCGGCTTCGAGCCGTTTCAGCTGTGCGATGATTTCGTCGGTCGTGCCCAGCAGTGGCGCATCGTCGAGCTCGAACGCGTCAGCGTCGTCCTTGATCTGGTGATAGCGTTCCGCGCCCGGCCCACGCGCCAGATCGCCGATGTTCTTCAGAACCTCCCGCCGCGTCCTGATCGCCTGCTTGCGCTCCGACTCCTTGCGCAGGATCTGCAAGCCGCGGGTCACCCCGACCATCATCGGGTCATAGGTGCGGCCGACCGCCTTGCATTCCGCGCGGAACACCTTGACCCGGTCGATGATCACGTCGGTGGGGGCGATCTGATCGAGCAGCAAATTGTAGCCCTCGCGCGCGGCGCGGCGGATCGACTCGGCGCTGCCGGCGCCGAGCCAGAACGGTGGGTGCGGGCGCTGGATCGGGATCGGTTCAACGACAATGTTGTCGTAACTGTACCACTTACCCTTGTAGGAAAAACGCTTGCCGCCGGAGTTCCAGGCTTTACGAATCACCTCCATTGCCTCGTCGAAGCGCTGGGTCGCCTCATCCTGGGGTACGCAGAAGCCGGAGAATTCGTACGCGCGATAACCCTTGCCGACGCCGAAATCGAGGCGCCCGTTCGACAGGAGATCGAGCGTCGCCGCCTGCTCGGCGACGAGCACCGGATTGTGCCAGGGCAAGACCACCACCGCAGTTCCGAGACGGATCCGGTAGGTCCGCGCAGCGAGATAGCTCAGCAGATTGAGCGAGGCCGAGACCTGGCCGAAGCCGGTGAAATGATGCTCGACCAGGAACACGCTCGAAAAGCCAAGGCGTTCGGCTTCGACCACGTAGTTGATGAAATCGTGGTAGCCATCGCTGTCGCCGGCCGGACCGCCACGCGCCCGCGCACCACCGAAAAGACCGAACTTCATTTAGCTGCCCCTATCTGCCTTTGTGCTGACCGACGGTATTTGCGCCCGCCATAAGCCGGCGGCAAGTGGCGAGCGACGAACCCGCGCGGGCGCTGACCGGGCGCGACCATCCGCTTTCTCCGCCAGATCGCCAAAAACGCGACTCAGCGCAGCTCCTGGTGTGCGGTTTCCTTGAGCCGCCAGATCACCACCGACGACACGGCGGCCGCGGCGATCACATAAAGGCTCGGCGACAGCGGCGAGCCGGTGCGCTCGATCAGCCAGGTAGCGATATAGGGGGCGAAGCCGCCAAAGATCGCCACAGCGAAGCTGTAGCCGACCGACATCCACAACGCCCGCGTCCGGGTCGGGAAGATTTCGGCGATCGCCGCCGGGCCGGGGCCGGAGAAGAAGGCGATCAGCACACTGACGCAGATCTGCACCGGTAGGATCACCGCCAGCCGCGATCCCCACACGATCACCGCGAAAATCGGATAGGACAGGACGACAAAGCCGATCGTGCAGGTGAGCAGCATCGGCCGCCGCCCGACCCGGTCGGACAAATACCCCATGAGCGGGATCGCCAAAACCAACACGACGATGCCGGCGGTGCTCGACCACAGCGCCTCAACGCGACTGAGCCCAGCAAATTTCTGGGTGAAGGTCGGCATAAAGCTCAGCATCACATAGGAGGTCACGGTCCACAGGATGGTGAAGCCGAATGCGCGAGCCGCGAGCACCAGCCCCGATGTTTCCACCGGCGGCGGCGCCTCGCTCTGGGCGCGGCGAAAGGCCGGCGTCTCGGCGATATTGCGGCGCAGATAGAGCCCGACCGGCAGCAGCAGCCCGCCGAGCAGGAACAGCACGCGCCAGCCCCAATCCTGCATCGCTTCCGGGGCCAGCAAGGTGCTGAGCAATGCTGCGATGCCGGAGCCGAGGAGCAAGCCGGTGGAGACGCTCGCCTGATGAATGCTGCCGTAGAACCCGCGGTGGTTCTCGGGCGCCCATTCGACGATGAACGAAGTCGAGCCGCCCCACTCTCCACCGGTCGAGAACCCTTGCGCCAGCCGCGCCAGCACCAATAGCGCCGGCGCTACCCAGCCCAGCGTCTCGTAGCCTGGGATGAGGCCAATCGCGACCGTCCCGCCCGCCATCATCAGGATCGTCAGGATCAGCGCGAACTTACGCCCGCGCCGGTCGGCGAGCCGGCCGATGACGATGCCGCCCAGCGGCCGCGCCAGAAAGCCGATGCCAAACGCGGCGAAGGTCGAAAGTAGCGCGGCGATGTCGTCGCCGGCGGGAAAGAAGCGTTTGGCGATGATCGTCGCGACAAATGCGTAGGCCGAGAAATCGTACCATTCGAGGATATTTCCGATCACCGCCGCGCCGATCGCCTGACGGCGGCCGGCGCGCAGCTCGGCGGCGTCGAACCCCTCCTCCGGCGCAGCCTCTATCGCGCTATCGACCATCCGCGCCCCGGAAGCTCGGCGCGACCTCGCGCATGAAGAGGCTGAGGCTCTCGGCGGCGACCGCGTGCGGCATCGGGCCGAGGCGGAAGGTGCCGATGATGCCGCCGATGCCGAGCCGGTCGAGCGCCGCGACATCCTCGGCGACACGCGCCGGCGCGCCGTGGATGAGGCCTTCACCGCGTCCGGTACGCGCGCCCGGCAGGTCGCTCTTCGGCACGGCGATGCGCGCGCCGGTCTCGGCAAAGACTCGGTCGCGCAGCTCCGCGCGAGCGCGGGTCATCGTCTCGAAGGCGGGGATGCCGATCCGCGCGGCTTCCTCATCGCGCTCGGCGACATAGAAATTGCGCCACACCCAGCTCGCCGCGAGGTTCTTGGCGACCGCCGTGTCGTCGAAGCCAGCCTCGCCCATCGTCTGGCGGTATAGCTCGACGCGGCGCGCAGTGGTCTCGCGCGACTGCACATTCATCATGAAAGGCTTGCCCTCGCGCGCCAGCTCGACCAGCGAGGCGTCGCCCGAGGAGCCGCGAATGACAATGGGGTGCGGCTGCGTATAGGGACGCGGGCGCAGCATCGGCACCTGCAATTGCCAGAAGCGCCCGTCGTGCACGAACTGGCCCTCGGTCCACGCCTTGACCATGATCGCCTCGGCCTCGTCGAGCCGCGACTGCGCCTCGTGGTGGTCGATGCCGAAGCCCTGGTAGTCGTAAATGTTGTAGGAGCTGCCGCGGCCTAGTCCGACGATCAGCTTGCCTTTCATCAAATGGTCGAGCAGCGCCATCTGCTCGGCGAGGCGGATCGGGTGATGCAGCGCGGTCTGGATCACCGCGAAGCCGAGCCCGGCGTGCTTCAGCGACGCGGCGAGCGCGCCGGCGAGCACCATCGGGTCGGCGTAGACCGAAATGCCGTCGAAATGGTGCTCGGCGAGCCAGACCGTGTCGGCGCCGAGACTGTCGGCGAGCACCGCCTCGCGCAGCGTCTCGTCGATGACCAGGCCGTCGCGGGCCGGATCGCGGCTATCGGGAAAGAGAAACGTGCTGAACTTCACGACGGCTCTCCCGCTTCTCTCAGTGCCCTTGCCCCGACTTGATCCGGGCATCCACGTCTTCCGTATCGCCGGTCACCCATAAAGACGTGGAGCCCCGGGTCAAGCCCGGGGGAGGGGAAATCTTATCCGCAATCCAGCGGCCAAGCGCAGGATAGATTTCGGTCGATGGGGTGAAGTCGATGCGCGGGTGGCGGAACGGGACCCAGTGGAACCGCTCGCGGAACAAAGTACCGGCATGCGGCGGCGCGCTGTAGTCGTGGCGCGGCAGCGGCCGGTAAGCTTCTTCCCGCACCTGGATGTGGCGCAGATTGCCACGCTCCGAGGCGTAGAGGGCCAGCGCCTCACGCTTTAATCTGGCTTCGTCGCGGCTGGCTGTAAGTTCGACGACACCGCCGCGCGCATCGAGAAACCGGTTCGAGCGCACCTTGCCGCCGGCGTAGTTATAGGCGGCGAATTCCCACACCGGGAGACGGTCGCGAAAGCTGGCGGCGAGCGCGTTCGCCGCATCATGGTCCTGATGTGCACCCTCGAACGCGGTGGCCCACAGCTCGGTCGCCGCCACCGCGTCGATCGCGCGCTCGATGGATTCCGCCGCTTCGTCGAGATGCGAGACAAGGCGGCGCGAAGGGATGTCGGAGAATCCGCCAAGCCCGAACTGGAACAGCGCTGCCGTCCGCTCCGCCTCGTCGCGCCGGCGCGCCACGCGCGCTTCGTACCTGGCACGCTGCCACGGCCACAGCACCTCGCGCGGCGGCACCCCAGTCGTCAGAAAAACCGCCGAAATCTGCGCGCCTTCGCGCCGTGCCCGCAGTGCCGCGACGCTGCAGGAGACGATTTCGTCATCGGGATGCGGTGCCAGGATCAGGACCCGGCGGGCTGGGCTCAGTGCTGGTGTCCGTTGAGCCGGCACGAGGCGGCCTGCTGCCATACCGGGAACAGGTCCTCGATCACCACCTCTTCCCAGCTCGGCACCTCGGCCTCGATATAGGCGCGGGCCATCGCCCCCAGCTCGCGGCAGCGTGCCGGGTCGGCGGCCAACCCCGCGATCGCCGCGGCCCAGGCCGCCGCGTCGTCACCGGGCAGCACCCGCACTGCCGGGCAATCCGCCATCCGCACCGCGACGCCACTGCCAGCGGCGAGCAGCGTCGGCAACCCAGCGGCGAGCGCCTCGACCGCGGCGTTGCCGCTCTCGTCGATGGTCGATGGGAAGAGGAAGAGATCGGCCGAAGCCAAAGCGCGGGCGAGCTCGTCCTGCGACAGGACGCCGGGTAGGGTCACCGCGCCGCCAAGCTGTTCCAGCAAGCTGTCGTACAGATCGCCCTTGCCCGGGCAAAGCAGGTAGATCGGCAACCCGCGGCGCCGCGCCTCGGCGACCGCAGGAGCGAGCAACTGCACGTTTTTCCCGCTGTTGAGTTTGCCGGCATAGATCGCGACAAACTGGCCGGGCGGCAAGCCGAACCGGGTCTCGAGCCAGGCGCGGTCGCGCCGCGAGGGGCTGAACAGCGCGCGATCGAGCCCACGCCGCAGCGACACGCCGCAATGCCATCCTGCCGACTTCTCTTCGGGTGAGCCGCCATAGCTCGCCATCGCCATCGCCACCCGGCCGAGATGCCGCTGCAGTCGCCGCTGTAGCCGGCGGCTGACCAGCCCCGGCAGGTCAAGCCCCTGGCTCGCCAAGCGATACGCAGCGCCTCTGCCGAGCCAGCGACCGAGCAGATGATCAACCGTAATGCGAGCGTATTCGGGCGTGTTGGTGTGGATCGAGCTAACTACTGGCACGCCATGCCGACGCGAGAACCGCGTCGCGGTGCGCGCGTAGCAGAAATAGGCGTCCGTGGTGTGGATCACATCGTAGTCGGACAGCATCCGGGCCAGCCTGGGGTGCCATGGCGCAAGGTCGGTGTGGTCGGGAACGCTTCGCACCAGCCGCTTGGTGCTCAGCATCGGAGGCAGCAGCACATAGCGCACCGACGGCGACAACTCGATCCGCTCCAGCGCCGGGCCGTTGAAATGCACCGTGAGGTCGAGCCAGTCGCCAAATCCAGTCGCTGCCTCCGCGATCCGTTCCCAGCATTTCACGTGCCCGCCGGCGTCTTGGCTCCACGTGAGGTCCACCAGCACACCGACCTTGAGTGGAGATGACGAAACCCGGCCGGTGAAGCTCGCCGGTTCAAACCTGCCCTCGAGGACCGCCCCGTCCATATCTCCCACTCCGCTCGAAAGCGTCCGCCCTAAGTTATACGCAAGGTTGGGGCCGAACGTAGCCGCTAACGCACCGCAGTCGATGCATCCCTGCCCTGAACCTTTTCGCGCCGCTGCCAATTGCTCTAGTGTCCCGCCCGACGATCCGAGCGGCGCCGTTCGTAGCGCCCGCTTCACTTCAGCAACGAGGGCCTAGCGATGATCGATTTGCACTATTGGCCGACCCCCAATGGCAAGAAGGTTACCATCCTGCTCGAGGAATGCGGAGTCGAGTACAAGATCATCCCGTGCAATATCCAGCGCGGAGACCAGTTCTCCCCCGAATTCCTTAAAATGAACCCAAACCACCGCATGCCGGTCATGGTCGACCACAACCCGAAGGGCGGCGGCGCGCCGATCTCGGTCTTCGAATCGGGCGCGATCATGATGTACATCGCGGAGAAGGAAGGAAAATTCTGGCCGCAGGATCTGCGCGGCAAATACGTGGTTACCGAATGGGTGATCTGGCAGATGGCCAACCAGGGGCCTAAGCTGGGCGAGTGCGGGCATTTCCGCCGCGCCGGACCAGAGGCAGGCGACCTCACCTACGCGATCAACCGCTTCACCGACGAGGCCAACCGGCTCTACGGCGTGCTCAACAACCGCCTCTACAAAAACAAATACGTCGCCGGTGACGCGTACTCGATCGCCGACATGATCTGCTACCCGTGGACGGTCAACTGGAAGGCGCAGGGCCAAGACATCGCGGAATTCAAACACTTCAAGCGCTGGTTCGACGAGCTGAGCGCACGGCCGGCGGTGCAGCGCGGCCTCGCGGTCGGCGCCAACCTGCCGCCCGACCCGGCGACCCTGTCGGACGCGGAAAAGGCCGCGATCCGCAAGCGCATGTACAACCAGCGCGCCATTCCGGTGCCAGCGTAATACCCCGGAATGTCATTCCGGGCGCCGCAAGGCGGCGGGCCTGGAACCCATGCACACCGACGGATGTCGGCCGCGCGCCGCCACAAGACGCTTGTCCGGCGAGGTCATGTTCATGGGCTCCGGGTTCGCTGGTCGACGCGCCCCGGAATGACGTCGTCTATGGTACCGAGACCATGACCGAACTCCCGTCTCCCCGCGGACCCGTCACCCGCGCCATCCCCGATGGCGACGACCGCGAGCGGCTCGTCTGCGGCGAGTGCGGGTTCATCCTCTACGACAATCCGAAGATCGTGGTCGGCTCGGTGGCTCGATGGGGAAACAAGATCCTGATGTGCCGGCGGGCGATCGACCCACGAAAAGGATTCTGGACGCTGCCTGCCGGATATCTCGAGATCAACGAGTCGACCCGCGCCGGCGCCGAGCGCGAGGCCTGGGAAGAGGCGCGCGCGAAAATCGCGATCGAGAGCCTCTTGGCGATCTACGACATCACCCGCCTCTCCCAGGTTCAGCTCATCTACCGCGCCAAGCTTCTCGACCCCGCGGTGTCGGCGGGCCCTGAAAGTCTCGAGGTCGCTCTCTTCGGCTGGGACGAAATCCCGTGGGACGACATCGCCTTCCCCTCGGTGCGCTGGGCGCTCCATCACGAGCACGAGGTCGAACAGGGCGGCGACCCGACGCCGCGCGGCAACCCGCCGCCGGACGATCCCGCCGCCCCGCAGGGGCTATAGCTAGCCCTCTAGTCCGACCAGCCCGCGCGCAAAGGCATAAGCCTCGAACGGGCGCAAATCCTCGGCCCCTTCGCCGATGCCGATGAGGTGGATGGGGATGCCGTATTTCTCGGCGAGCGACACCAGCACGCCGCCTTTCGCGGTGCCGTCCAGCTTGGTCATGACGATGCCGGTGACGCCGACCACCTGGCGGAAAATCTCTGCCTGGGCATGGGCGTTCTGGCCGACCGTCGCATCCAATACGAGCAACACCGAATGCGGCGCAGCGGGGTCGAGTTTCTTGACCGAGCGCACCAGCTTCTGCAATTCGGCCATCAGATCGGCCTTGTTCTGCAACCGGCCGGCGGTGTCGATCAGCAGCACGTCTGCGCCTTCATTCTTCGCTTCGACGAACGCGTCGTAAGCGAGCCCGGCCGCGTCCGAGCCATGCGGGCGCGTGATGACGCGGCTTCCGGTGCGCTGGCCCCAGACCTGCAGCTGTTCGACCGCGGCGGCGCGAAAGGTGTCGCCGGCGACGAGCACGACCCGGCGACCCTCATCGCGGTATTGGCGCGCCAGCTTGCCGATCGTCGTCGTCTTGCCGCTGCCGTTGACCCCGACGACGAGGATGACAAACGGCTTCTTCGCCGGGTCGTAGCGCAACGGTTTCGCCACCGGCTCGATCAGCCGCGCCACCTCGGCGGCGAGCGCGGCGCGCACCTCCTCGGGCGAGACCTCCTGGTTGAAGCGGGTGCGGCGCAGCACCTCGACCACCTCCTCGGCGACCCCGACGCCCATGTCGCTGGCGATCAGCAGCTCTTCGAGTTCGTCGAGCGCGGCGTCGTCGAGCCGGCGGCGGAGGAAGATCTGGTTGATGCCCTCGGTCAGCGCCGACGAGCTTTTCGACAGCCCGGCGCGCAGCCGGGCAAACCAGCCGCGCCGCTCTTCGCTCATTTGTTCACCCTGGGCGGCACTCCGACCAGCTTGCCGCCGGTGATGCCGGTGAAGCGCATCTCTCGGATGCCCGTGATCTCCGGCGGGCAAGCGACCGCGGCGTAGAACGCCGCGCGGCCGCTGCCGGGCTTTTCGATCAGCACCTCGCCGGTCGTGCCGATCCGCCGCGCCAAATCGGCTGCCGCCGCCGCCGTGCCCGCTTGTCGCAGCCGCGCCGCGCGCTCGCGCACGATTTCAGGCGCCACCGCCGGCATCCGCTCCGCCGGGGTGCCCTCGCGCGGGCTATAGGGAAAGACGTGCAGGAAGGCGATTCCGCACTCCTCGACGAGGTCGAGGCTCCGCTGGAACATCGCCTCGTCCTCGGTGGGGAAGCCGGCGATCAAATCGGCGCCGATCGCTACCTCGGGCCGCAGTGCACGGGTGCGTCGCGCGACCGTAATGGCGTCGGCGCGACGATGGCGCCGCTTCATGCGCTTCAAAATCAGATCGTCGCCGGCTTGCAGTGACAGATGCAGATGCGGCATGAGGCGCGGTTCGTCGGCGAACAGCGCCCACAGATCGTCGTCGATCTCGCTCGGATCAAGCGAGGACAGGCGCAGCCGCGCCAACTCGGGCACAGCGGCGAGGAGCTGCCGCGCCATCGCGCCAAGGCTCGGCCCATCGGGCAAACCGGCGCCATAGGCGGTAAGGTCGACCCCGGTCAGCACGATTTCGCGCGCGCCGCTTTCGACTAGCGCCCGCGCCTGGGCAATGACATCGAGCACCGGCACCGACCGGCTCGGGCCCCGCGCGTAGGGGATGATGCAAAATGTACAGCGATGGTCGCAGCCCTGCTGCACCTGGAGGTAAGCGCGGGCGCGAACCGACCCCTCACCCTCCCACGGCTTCGCCGCAGGTCCCTCCCTCTCCTCGCTCGCGGGGAGGGGGTTGGGGTGAGAGGCAAATGTCCTGTAGCTCTCCGCCTTAAGTTTCGCCGTGTTGTCGAGCACCAGATCGACTTCCGCCATCGCCACGTAACGAGCCGGGGACAAGGTCGCGGCGCAGCCGGTGACGATGATCCGCGCGGCGGGATTTTCGCGGCGGGCGCGGCGGATCGCCTGGCGCGCCTGACGCTCGGCCTCGGCGGTGACCGCGCAGGTGTTGACGATGATGGTGTCGGTGAGCCCGGCCTCGCCGGCGGCGTGGCGGATGATGTCGCTCTCGAAGGCGTTGAGCCGGCAGCCGAAGGTGACGATCTCGGGCGCGGCCATCCTCAGCCCCCGAGCAATGCCGCGTCGAATGTACCGTCGTAGGGCAGTGCCACCGGGCCGGTCATCAGCACGTGCCCGTCGCCGCGCCATTCGATCTCGAGGCTGCCGCCGTCGACGACGACGGTGGTGCGCCGCCCGGTAAGACCGCGCCGGCACGCCCCAACCAGCGCCGCGCAGGCGCCGCTGCCGCAAGCCAGGGTGAGGCCGGCGCCGCGCTCCCAGACGCGCAAGCGGATCGCGCCGTCGCTCCGCACCGTCGCCACGCCGATATTAGCGCGCTCGGGAAACAGCTTGTCGCGCTCCAGCGCCGCACCGAGCCTGCGAAGATCTTCGGTCTCGATCCCCTCGACGTCGGCGACGAAAAAGGTCGCGTGCGGGTTGCCCATGCTGGTGCAAACGGGCTCCGACAAGGGGCCGAGCACGAGGTCGACGTGCAGCGTGTCCATCTCGCGCGCCAGCGGGATGTCGCGCCAGCCGGTCTTGGCCTCCCCCATATCGACCGTAACGTGGCCGTCGCTCAGTATCTCGCCGTCGAGCAGCCCGGCCACTGTCTCGATGCGCAGTGACCTAACTCCGGTCTCCGCGGCGATCAACGCAGCGATGCAGCGGGTGCCATTGCCACAAGCCTCCGCCTCGCCGCCGTCGGGATTGAAGATGCGCAAAAAGACCTGCGCGCGCGGGTCGCGCGCCGGTTCGAGCAGCAGCAGCTGGTCGCAGCCGATCCCAGTGCGGCGGTCGGCGAGCACACGAGCGCCCGCGGCGTCGATCCGCACCGGGTCGCGGCGTTGGTCGAGCACGACGAAATCGTTGCCGAGCCCGTGCATCTTGCGAAACGGAATACGCGTCATCTCGCGCTTATATGGCGGCGCGGCAGGCCCTGTCCAACGCGCTGCTGCTGCTTACCTCATCCCCGAGCACGGTGATGCGTGCTGCTGACACGCGTGGTGTGGCTCGCCCCCGCGTGCTTGGCATGGCTCGGCGGTCCACCACGCCCGGCGATGTGGGTGCGCGTGTGATCGCGCGCCGCCACCGGATGACGGCCGCCCCGCATATGCGCGGCGAGGTGCATGCGGCCATGGCCGGTTGCGACATGTCGGCCTCGCGGCACCGGGGACGTCGTGACGGTGTCGAGCTGGCGCGGCGCGGTGGCCGGGTTCGGATAGAGATCGACCCGGCGCGATTCGGCCGGGCCGCCCATCATCGGGCCGGCTTCGTTGCTGAAATAATTCGGCACCGACGCCGGAACGCGGAAGTTTTTCGAGCCGTTGCCGGTTTCGGCCAGCGCTGGCCCGACAAGAAGGACCACCACGATCAGCCAAAGAGCGATGGGCCCAAGAGCGCTCTGGACCGCCCGCGTAGCGCTGTGCATCAGGCTCTGTAGCGTAAGAACGGCGAAAAGGGGAGCAAAACCGGTTCGCCCGCCGCGCCGCTCAACCTAACGCCGACGCGCCTGCCACTCCGCGAACGTCATGCGATCCATCAGGAACAGATCGCTGGTGCGCGCGTACCAGCCACGGCCGTGCATGCGGCCGATAAGCCCGATCTTGTCGGTTTTGACGTAGAGCTTTTCCATATCCATCAAATCGTCGCGAATATGGATGTGGATGACTCGGCCGACCTCCATCGTCGAATTGCCGCCGAGGCTCAACCCGGTGATGCGCTTGCACTCGAAGCTCACCGGCGATTCAGCGATGCGCGGCGGCTTGACCCCAACCGACGGCACGGGAGTGAGCTTGGCGGGCTCGAGCTCGCCGATCTCGGTGGGGAAATCGACCGCGCAGATGTTCATCCGCTCGGCCAGCGCCTCGTCGACCAGGTTGACGACGAACTCGCCGGTGTCGCGGATGTTCTGCTCGGTGTCCTTGTAGCCGCCGCCTTCAGGGCCGGCGCCGTTGATGCCGAGCACCACGACCGGCGGGTCGGAGCTCATCGCGTTGAAGAAGCTGAACGGCGCGGCATTGACGTTGCCCTTGAGGTCGACCGTCGTCGCCAGCGCGATCGGCCGCGGCACCACGGTGCTGATGAGGAGCTTGTAGCCGTCCTGCGTCGGCATCTTGCCGAGGTCGAAATGCATGGGCTGGGTCTCCGCTCTTTCCGCGACGGTCAGATATAGCGGGAATTTGTTCTCCGGGCACCCGCCCTGCCGATCGTGCCCGATTTCGCCCTGGGATGAATATTGCCGCTCACGGATCGTTGTAAAAATCACCGGCTGTAAAATTGCCAGCAGGCCGGGCAATCGAGAGTGGTATCGTTATCGTTCCCCTCGGGAGGAAGAAAATGAAATTCCGGCCAATAATGAGCCTGTCCGCGGCGGCTATGGCGGTATTGTTGCTGACGGCGGCTGGCGCGTTTGCCGAAAATGCCACCACCCCCAATTCGTGCCCCGCCGGCCAAGTCTTGGTGGCCGGCAAGTGCACGATCCCAAATTCGATCAACTACAATTCGAGCAAGTCGAACACCGGCAACATCGCCCCGAGCCCCACCGCGCCGTGCCCAGCCGGTCAGGTCATGGTGGCCGGCAAGTGCACCGCCCAGCACAACTAGGCGGGTAGCGGGTAGCGCGTGGGGCGGAAGAGCGAAGCGTATTCCGCCGATGGCGTGGGACGGCGATTTGGCGGAAGGCGCTGCGCTTTTCCGCCCTACACGGCACCCGCGGCCTCGATCAGAATCGTCAGCTTGAAATCGGTGTGGCCGGCGAGTTCGAAGGTCACCTGCTCGTAGCGCAGGAACCCGTCCGTCGGGTGGTTGAAGGTGCGTTCGCCGCCCTCGCGGCCGAGGACGCCGTGCTGTTCCCACATCCGCGCGAACTCCGCGCTGTCGCGGCTAAGCTCGTCGATCAGCAGGCGTAGCGCGCGATCGTCGAGATGCGAGGCATAATGCGCGCGGAACTCCGCGGTGACCCGGCGCGCGCGATGCTCCCAATCGCAAATCAGCGAGCGAGCGCCCGGCTCGAGGAAGATGAAGCGCAGCAGGTTTCGCTCGCCATTGCCCTTTGCGGGCCGGTCGAGCCAACCGGTGAACAGCCGCTCGGCCGCCGCATTCCAGCCCCGCGCCTCCCAGTTGCGGTCGAGGATGTAGGCGGGCGCCGCGATCGCCCCGACGCAAGCGAGCACCGCCGCCGGCAGCTCGTTGTCGTCGCTGTCGCCGGGGCTGGGGTCGCGCTTGCCGGCCAGCTCGAAGAGATAAGTCCGCTGCGCCCGGTCGAGCCGCAAGGTGCCGGCGAGCCGTGCCAGCGCGTGCGGCGACACCGAGACGTCGCGCCCCTGCTCGATCCAGGTGTACCAGGTGGTGCTGAGCCCGGCGAGCTGCGCCACCTCCTCGCGCCTGAGGCCGGGCGTGCGCCGCCGCGCCGCGATCATCCCTGCCTCAGGCGCCATCCGCTCGCGCTGCGCGCGGATGAAATCGCCCAATTCGCGCCGTCGCGCGGGTATTTGCGCTTCGAACATGGTGCCATTTATACCAGGATGATTGGCCTCTTAAACGGGTATGATCGGACGACTATAAATGCCGGTCATGCACGCGCAATTGACAGCCGCCGGCCCGAGGGCTAGCGTCCGCCCGCGCTTCCGACAGAACCGTCGGAACCCTCCCGTGATCGGGAGGCGGCTGGTCCGCGAGTTTCGCGCACCGGCTTGTTTCGCGTCGCAGGCGCGGGAATAGGCATGTTCGACACGCTTACCACTCGACTGGGCGACATCTTCGACCGGCTGCGCCGCCGCGGCGCGCTGAGCGAGGATGATGTCGGCGCGGCGATGCGCGAGATCCGCGTCGCGCTGCTGGAGGCCGACGTCGCGCTGCCGGTGGTGCGCGACTTCATCGCCGCGGTTCGCGAGAAGGCGGTCGGACAGGACGTGATCCGCTCGGTCACACCGGGCCAGATGGTGATCAAGATCGTCCACGACCACTTGGTCCAGACGCTCGCCGGGGATGGCGGTGAGGGCAATCTCGATCTCAACGCCCCGGCGCCGGTCGGGATCATGCTGGTCGGGCTGCAAGGCTCGGGCAAGACCACCACAGCGGCCAAGATCGCGCTGCGCCTCAAGACGCGCGAGCGCAAGAAAGTGCTGATGGCCTCGCTCGACGTGCAGCGGCCCGCGGCGCAGGAGCAATTGGCCCAGCTCGGCAAGCAGATCGGCGTCGAGACCTTGCCGATCGTCGCCGGCGAGCGGCCCGTGGCGATCACCCGCCGCGCGCTCGATGTAGCGCGCCGCGAGGGCTACGACGTCGTCATGCTCGACACCGCCGGCCGGCTCCACGTCAACGAGGAGCTGATGCTCGAGGTCGCGGCGGTGCGCGAGGCGGCCCAGCCGCACCAGACTATTTTGGTGGCGGACGCGATGACCGGCCAGGACGCGGTCAATGTCGCCAAGGAGTTCGGCGAGCGCGCCGGCGTCACCGGCATCGTGCTGACCCGCGTCGATGGCGACGCGCGCGGCGGCGCGGCGCTGTCGATGCGCGCGATCACCGGCAAGCCGATCGTCTTCATGGGCACCGGCGAGAAAGTCGACGCGCTGGAGCCGTTCCACCCCGAACGCATCGCCGGCCGCATCCTCGGCATGGGCGACATCGTCAGCCTGGTCGAGAAGGCGGCGGAGACCGCCGACCAGGACGAAGCCGAAAAGCTCGCCCGCAAGCTCGAAAAGGGCAATTTCGACCTCGACGACCTCGCTGGTCAGCTGCGCCAGCTGCGCCGCATGGGCGGGATGTCGAGCATGCTCGGCATGCTGCCGGGGATCGGCAAGATCAAGCGCCAGATTGATGCGGCGAATATCGATGAGAGCGTCATCAAACGCCAGGAAGCGATCATCGGCTCGATGACCAAATCCGAGCGCAAGAACCCGAACTTGCTCAATGGCTCGCGCCGCCGCCGCATCGCCACGGGCTCGGGGACGACGGTGCCGGAAGTCAACCGGCTGATGAAGCAATACCAGGACATGTCCGGGATGATGAAGCGGATGAAAAAGCTCGGGCAGAAGGGAATGATGCGCCACGGCATGTCGGCGCTGATGCCCGGTGGATTCAGATAGTTCAACCTGTTACGGCGAGAGGCTAATACGAGATGAGAGGTTTTACATGGCATTGAAAATCCGCCTGGCGCGCGGCGGCGCGAAAAAGCGGCCGTTCTATAGCATCGTCATCGCCGATGCGCGCAGCCCACGCGACGGGCGCTTCATCGAGAAGGTCGGGACCTACAACCCGATGCTGGAGCGCGACCACGCCGACCGCATCACCCTGAAGGAAGAGCGGCTGAAGCATTGGCTCGGCGTCGGCGCGCAGCCGACCGAGCGGGTCGCCCGCTTTCTCGGCAATGCGGGGTTGATGGCCAAGCCGGCAGTCCGCGAGACGCCGCAGAAATCGGCGCCAAAGAAGAAGGCGCAGGAGCGCGCCGCCTCGGTCGCGGAAGCCGCCGGCGAAGCTGCGGGTAGCGCCGCTTAGGCGAACGGTAAGGTGCGATGACGATCGAGGCTCACAATAAGGTAGCGGCGGGGAAATCCGGCGAGCCGCGCGTGTGCCTTGGCGTCGTCGGGGCGCCGCACGGGGTGCGTGGCGCGGTGCGGATCAAGAGCTTCACCGGCGAGCCGGCGGGGATCGCCGGCTACGGTGCACTCGAGGACGAGAGTGGCGCGCGGCAATTCACCTTGAAGGTGGTCGGCCCCGCCAAAGGCGACGGCATGGTAATCGCCACGCTGTCCGGTGTCAGCGACCGCGAGCGCGCCGAGGCTTTGCGCGGGCTCAGACTCTACGCGCCGCGCGCGGTGCTGCCCGCGACCGAGGACGAAGACGAGTTCTACTACGCTGATCTCGTCGGCCTCGCTGCCGTGATGGAAGACGGCACGCGGCTTGGCACGGTGATCGCGGTGCACGATTTTGGCGCCGGCGACATGCTGGAGATCGAGCGCGACGCCGGCCAGCCGGTGCTGGTGCCGTTCACCCGCGCCGCGGTGCCGGTTGTCGATCTCGCCGAACGCCGCGTTGTTCTCGACCCGCCCGCCGGCCTCATCGACCCGCCGCGTCGGGCAAAAGCCCGAGAGCTCGCATGACCTGGCAGGCGACCGTTCTTACGATCTTCCCGGAGATGCTGCCGGGCCCGCTCGCGCATTCGCTCGCTGGAAAGGCGTTGGGCGCCGGCCTGTGGCAGTTTATTGCTATCGATATCCGCGATTTCGCCACCGACAAACACCGCTCGGTCGACGACGCGCCGTTCGGCGGCGGGCCGGGCATGGTGCTGCGCGCCGATGTGCTCGACCGCGCCATTGCCGGCGCCGGTGGGGTCGGCCCGCTGATCAATCTGTCGCCGCGCGGCAAGCGGCTCGACCAGGCGCGGGTGCGCGAGCTGGCGGCCGGCCCCGGCGTGCGCCTCATTTGCAGCCGCTTCGAAGGGGTCGACGAGCGCGTGCTCGACGCCCATGAGGTCGAGGAAGTCAGCCTCGGCGATTTCGTGCTATCGGGCGGCGAGCCGGCAGCAATCGCGCTGATCGACGCCTGCGTGCGGCTCCTGCCCGGCGTGGTCGGCGATGCCGAGGCTCTTGCGGAAGAGAGCTTTGCCGAGGGGCTGCTCGAATACCCGCACTATACGCGGCCGCAGGTTTGGGAAGGCCGCACTGTGCCCGACACGCTGGTGTCGGGCGATCATCAGCGGGTCCGCGCCTGGCGCCGGGCCCAGGCGGAGCTGCTGACCAAGCAGCGCCGCCCGGATTTGTGGGAACGCTATTGTGCCGCGGAGCCGGAGACGACCGGCAGCGGTGGGGAGATCAGACGATGAATCTGTTGCAGACCCTGGAAGCCGAGCAGCTGGCAAAGCTCGCCGCAGCCCGTCCCATCCCCCGCTTCGATCCCGGCGACACCGTGCGCGTCAGCGTCAAGGTCGTCGAAGGCGAGCGCGAGCGCATTCAGGCTTTCGAGGGCGTGTGCATCGGCCGCAAGAATGCCGGGATCAACTCGAACTTCACCTTGCGCAAGATTTCCTACGGCGAGGGGGTGGAGCGCATCTTCCCGCTCTATTCGCCGCGCATCACTGCGATCGAGGTGGTGCGGCGCGGCGCCGTCCGCCGCGCCAAGCTCTATTACCTGCGCGGCCGTACCGGCCGGTCAGCGCGCATCGCCGAGCGCTCGCGCGACCAGCTGCAGCGCGAGGCCGAAGCCGAGGCGAAGTCCTGATTTCCCGGGAGTAGTACCGATGCCGCAACCCAAGACGCTGTTCGATAAGATCTGGGACGCCCATGTCATCGCCCCGCAGGGCGAGGGCACGTACCTCATCTATATCGACCTGCATTTGATCCACGAGGTGACGACGCCGCAGGCCTTCGAGGGACTGAAGCTCGCCGGGCGCAAGGTGCGCCGTCCCGACAAGACGATGGCGGTCGCCGACCACAACATTCCGACCACCAACCGCAGCGCCGGCGTCAACGGCATCATTGAGCCCGACTCGAAAATCCAGGTCGAACTGCTGGAGAAGAACGTCAAGGAATTCGGCGTTCCGTATTTCCCGATCACCAGCCTCGACCAGGGCATCGTCCACGTCATTGGCCCGGAGCAGGGCCTGTCGCAGCCGGGCATGACCATCGTCTGCGGCGACAGCCACACCGCGACGCATGGCGCAATGGGCGCGCTCGCCTTCGGCATCGGTACCTCGGAGGTCGAGCATGTGCTCGCCACCCAAACGCTGATCCAAGCCCCGGCCCAAAACATGCTGATCGACGTCAACGGCGCGCTCGGTGCCGGCGTCAGCCCCAAGGACGTGATCCTCGCGATCATCGCCAAGATTGGCACCGCCGGCGGCACCGGCCATGTTTTTGAATATGCGGGCAGTACCTTTCGAGATATGTCGATGGAAGGACGCATGACGGTCTGCAACATGTCGATCGAGGCCGGCGCCCGCGCCGGTCTGGTCGCGCCCGACGAGAAGACCGTCGCCTACGTCAAAGGCCGCCCGTTCGCGCCCAAGGGCGCCGCCTGGGAGCAGGCGGAGGCCTATTGGCGCACCCTCCCCTCCGACCCCGGGTCCAAGTTCGACAAAGAGGCGCATCTCGCCGCCGCCGACATCGCGCCGCACGTCACCTGGGGCACCAACCCCGAGCAGGCGGCGCCGGTCACCGGTCGCGTCCCCGACCCGGCGCAGATCGACGATCCGTTGAAGCGGGCCGCCGTCGAGCGGGCGCTGCAATACATGCAGCTTGCGCCCAACACGCTCCTCACCGACGTGCCGGTGCAGCGTGTCTTTATCGGCTCGTGCACCAACAGCCGGATCGAGGATTTACGCGCCGCCGCCGCGATCGCCAAGGGCCGCAAGGTCGCCGATGGCGTCACCGCGCTGGTTGTGCCGGGCTCCGGTCACGTCAAGCACCAGGCCGAGGAGGAAGGGCTCGATCGCATCTTTGTCGAGGCCGGGTTCCAGTGGCGCGACGCCGGCTGCTCGATGTGCATGTCGATGAACGACGACAAGGCGATGAACGGCGAGCGCGTCGCCACCACCTCAAACCGCAATTTCGAAGGCCGCCAAGGCAAGAACGCCAAGTCGCATCTGATGGGCCCGGCGATGGCCGCCGCCGCCGCGATCACCGGCCATCTCAGCGACGTGCGGCAGATGGGTTGAGAGGAAACTCTGATGGATAAATTCACCACCCTGAGCGGCGTCGCCGCGCCGCTGCCCATTCACAACCTCGACACCGACAAGATCTTTCCGGCGATCTACTTGAAGACGATCAAGCGCACCGGCCTGGCGCAATTTCTGTTCCAGGAAATCCGCTTCCGGCCCGACGGCTCGGAGAACCCGGATTTCGTGCTCAACCAGGCGCCGTACCGCAAGGCGCAGATACTGATCGGCGCCGAGAATTTCGGTTGCGGGTCAAGCCGCGAGCACGCGCCCTGGGCGCTGCTCGACTACGGCATCCGTTGTGTGATCGCGCCGAGCTTCGCCGACATTTTCTATAACAACTGCTTTAAGAACGGCATCCTGCCGATCAAGGTGCCGAAGGAAATCGCCGACGAGCTGATGGAAGACGCCAAGAAGGGTGCCAACGCGGTGATGACGATCGATCTCGAGGCGCAGACCATCTCGCGGCCGGACGGCGAGAAGGTGCATTTCGAAGTGGACGCCTTCCGCAAGCATTGCCTGCTGAACGGGCTCGACGATATCGGCCTCACCGAGCAGAAGGAGACCGACATCGGCGCCTACGAACAGAAGGCGCAGATGCAGCGCCCGTGGCAGTTCGGCATGACCCAGAAAGGGGCCTAAGGCGTGGTTCAGAGCGGACCTTCCAACCGCAAAGTCCTGGTGCTGCCGGGCGACGGCATCGGTCCCGAAATCATGCGCGAGGTCATGCGCGTGATGGAGTTTTTCGACCGCCGGCGCATCGCCAGCTTCGAAGTCAGCGAGGGGCTGGTAGGCGGCTCGGCTTACGACGCCGACGGGGTGCCGCTGACCGACGCGACCCTGGCCCGGGCGCAGGCCGCCGACGCCGTGCTGTTCGGCTCGGTCGGCGGGCCGAAATGGGAGAAGCTGCCGTTCGAGCTGCAGCCCGAGCGCGGCCTCCTCAAGCTGCGCAAGGAGATGGACCTTTTCGCCAATCTGCGCCCGGCGCAGGTGTTCGAGGCCTTGGCCGACGCGTCGAGCCTCAAGCGCGAGCTGGTCGCCGGCCTCGATCTCCTCATCGTGCGCGAGCTGACCGGCGGCATCTATTTCGGCGACCCGCGCGGCATCGAGACGCTGCCCGACGGCACCCGCCGCGGCATCAACACCGAGGTCTACACCGAGGCCGAGATCGAGCGTGTCACCCGCGCCGCCTTCGAGCTGGCGCGCAAGCGGCAGAAACGGCTCTGCGAGGTCGACAAGGCCAATGTCATGGAGTCGGGCATCCTGTGGCGCGAGGTCGCCAACCGCATCAAACCCGACTACCCCGATGTCGAGCTCTCCTTCATGTACGCCGACAATTGCGCGATGCAGCTGGTGCGCGCGCCGAAACAGTTCGACGTCATCGTCACCAGCAACCTGTTCGGCGACATCCTTTCGGACTGCGCGGCAATGCTGACCGGCTCATTGGGAATGCTGCCGTCGGCCTCATTGGGGGCGGCCGACGCCACGGGGCGGCGCAAGGCGCTCTACGAGCCGGTGCACGGCAGCGCCCCCGACATCGCCGGCCAAGGCGTCGCTAACCCGCTCGCCTCGATCCTCTCCTTCGCGATGATGCTGCGCTATTCGTTCGACCTCGGCGACGAGGCCGATCTGGTCGAGGCATCCGTGCGCAACGCGCTCGGCTCCGGCGTGCGCACCGGCGACATCGCCCGCGCCGGCCAGACCCGCGTCTCGACCCGCTCGATGGGCGACGCGGTGCTGCACGAACTCGACAAGGCGGTTTAGCCGCGGGTCTTCGCGTAACCCGCTCGCTTCAAGCTCTCCGCAATCTCGCCGAGGATGGCCGGGTCGTCGATCGTCGCCGACATGCGGTAGTCCTCGCCGTCTGCGATGGCGCGCATCGTGCCGCGCAGGATTTTCCCCGAGCGGGTCTTCGGCAGGCGCTCGACCACCAGCGCCGCCTTGAAACTGGCGATCGGACCGATCTTCTCGCGTACCAGCGCTACTGCCTCGGCCTCGATCTCCTCAGGTGCCCGCGCAACCCCTGATTTGAGCACGAGCAGCCCCAGCGGCACCTGGCCCTTGAGCGCATCGGCGACCCCCATCACCGCGCATTCGGCGACATCGGGATGCGCCGCCAGCACCTCCTCCATCTCGCCGGTCGAAAGGCGGTGCGCCGCGACATTGATGATGTCGTCGGTGCGGGTCATCACCTGGATGTAGCCGTCGGCGTCGATGAACCCGGCGTCGCCGGTCTGGTAATAGCCGGGATACGTGGCGAGATAGGATTGCACGAAGCGATCGTCGGCCTGCCACAGGGTTGGCAGCGCGCCCGGCGGCAGCGGCAGCTTGATCGAGATCGCGCCGATCTCGCCCGGCCTGACTTCTCGCGCCTCACCGACCGCGTCCGCCTCGAGAACGCGCACGTCCCAGCCCGGCACCGCGCGGGTGCACGAGCCGTGCTTGACCGGCAGTTGCTCGATCCCCAGGCAATTGGCGCCGATCGGCCAGCCGGTCTCGGTCTGCCACCAATGGTCGATGACCGGCACTTTGAGCATCTGTTCGGCCCAGGCCACGGTCGGCGGGTCGGCCCGCTCGCCGGCGAGGAACAGCACGCGGAAGTTTGACAGGTCGTGGGTGCGGATCAGCGCGCCGTCGGGGTCTTCGCGCTTGATCGCGCGGAACGCGGTCGGCGCGGTGAAAAACACGCGCACCTTGTGCTCTTCGATGACCCGCCAGAACGCGCCGGCGTCGGGGGTGCCGACCGGCTTGCCCTCGTAGAGCACCGAGGTGCAGCCATGGATCAGCGGCGCATAGACGATATACGAGTGACCGACGACCCAGCCGACATCGCTCGCGGTCCAGAACACCTCGTCGGGTTTTACGCCATAGATGTTGCGCATCGACCAGGCGAGCGCGACCGCGTAGCCACCATTGTCGCGCACTACCCCTTTTGGGATGCCGGTCGTGCCCGAGGTGTAGAGGATGTAGAGCGGGTCAGTCGCCAGCACCGGCACGCAATCGACGGGATGCGCCGCAGCTTCCAACTCGTCCCAATCCTCGTCGCGGCTGGGGATCATCTCGGCTTTGCACATCGGCCGCTGCAGCACGACGCAGCTTGCGGGCTTGAACTTAGCCTCCTCGATCCCAGCATCGAGCAGCGGCTTGTAGGGGATGACCCGGTTGACCTCGACCCCACACGAGGCCGAGACGATGACCCGCGGCTTGGCGTCGTCGATGCGGGTCGCCAGCTCGTGCGCCGCGAACCCGCCGAACACCACCGAATGGACCGCGCCAATCCGCGCGCAGGCGAGCATCGCGATCGCCGCCTCCGGCACCATTGGCATGTAGATCAGCACCCGATCGCCCTTGACGACGCCGAGCCCCGCCAGCGCGCCGGCGAAGCGCGCCACCCGGTCGCGCAGCTGGCGATAGGTGAACGAGGCGAACGTATCGGTCACCGGGCTGTCGTAGATGATCGCCACCCGCTCGCCCCTGCCGGCGGCAACGTGGCGGTCGAGCGCGTTCCAGCAGGTGTTGAGCCGCGCCCCCGTGAACCAGCGGTAAAACGGCGGCCGGCTATCGTCGAACACTCGGTCCCAGCGCTTCTCCCAATCGATCGCCTCGGCGGCCTCGGCCCAGAACTCCTCTGGATGGTCGAGCGAACGGCGATACATCTCGGCGATGCCCATGGCCGACCTCCCTGCTAGTGGGAAATTCTCTGCCTCCGGAAACGCCTTGCCAAGCGGCTCGACACCCCGCGCCCTGCGGAGGAAAATGCCGTGCGAACCTTGGGGAGGGTGACATGGAACGCATCGCGCAGTGCCATTGCGGGCAATTGAAGGCGATCGCCACCGGCGAGCCCGAACGGGTCTATGTCTGCCATTGCAAATCCTGCCAACGGCGCACCGGCACCGTTTTTCATTGGGGGACGCGCTGGGAGAAGAGCCAGGTCCGGCTCGAAGGCCCCGAGAAGATATACGCCCGCAAGGGCGACAGCGGCTTCGAGTTGAACTTTCACTTCTGCCCGAATTGCGGCACCAGCATTCTGTGGGAAGGCGACCGCACGCCCGAATTTTGCGGCATCGCCGCCGGCTGTTTCGCCGATCTAGACTTTCCGGCGCCGTCTGGCTCGATCTATCAGGAGGCGATGCATTCCTGGCTCGCCCTCCCCTCGGTTGCCGAGCATCACGAGCGGGCCTTCCCGCCTCCTCCGGCGAGCTGACGATGAGCAACCCCTACGCGACCGGGCTCGATAAGAACGCGGCCAATTTCGTCCCGCTATCGCCGATCGGCTTCCTGCGCCGCACCGCGGAGGTCTACCCACAGCGCGCCGCGATCGTTTATGGCAACCGGCGACAGACCTGGCGCGAAACCCAGGCGCGCTGTCATCGCCTGGCGTCGGCCCTGGTGACGCAGGGGATCGGCCGCGACGACACGGTCGCGGTGATGTCTCCCAACCTGCCGGAGGGGTTCGAGGCGCATTTCGGCGTGCCGCTGGCCGGCGCCGTCCTCAACATGCTCAACATCCGCCTCGACGCCGACACCATAGCCTTTATCCTCCAGCACGGCGGCGCCAAGGTTCTGATCACCGACAGCGAGTTCGCGCCGGTGATCAAGGAGGCGCTGGCCCAGCTCGACGACAAGCCGCTGGTCATCGACATCGCCGATCCCGCCGCACCCGGTGAGCGTCTAGGAGAAATCGACTACGAGGGCTTCATCGCCTCGGGCGACCCTGATTTCGCCGGCGTCCTGCCAAGCGACGAATGGGACGCGATCGCGCTCAACTACACCTCGGGCACCACCGGCAACCCAAAGGGTGTCGTCTACCACCATCGCGGCGCCTATCTGGAAGCGTTCGGCAACATCCTCGTCTGGGGCATGCCGCAGCACCCGGTCTATCTGTGGACCCTGCCGATGTTCCACTGCAACGGCTGGTGCTTCCCGTGGACGGTGACGGCGCTCGCGGGAACGCATGTCTGCCTGCGCCGGGTTGAGGCCGGCGCGATCTACGACGCCATCGAACGCGACGGCGTTACCCATCTCTGCGGCGCGCCGGTGGTGATGAACATGCTACTCAATGACCGCGCCGCGGAGGGGCGCAAGCTGCCACGCGCCGTCAACATGATGACCGCCGGCGCCGCCCCGCCCGCCGCGGTCATCGAGGGGATGGAGAAAAAGGGTTTCAAGATCGCCCATGTCTATGGCCTCACCGAGGTGTTCGGTCCCTCGACCATCTGCGCCTGGCACGACGAATGGGACACGCTCGACGCCGAGGAGCGGGCCCGGCGCAAAGCCCGCCAGGGGGTCAATTACCCCGTGCTCGAAGGCTTGATGGTGGCCAACCCGGAGACGCTCAGTCCCGTACCGCTCGACGGTGAGACGATGGGCGAGGTCTTCATGCGCGGCAACATCGTGATGAAGGGCTACCTGAAGAACCCGAAAGCAACCAACGAGGCCTTCGACGGCGGCTGGTTCCACACCGGCGATCTCGCCGTCGCTCATCCCGACGGCTATATCGAGATCAAGGACCGCTCCAAGGACATCATTATCTCGGGTGGCGAAAACATCTCGACCATCGAGGTCGAGGACGTGCTCTACCGCCATCCAGCGGTACTCGAGGCCGCCGTCGTCGCCAAGCCCGACGAGCGCTGGGGCGAAACGCCCTGCGCGTTCGTCACCTTGAGGGAGGGTGCGGCGGCCGGGGCCGACGACATCATCGCTTTCTGCCGTCAGCACATGGCGCGTTTCAAGGCGCCGCGCGACGTTATGTTCGGCCCGCTGCCGAAAACCTCGACCGGCAAGATCCAGAAATTCGTCCTGAGGGAACGGGCGAAGAGCGCCTGACACCTTGGCAATTCACAGCCTGTTCGACCTGCTCGCGCTGCTTATGGCGCTCGCGGTCTATCGCCTCGTGCCAGTGGCGGCGAGCGGCGTGCCGGCGGAGCCTTGGCAAGTCCATCGGCTCTATATCGCCGCCGGCGCCGGCGGCGCGACGATCGGCGCCTATCTGTTCGGGTCCGCCAACCTCTGGCTCAGCGGCATCGATGGGGTAGCGCGCAGCATCGAGGGCGCGATCGCCGGCGGCATTATCGGCATCGAGGTGCTGAAATGGCGCGCCGGGGTTCGCGGCTCGACCGGGCTGCGCCTGGTGGCGCCGCTGGCGGCAGCAATCGCCGTCGGACGGCTCGGCTGCTTCTTCGCCGGGCTTGACGACATGACCTACGGCACGCCGACCGCGCTGCCCTGGGGCGTCGATTTCGGCGACGGCGTGCCGCGGCATCCCGTGCAGCTTTACGAAGCCGGCGTGATGGCGGCGTTTTTGGTCGCTTTCGTGCTCTTGCTGCGCCATGAAGGGGAGGCGTTGCGGCGAACCGGCTTCTATCTGTTCGTCGCGGTTTACGCGCTTCAGCGGTTCGGCTGGGAGTTCCTCAAGCCTTACGGCACCATCATCGGACCGCTGAACCTGTTTCATCTGCTGTCGCTGGCGCTGGTCGCCTACGCCGTCGTTTTTGCTCGCCGGGAGTTGTCCCAGCCATGTCGCTATCAACCGAGCTAGCCGCGCCGGGCCTTGCCGCCTCCCCGCCGCTGCGCAAGCCGCGGCCCTATATCTTCCTCGGGCAGACAACATCGCTGTGCGAGACCTGCGTCGCGCTTGTCCCGGCGAAGATCATTGAGGAAGGTGAGGCGGTCTATTACCTCAAGCGCTGCGCCGAGCACGGCGTACAGAAGACGCTTATCTCGACCGAGGCGAGCTATTGGAAGCGCTGCCGCGATTTTCTCAAGCCCGGCGACGTCCCGCTCAAATTCCACACCAGGATCGATAAAGGCTGCCCCTACGATTGCGGTCTCTGTCCCGATCACGAGCAGCACAGCTGCCTGGCGCTGATCGAGGTCAACGAACACTGCAACCTGACCTGCCCGACCTGCTTCGCCAGCTCGTCGCCGGCAAGAACCAGCCAGCGCAGCCTTGCCGAGATCGAGTCCATGCTCGATCTGCTGGTCGAGAGCGAGGGCCAGCCCGACCTGCTGCAAATTTCCGGCGGCGAGCCGACACTCCACCCGCAAATCCTCGACATCATCGCGGCGGCGCGGGCCCGGCCGATCCGCCACGTCATGCTCAACACCAACGGCATCCGCATCGCCAACGACCCGGAATTCGTCGCGGCGCTCGCCGAGATGAAGCGCGCCTTCGAGGTCTATCTGCAATTCGACGCGCTTTCGGCGAGCGCGCTGCAGACGATCCGCGGCGCCGATTTGCGCCGGGTTCGCGAGCGCGCGCTCGATGCGCTCGACGCGGCCGGCATCTCGACGACGCTCGTCTGCGTCGTGCGCAAAGGCGTCAACGACACTGAGATCGGCGACGTGCTGCGCTATGCGCAGAGCCGGCCTTGCGTGCGCGGTGTGACCTTCCAGCCGGTGCAGGACGCCGGCCGCAACGACGGCTTCGATCCGGCTCGCGACCGCATCGTGCTCTCGGAAATCCGCCGCGCGATCATCGGCCAGTGGGGTATGTTCGGCGACGACGACATGATCCCCCTGCCGTGCAACCCCGATGCGATCTCGATAGGCTACGGGATGCGCGTCGGCGACGAGATCAGACCGCTAACCCACCTGTTCCCGCAGGAGGTCCTGGTCAAGTCAGCACCGAACTCGGTGACCTTCGAGGGCAAGCCGGAAATGCGCCAGCTGTTGATCGAACTCCTGTCGCTGTCATGCGCCGGGCAGCAATCGGCCAACGTGCTGCACGAGGTACTGTGCTGCCTGCCGCTGGTCGAGGCGCCGGCGCAGATCGGCTACGATCGAGTATTCCGGGTGACTGTGGTGAGCTTTCTCGACCGGTTCAATTTCTGCCTTGCCGGGGTCAAGCGCTCCTGCATCCATTTCGTCACCGATGACGGGCGCGTCATCCCCTTCGACACCTATAACATGTTCCATCGGCCGGGGCTCGCCGCCCGCGGTGTGAGAACGCCAGCATGAGCGGCGGTCAGATCGCGGCGCTGATCTTCGCCATCATCCTGCTGCTGCCCGGGGGGTGTTTTCTGCTCTTCGGGATCGGCTTCGCCACCGACCGCCAGTATTATGACGCCGCCTTCTTACTGCTGCCGATCGCGGCGGCGATCCTCGCCCTGGCGGGTTTTTTGTTCTGGATCGCATTTCGCCGCCGGAAAGGCCCCGGCGAGACGCAAGGCGGCGGCACCCAAAGCTGAGCGTCGCGCGCGCTCCTCGCTAAATTCGCCACATCGTCGCGTGACCGTGGCCGTCTTTATTATCGACGCTCTCACCGTCTGCCTCGGTGGACGATTTTAGCGTGAGATCGAAATAATCTTCACCATAACTACCGGTTCCTCGCAGATAAATAACATTAGAACAAGAAATAGTTATTTTGCTATTGTTAATTGTTATCAATGTGTTTTCACGTATTGTCGTAATTTCTCCATCTTTTCCTTTAAACGAAACGTCCATGTGTCCAGTGAAACTGTTGAAGCTGGCAACTTGGCCTATTGTCAGCGTCCCTTGGTATGGACTGTTGTCCTTGTCAGTAAAGTTGAGGCTCCACATCTGGCCTGGCACGAAGACCGCTGAGGCAGATTGAGGCGACGGTGATGGCGCCGGAGCCGGTGATGGCGCTGGCGCTGGCTTTACTTGCGACGGGCTTCCTGCAGGAGACGGCGGGGGAGAGGGCGTCGGCGCCGGCGTGGGTTTGGGGATCGGCGTTGGGGTTGGGGTTGGGGTCGGAGGGGAATGGCTAGCTACGAGAATGACCACCACGGCCGCAACCGCGAGCCCGGCCAAGCCCGCGCCGATCGCGACCTTGTGCTTGACCTCAAGCCGAGCAGGCGCTGTGGCTGTCGGCGCGGCCGTCAACGGCATCGGCGCCGCTTGTGGCAGCACTGCTGCCTGACGCTTCCTCTCCTCCCGCGCGCGCTGCTCGGCCGCCTGCAGCGCTGCCGTCTCCTGCCGTCCCCGCTTCTCGCGGTCGCGCTGCTCGGCCGCCTGGCGCGCCGCTATTTCCTGGCGTTGCCGTTCTTCCTGCTCGCGCTGCTCCGTGGCCTGGGGCGCCGCTTCATCGAGCCGCTGCTGCTCGGCCGCGAGTTGATCGCGTTCCTCCTCACGCTCGCGTTGCTCCGCCAATAGCTGCTGTCGCTCTTCCTCCTCGCGGCGGCGGAGGTCGGCGGCTTCGCGCTGGCGGTCTTCCTCAAGCTGACGCTGGCGCTCTTCCTCCTCGCGCTTGAGCTGCTCGGCGAACCGCTGCCGCTCCTCATCTTCCGCAGACGCCGCGGTCGGCGCGGGGCTGGCTTCCGCGACGGGCGCAGCAGTGCCGGGCGCGGCGGTCGGTGATTTCGCTGTCGCTTCCAGCACATTGTCGATGGCGCGGATCAGCCGCCCCATATGCGTGTCGAAATCCTGTCCAGCGTCGATCCGCGCGGCGTTGCGATAGGCAAAATCCTCGAGGCTGGGCGGCAACTGGTCCGCACGCGGCATCTGGGCGCGCAACACCAGGACGGGGATCAGCGGAACGCCCTTGCGCAGCGCCGCGTCGACCTCGACCCGCACCGGGTCGGCGGCATTCTCGAGCCGGCTTTGCCCGGGCCGCGGGCCGATCCATTTCGGGCCAACCACCGCGATCATGATGTCGGTGTCGTCGATCACCGAGTTGACATGCTTACGAAAATCGACGCCAAGCGGGATGCTGTCGATGTCGCGGAACACGGTTTCCCGGCCGTAATGCGCCGACAGCCGATCGAAGATGCGGCCGGTGATTACGTCCGAGTCGTCGCGCCGATAAGAGATCGTAATTCGCGGCATCGCTGGTTCTCTTCGCTCTCCCTAATCTGTGCCGCGGCCGGATATTGGCCGCCCTTCAATGTTGTTGTTGGCGCTACGCTATAGCATGCGTGAGTTATCGAACAGTATTTCGCGCGGTTCTAGTACCTGGCGGCTTCTGGCGACATCTGGCCAAAAAGCCGCGCCTATTTCCGGGCCCGCGACGCCGGCTCAACGGGTCACCGATTCATAGCAACAACACGGCGCCCTGCACGCCCGTTGCACGCGGTTTCGCATTGCTGGCATTTTCAGCCGCAGCCAAGACCACGGGAGCGAGAATGAAGGCACCTTCGGCGATCAGCTTGGCGTTGTGGTCCTGGTGCGCTGTCGTCGCGCTCGCCTTTCCCATTTGTGGCCAGGCGCAAAACCGGCCGATCACCATCCCGCCGGCAACCCAGATTAGCCCGCCCGAGCTGGCGCCCGCCGCGCCTGCGGCCGTACCGCCGGCGGTGCAGGGAATTCCACCTGCGCCACGCGCGGTGCTGCCCGCGAGCGCGGAGATCGTTCGCGACCCACTGAGCGCCGGGATCGTCATGTACGGGCAGCTGACCGGAAAGGCCGATTCGGCGCTCGCGGTGATCTCGTCGATCTTCGCCTATTCGCAGGCCTTCGATCCGACCCCCGCGCCGCTCCTCGCGGTCGCCGACAAGGACGACCGCTCGGCGCAGACCCTGTTCGCCGCGACAGTGCATGGCGCGACGGTCCTCGGTATCGCCGTCGTCGCGCTCAACGACACTGGCGGCAATGTCAGCGTCTTCTACGACTATGCCGACTCGCTTCCTGCATCGTTTCCCCGACTGCAGCAAGCACTGGGACCGGGAGGCGCCAACACCGGACTGACCCAACTGCAGCTGGCCGATGGCAGCCAGATCAGTCTTGCGCCGGGCTGGCGGGTGATCGGACAAGGTAAGGGTGTGGTCGATCTGGCCGGCAAGCAGGGCGAGCTGATGACGCTTGACGACAGCATCCCCGTCTATGACGGACCGACCCCGCTCGCCGGCTCGGTGGCGCAGGCTCCGTGCTGTGACCCGGTCGCGGCATTGCAGGCCGTCTTCCCACACCTCGCCGCGACCGCGCAGCCGCGCGGATGGCCGTCGCAGGTGCTGACCGACATCGTCGATTCGGCAACCATCACCACGCAGAACGGCAGCCAAAGCGCCCTAATCCTCGCCACCGCGAGTGTCGGAAGTAGGGCCTATTCCTATCTCGTGCTGGCCGAGGCGATCGGCGGCTTTACCAACCCGTGGACCCTGCGACTCTCCGGCGTCATGGCGCCGCAGCCGATCTTCGCTGCCGAGCTTCCCGGCCTGCTGTCGATATGGAGTTCGTATTCGGGCAACCCGCAAGGTCTCGGCGAACGCCTGAAGGCCGCGGTGCAGAGCATCGAGGCGCTGCAGCCGATGCTCCGGCCGTCGCCCGATGCCACTCGCTATCGCGCCGCTGGCGGTTGGAACGACGTGATCAGCGCGGTCGTCACTCACCCGGGCAAGACCGACAACAGCCCGGTCGACGACGCAACCGCGCGCAACCTGCTCGACCGACTGGCAAAGGATACCGGCGACCCCTGGCATGTTGCGCCAGCATCGCCGCCGCACTGAAGTTGGCGATTGTCGCGCCTTACCGCGCGAGCCTCTCGCGAGCTTGTAGGAAACGCCTGTTAGATTATTGAAAAATATCGAATTATGGTGTCGGGCGCGCGATCACTGGCGTTCGAGTTGGACGAGTTCGTCCTTGATGCGGAGTTTCTGGCGCTTCAGATCGTAGATCGCCGCTTGGTCGGGCAGAGGCCGGTGGGTTTCCTCATCGATGGCGCGCTCGAGCGATGCATGCTTTTCTTTGAGCGCCTCGATGCGATCCTGCTGCGACATGCAGTTCCTCCTGGCAATGGTCAAGGCAGCCGATCGTAGCGCCGGATCGGCCTCGGAACCAGATATGAGATGACGAGCGGCCGGGATGAAGGGGGTGGAATGCGACAAAAGCCCGAGCGGCCGCGGCTGATCGTGGGAATCAGCGGCGCATCCGGCGTCATCTACGGCGCGCGGCTGCTGGAGCTCCTGCGGAAATTGCCGGTCGAGACCCACCTCGTCATCAGCCGCTCGGCCGAGATCGCGCTCGCGCTCGAAACCGATTTGAAGCCCGCGGATCTGCGCGCCCGCGCCGATGTCGTCCACGCGATCGGCGACATGGCGGCGCCGATCTCGTCGGGCTCGTTCCGGACCTTGGGCATGATCGTCGCGCCATGCTCGATCCGCAGCATGAGCGAGATCGCCACCGGGGTGACGACCACCTTGCTCACCCGCGCCGCCGATGTCGTGTTGAAGGAGCGCCGCCGTCTGGTGCTCGCGGTGCGCGAGACCCCGCTCCACGTCGGGCATTTGCGCACGATGACCGCGCTCGCCGAAATGGGCGCGGTGATCGCGCCGCCGGTGCCCGCGTTCTATGCCAAGCCCAAGACCCTAGACGAGATGATCGACCACAGCCTCGGCCGAGTGCTCGATCTCTTCGGCCTCGACAGCGGCACCGTGAAGCGCTGGGGCGAGACGGCGAAGGCGAAATCCTAAAACCCGGCGATCGCCTCGCGCAACACATCGCCCTCCCGCGAGGCAAAGTCCGCGCCGAGGATCAGCTTGAGGTTTGCCCCGGCAGCTGCCGCGCGGCTTCCCCTCCCCACCCGACCCGTGACGGTCCCCGCCAGCCGGGCCTGAACGCGCCGCTCGGCCACCACCTCCAGCGCCAGGACGCGGCGGCGCAGCTCCTGGATATCGGGATTGAGATCTCCTTTCAGTTCCCGCCGTAACCGCCGCAACGGCAGCACGACATCCCGGTCGAGCTTTTCGATCGCGGCGCGGGCCCGGGCCAGCCCCGCCGCGTCGAGCCGGGGGCCTCGCGCGACCGCCAGCCACAACCCGAAGAGAATCAGGTTGATGTTATGGCCGGCGCGGTCCTGCAACCCGATCAGCGCCGCCGCCACACCAGGCCGCGCATAGACCATCAGCGAGAACCGCCAGAACGCCTCCGCCGGGGCGCTTTTATCCCGCACCATGCCCAATCACGGCGCAATGAAACTGATGCACATGGTGCTATACTCACGTCGGGCTCGCTGGCAGCGTTTGGATGCGGCGCGCCCCCGCAATCGCCACCATGCATCGCTCGCGATGGACCTCGACGTCGAAGCCTTAAAGGCCAAGCTGGCCGCCCTCACCATTGAGCACCGCGACCTCGACGACGTGATCGCGCGCATCGCCGAACGGGTGCCGTTCGACCAGCTCCAATTGCAGAGGCTCAAGAAGCGCAAGCTCGCGCTCAAAGACCAGATTTCGAAAATCGAAAGCGAGCTCTTGCCCGACATCATCGCTTGACGAGCCCAAGCCGGCGCATCAACGCGCCGACGCGACCCGCTTCTGCTTGTACATCGCCTTGTCGGCCGCCTCGATCGCCACCTGGGCGTCATCGCTGCCGGAAAACGAGTAGACGCCGTACGCGGCGCTGACCGGGATCTTGACCTTGCCCCAGCGCAGCGCGGTCTTGCCAATCGCCTGCGCCAGCGCGGCCGCCTTGGCCGCGGCCTGCTCCTGATTGGTCTGCGCCAGGATGACGCCAAACTCGTCGCCGCCGAGCCGGCCGACCAGATCGCTCGACCGCACGTTCTTGCACAGGATCTCAGCAATATGGCGCAGCGCCGCATCACCCGCTGGATGGCCGTGCGCGTCGTTGATCTTCTTCAAACCATCGACATCGAAATAGACGACGCTTGACGGCGGCCCATAGCGCCGGGTGAAGGCGATCATGCGCGACAACTCGCGCACGAAGGCACGGCGATTCGCGATCGGAGTGAGCGCGTCCTCGTCGGCAAGGCGCTCGAGCTGGGTGATTCGCATCCGCGAGTCCTCAAGCTCAAGGCGCATCGCCGCATTCTCGGCGAACACGCGCCGCAGTGTCCCGCGCAGCTCGGGGCTGAGAGCGCCCTCGTCGATTCCAGCCAGTTCCGCCATGGTTTGGACTGCGCGGGACAGAGCCGGCCCGTCGGAAGCGCGGCGCTTTCGCGACGTACTGCCCGCCACCGGCTTCAATTCCTTTGCCGCCATTCGCCAGCCCGCCCGGCAGAAATGGGTAAACCCCCGCCCGTGTCTATAAACCAGTGGCACGGGTTCGCAAGCCGCGAAATTTCACCGCCTCGGAGCGCCGCGTGCCGGTATATACTACGTGCTCTTGCGGCCTCGTTTTGGAAGGTAGGCATGGTCGATTCCGGTCACCCAATGGGGACTGTTCCTGTCGGCATTATCATGGGCAGCCAATCCGACTGGGAGACGATGCAGCACGCGGCCCAGACGCTGGACAAGCTCGGCATCGCCCATGAGGCGCGCATCATCTCGGCCCACCGCACGCCAAAACGGCTTTTCGACTACACTGCCAGCGCCAAATCGCGCGGCCTCAAGGTCATCATCGCCGGCGCCGGCGGTGCCGCGCACCTGCCTGGCGTGGCGGCGGCAATGACCCCAATTCCAGTGCTCGGCGTGCCGATGCAAAGCCGGGCATTGCAAGGGCTGGACAGCCTGCTGTCGATGGTCCAGATGCCCGCCGGCGTGCCGGTAGCTACATTTGCGATCGGTCAGGCCGGGGCGATCAATGCGGCTCTGTTTGCCGCGGCGATCCTCGCCGGCGACGATCCTAAGGTCGCCGAGGCACTCGACCGCTGGCGCCAGACCCAGACCGACGCGGTCGCGGAAAATCCCGCTTGATGCTTTACGGCAAGCGTACCACCCGCCCCGGCCGCAAGATGGGTCACACCACCCGGCTGCTGCCGCGTCAGCCTTAGCGGGCGATCTCGACCCGTGGGCGCGGATAGTTGCCGCGCAGCACCTTCCACACGCAGCCGATCAGCTCGAACGCCTGAAACGGCTTGGTCATGAAGTCGTCGAGCTCGGGATCGACGACGACCGGGTCGCGCTTGCCGGAGATGAACAAGCATTTGAGCGCCGGGCGGTGCACGCGCGCGCATTGCGTCATCTCGAGGCCGTTGATGCCGCCGGGCAGGCCTATATCGGCGATCAGCATATCGAACGGCCGCTCGTCGATGATCGCGAGCGCCTCCAACCCCGTCGCCGCGGTCTGCACTTGAAAGCCGCTTCTGCGCAGCATTTCGCTGATCGTGTCGCGGACGTCTTCATCATCCTCGACCACCAGTATCGCCGGTGACTGCTCGGGCATGCTCGCCCTCCGGTACCATTTGGCGAAAAAGCAAATACCGGAAGCGCGAAAAAGTTCCGCACTAAAGGTTCGAATTCGTCTTAAACGTCAGACGCTGAGATTTTCGAGATCGACCCAACGGCGCTCGCGGTGGCTCCGATGGCACGCCTCGGCGAGCTGGACGCCCTTGGCGCCTTCAATGAGCAGCGAGGGAAACGGCCCGTCCTCGGCGACGTGACGCAGGAACAGTTCCCAGCCCTCGCGATAGCTGTTCTTGAACGGGTCGAGCGTCGGCATTTCCTGCCATTCCTCGTCGAACACCGCGGTTTGCGGCCGCTCGGGGTCGAAGACCGGCCGCGGCGTCGCGACCAGCGGCTGGATGAAACAGCGGTGCAGCCCGCACACCGCCGACCCGGCCGTGCCATCGACCTGGATATGCAAGAGGTCGTCACGTTTGACGCGGCTCGCCCATGACGAGCTCACCTGCGCGATCGCCCCGCCTTCGAGATCAAAGATCGCGAAGGCGTGGTCCTCGACATCGACATCGTAAGGCTTGCCGCTCTCGTCGATGCGCCGCTTCTGCGCGGTTATCTCGCGGCAGGAGACCGCGGCGATTGGCCCCAACAGCCGGTCGAAGATGTAGCGCCAATGCGCGAACATATCGAGGATCAGCCCGCCGCCAGTCGCCTTCTGGTAATTCCAGCTCGGCCGCTGCGACGGATAAAGCTCGCCGTCGAACACCCACCAGCCGAAATCGAGCCGCACCGAGAGCACGCGGCCGAAAAACCCGCTGTCGTAGAGCCGGCGCAGCTTCTTGAGCCCCGGCAAGAACAATTTATCCTGGACAACGCCGTTCTTGATCCCAGCGCGCTTCGCCTCGCGCGCCAACGCGAGCGCCTGCTCCAGCGTCTCGGCGAGCGGCTTCTCGGTGTAAACGTGCTTGCTGGCGGCGATGGCCGCCTGAAGCCGCTCGGGCCGGCCGCCGGTCGCGGTGGCGTCGAAATAGATGTCGATGGCCTTATCAGCGAGGCAGGCATCGCGGTCGGTTGCGTATTTGAGCCCGCCGCTCGCCGCCGCCAGCGCTGCGAGCTTTTCGACATTGCGCCCGAGCAGCACCGGCTCCGGCATCAGCCGGTCGCCGTTCTTCAGCGGCAACCCGCCCTCGCCGCAAATCGCCAGCAGCGCCTTCAGATGCTGCGTCGTCCCCAGCCGCCCGGTCGCCCCGTCAATAACAACTCCGACACCGCGGATAGACATCAAGCCGTCGCGGCGATCAGCGACTCGCGGACGATCTCGGGGATCCGCTTTAGCGTCTCGTCGGGCGTCATCAGCGGCGGCGAAAAGCACAGCGTGTCGCCGATCGCCGGGTCGGGACTGCCGGGCCGCGCGCGGACCAAGAGGCCGCGCGCCATCGCCTCACGCGCCACCCGCGGCCCCAGCCCGATCGCCGGCGCCTTGGTCGATTTGTCGGTGACGAGCTCAACCCCGCACATCATTCCGAGCCCACGCACATCGCCGACATTGGGCAGGTTGCGCAGCTCCTCGAGCGCTTCCAAAAGCTGCTTGCCTTTCACCGCGGCGCGCTCGACCAGCCCGTCCTGCTCGATGATCTTGACGTTGGCGACACCGACCGCGCAGCACACCGGGTGGCCGCTATAGGTCGCGGCGTGCATGAAGCGGCGTTCCAACGGCGAGTTGAGGATCGCGTCGTGGATCTTCTTCGAGGCGATGACGCCGCCGAGCGGCAGGTAGCCGCTCGTCACCCCCTTGGCGAACGAGACGAGGTCAGGCTCGACCCCCCAATGCCCGAGCGCGAACCAGCG
>Ga0209517_10000639_pt1 | contig 58376 bp, 60 predicted proteins | sample PeaSoiMetSII2010_FD_187695 | JGI IMG/M metagenome (GOLD analysis project Ga0209517, IMG submission 187695) | Peat soil microbial communities from Weissenstadt, Germany - SII-2010 (SPAdes) (version 2) | ecosystem: Environmental > Terrestrial > Soil > Wetlands > Peat | place: Germany... | reverse complement strand
TCTCGGCCACCCCGGAAGACGTCTACGAGGCTTATATTTCTGCATTCAAGCTGGGTTGCAAGGGACTGACGATCTACCGCGACGGTAGTCGCGAGGTGCAGGTGCTAAATATCCAGCGCAAGCCCCAATACCCGCAGGTTGAGCCGCGTCCGCGACCTGATATGACCCAAGGCATTACGGAGCGTGTTAACACCGGGTGCGGAAAGCTCTACGTGACCATAAATTCGGACGAATACGGCTTTTGCGAGGTTTTCGCCCAGATGGGCAAGGCTGGAGGCTGTGCCTATTCCCAGATCGAGGCCAGCAGCAGGCTTATATCCCTTGCACTCCGTTCGGGCGTAAAGGTGGAGGCGGTGATAAAACAGCTTGTAGGCATCCGGTGTCCTTCGCCGACGTGGAGAAACGGCGAGCAGGTATGCTCCTGCTCGGACGGCATAGCCAAAGTGCTCAACCACCACGCCCATGCCGATCTAAGCGCCCGTTTCACAGATGAGATGGGTGCGTGCCCCGACTGCGGCGGCGCAGTGGAACATGAGGGCGGATGCATCGTATGCCGTTCCTGCGGTTTTTCCAGGTGCGCGTAGAGACGGGAGCGGGAAGCAAGGAACGGGAAGCGGGAATCCGGAAGGATATAGGAAACCAAAAGTATAAAGCGATTTTCCCGCTTCTCTTTTTTATGCCGTTCCGCAAGCAGTGGAACTGCATCGGGTTTTGATTTGGAACATAGCTGGAATCTTTCGCCCAAAGAGGCCATAGCACTCCAGAAAGCACTGGCTGCGCAGGTGCGGATAGAGCCCCTTCCTACCAGGTTAAAAATCATCGGGGCAGCGGATATATCCTACTCCAAAAATTCCAACCTACTTATTGCAGTCATCGTTTCATTCAGGTGGCCCGGCCTCGATTTGCTCGAGTCCGTACATCATGTCTGCCGGGCGGCTTTTCCTTATGTGCCGGGTCTGCTCTCATTTCGAGAGGTCCCGCCCCTTATAGAGGCATACCGGAAAATTAAGCAAAAGCCCGACGTCCTGCTCTGTGACGGTCAGGGGATAGCTCACCCTCGAAAGTTTGGATTCGCGGCTCATCTGGGACTTTACCTCGGGATTCCCACCGTGGGTTGCGCCAAGAGCAGACTCTGCGGGACTCACGACAGCCTACCGCTCAGAAAAGGATCAAGCAAACCACTCCTGCTAAACGGTGAAACAATCGGGCTGGCCTTTTGCTCAAAAGACGGCGTAAAGCCGATCTATATCTCTCCAGGCCACCTGGCGGACATTCCTTCCTCAAAGAGGCTTATCTCCGGCTGCCTCCGGCGCTACAGAATACCCGAACCACTCAGGCTTGCCCATATTGAGGCAAACAGGCTTAGAACAAGCGGAGGCGCGGAGAGCGCGGAAAAATGAAAGAGGAAGTTTTCTGCCGTCTTTCCACTACTTGTTTTCGGAATAGATTGCTGACATAATCGTAAGTTAAGGCAGGTCTTTGACTCGCGACCCGCAACCAGCAACCCCGAACGAAGTGAGGCCGAGAAAATGGCAGATTTTTCAGATGACATTCAGACCTACAGGCAGATGCTCAAACTGGATCGCAGGTCCAGGGTGTTCTCACTGCTCGCGGAAGAATTATGCGCCGCCGGCCGATGGGAGGAAGCCGCTGAAGTCTGTAAAAAAGGCCTCCTTTTTCATCCTGATCACCTGAGATCGCGGGTGCTGCTGGGATGGGCGCTCATGGAAATGGGCGCAACAGGTCAATCCGAAGGGATTTTGCTAAAGGCGGTAGAGGATATCCGGAAAAACTCCATAATTTTTAAACTGCTTTCGGAGTTCGCCACAATTTCGGGCAACATCCAAAGCGCAGCCGAATATGCCGAGATTTACGAGGCGCTCCGGATCAATGGCGCCCGGCAGAGCGAGATCGCCTCGCCGGACGAGCCTGTCCCGCCGCCGGCAGGGGAATCTTCGGAATTGGACAAGTTCAAAGCCGATGCAATAGAAGCACTGAAGGGAGAAGACCCGGAAAACGCGAGTCTGAAAATCTTAACTGAGCCGGAAGCGGAAGCCGGGCTCGATCGACTCAGCCTCGATCAAGTCATGGATCACCTGATCCAAAGAATAGACGGACGTGTAGCCCGGGCCGCCCCGCTTGCCGCCATTTTTTCCGATAAAGACAGAAACATGCTCAAGCAAAAAATTGTTGCCGCTCTGAGCGCTTGAACTATTCAGCTAAGGTTTTTTCTTTCCCCCTCGGCCCTTGGGCGAGAGGGAAAGAAAAAAAGAGCCGGTGGGACCGCAGGCCAAGTTCGCCACTTAAACCTTCGGCCGCGGCAAGAAAAATCTCCCCGGGATTCAACATACTGTCTCACGAGGACTTTACGGTTATTTTTCTTGGCTTCGCAGCCTCGGCTTTTGCCAGCACAAGCTTGAGAACGCCATCTTTCATCGACGCCTGAATCTTCTCACGGTCGATATCGCTGGACAGAGTGAACTGCCTGTAGTAGTCCCCGTACGTATACTCCTTGAAGAGCGCCTCCCCCTTCTGCTCATACTGGGATACCGTTCCACGGATTGTAAGCTGGTCTGAATCCAGGTCTATATCGACGTTTTCCATCGGGACGCCGGGCATATCTGCAACCAGGGTCAGGGAATTTTCCGATTCATATATGTCTACGGGCGGGATAAAAACCGGGACGTCGCGGGTGCTTTCCCCGGTTGCCTGCGTCTCCTTTTTTTCGGATATCTGCAAATCGGTCTCAGCCATGATAACCTCCTCTATAGCCTTCCTACTCGCCTTTAATCGCTATTTTACGCGGCTTTACATGCTCGGCCTTGGGCAAAACAAGCTTAAGGACGCCGTTTTTGCATTCGGCCTGTATGGCTTCCGGATTTATGTCCTCGGGCAGAGTGAGCGCCTTGCGGAAACTGCCCCACTTGCGCTCTCTGCGATGATAAGTAGCATTCTGGGCCTCTTCGGGTTTGCGTTCGCCACTGAGCGTAAGGGTCCTGCCAACAACCGAGATGTCCAGGTCATCAGCCTTGATCCCGGGGATTTCACCTTCAACGTAAATCGCGTCTCCATCCTCAGTTACGATGAGCGGCGGGAATACGCCCGAAGACGCTGGGGTAGAGGTCCCTGCGGAAAAAACCGACAGAAGCCTGTCCATCTGCCTGCGGGCTCTTTCGAAGTCTTCCATCGCGCCGGGAATATCGGGCCAGCGCCAGTTTGGGTACCTGAAAATGGCCATGGTCAACCTCCTTTTGATGTGATAGATTTTTGGTTAGCAGCCACAAGCTAAGACTGCTAATTAATCGTGTCAACTCGTAAGCAGCAGGGTGCAGGGTGCAGGTTGGCGTTTCTTCCTGCTCCCCGCTCCTTGCTTCTCGCTCCTGGAGATTGGTATGGAATTTCTTGACAAACCAGGCAAGACTCTTCGAATAGCCCTGGTGTTTCCACCGGCCATGCCCCCGGCAAGTCCGCCTTTGGGGATCGCGGCTCTAAAGCCCTATCTGGAATCGGCAGCAAATGTTGAGGTGCGAAATTTTGACCTGAATCTCGCCTATTTCGAGCAGGCGTTCCGTTGGCTCGACGATGGGCGGCTGAGGATGCGCCTGCGGAATATGGATTTCCGGGAAACTGCAGAAAAGTTGGCGGCTGCAAGGGATTTTTTTCTCGGCAGGCAGGGAATCGACAGGTTTTTCGACCTTGTTTCTTATAACGAACACGCCGGGACATATGCCGGGTTTTGTTCGGTTTTAAACGGCCTTTTCGATAATTTTGCTCGAAAGATCATTCTCGGGCTTCCGGCGCCACCCCTTGTAAACGCTTTTTTCGAAGAATTGATCGCGCCGCTCAAGGCCTTCCAGCCTGGCATGATTGGTTTTTCAATCCTTTTTAGCCAGCAGCTTTTCTTCGCTCTGGCGCTCTCAAAGCTATGCGGCGAGCCGCCGCAGCCGGGTTGTGCGCTTGCAAAATCGCTGCGCGGCGGCGTGTCGCCGCTGACAGATTGCGCGCTTGCAAAATCGCCGCGCGTTAAAGAAGGCGGCGAGTCGCCGCAGGCATTTGGGGTGAAGACCGTATTTGGCGGTGCGACGTTTTCCGTAATGCCCGATCCGGGCCGGCTGCTGGCCGGACCCATTCCCGTTTATCTTGGGGCCGAGCCAAGAGAGGCGGATATAAGCCGGCTCATTGACTACCTCATTGTGGGGGAGGGGGAAAGAGGGATGGAAGCATTGGCGAAATTCCAGGTCTCAGGAGACGGCGAGGCGGCGTCCGGATCTGACCAGCTTTGCAGTGTCCCCGGCCTTATCCATATGAGGGATGGAAAACGGTTCACAAACCCCGCTGAAGCCCCATTAGGCCTCAATGAGCTTCCTCTTCCCGATTTTTCCGATTTCAACTTGCAAAAGTATCACTCACCGATCCCGGTCCTGCCATATCTGTCTTCACGTGGATGTCCCTGGAGGCGCTGTGCGTTCTGCACTCATCAAAAAACCTATCTCGACTACCGTGAGGAAGATACGTCCATTACCGCTGGCAGACTTTCCGCACTCCATGAAAAGTATAACGTCAGCCATTTCTGCCTGGTTGACGAGATGGTGCGCCCGCGCCGTTTGGAACGTATCGCAACGGATCTTTTGACAGGGGGGGTACAGATCCATTTTTCCGCTTACGCCAAGCCGTCAGGGTTTTCGCCCCGGTTGCTCGAAAATGCGCACAGGGCGGGTCTTCGCCTTCTGATGTGGGGGCTTGAATCAGCAAGTCAGCGCCTGCTCGACCTCATGTGCAAGGGGACAAATTCGAAAGAGATCGGCACGATTCTCAGCTCCGCACGCAAAGCAGGAGTATGGAACCTGCTATTTGTGATATTGGGCTTTCCGACGGAAACAAGGGCTGAGTGGCTGAGCACACTCGATTTTCTCGAATCGAACCAGGAGTCGGTTCATGCCCTCTCGCGTTCCAGGTTCATTTTGGTGGAGGGCTCGGACGTGTTTTCAAACCCTCAACTCTACGGGATAAAGCGGGTGATTGACCGCCCTCGAAGGGATCCGGTTTCCATAGCCTACGATTACGAAGTAACGGAAGGCCTGACCCCTGAGGAGGGCGCGGTGATGTTCGAGCAAAGTTTGGCCAGGCTGTCCGGCATCGGGGCCTCGCCCTGGTTCGGGCAATTCAGAGAGCACATGCTGCTGTATGCTTCAGAATTCAGTGATCAGTGGCTAGATTAATGTCCATCTGGAAACTATGGATGTGACACTTACAGTTTCCAATTCGGAAAGGAGGCATTTTTCGTCATGGCAAGCAAATCGAGGGGTTGCGCGGAGGCGTACCTGGGTACGCCGCACAAGCAAACCCGAAGATTGAAGCCGCCAGGGCGGAAAAGGCCCCTTTCCGGATAGGAAACTAGCTCAACTCTTCCGGATTCGGCGTAAAGGATGCCAGGTCACCTATGCCAAGGACGTTTTCGTAACCGGCCAGTTTATGGATGGTTTCTTCGAATCCGTTTTGGCCCAGGAATTCCGTTTCGGCTCTATTAAGCACCGCGCTTAGCTCGGCATAAGATTTTTGAGGCATCATCCGCCGCAGAAGCGGCAAAAGCTCAGTGTCTTCCCTTTCTGCATGGGCCCGGTACATCCGGCTGAACAGGTGGATCATGCTTCCCATCGTACGGCGCTTCTCCAGGTCTTTTGCCAGGAATTCTCCGGAAAGCCCTCTCATGATTTCGATCAACCGAGCCCCCGCTGCGTGCTGTTGCCGCAGCACTTCAATGAAACCGTTCATTTTCCCGGGTGCGTCAAAGACAGGATAAATATACTTTTCTTCCAGTTGCTGGTGATGGCCGACCATGAACAGGCGGAGTATTTCTACAGTCCCGCCTGTTATTTCGGGAGGAAGATCCATGCGCGCATCGATGCCGCCCTTGATTTCTTCGAGTATTGCAGCGGCCCGGTAAATCACGCCGTGCTGACGAGACAGAATCTCGATTGTGGTGTCAGCCTCCACCTGGGGCTGGCCGGGTTTGGAGCACCCGGCGAGGGCCCCGGCGCCTGCAGCTCCGGCAAGGATTATAAAGTTTCGTCGAGAAAGCGGGTTTTTTGAAGACATCGGTTCTCCTGGGAAAGATTGACAAAGGCAAAATTAAAGTGGATTTGAACCGCTCTGTCAATATGATATAAGAGCAGTCGTCGGTCGCCGGAAGAAAACAGACGTCCGTCGTCAATGGCCGGAAAAAACACTGATATGCCGTGGAGAAGAATGGACGCAGAAAAAGTTTCCACCCTCAAAATTGCTGATTCCGAAAAATTCTCGGTTACGCGCAGAAGGCCGGGGATCGTGTGGATTATCGTCATCCTGGCGGTTGCGGCAGTTGTAGTGCCCTATCTGTTTAAATCCGGCCTTCTAACCTCGGCTACCAGTGTTCGGACTGCCGCAGCGGACTGGGTTTATCCCTCCCAGGCAATAACGCAATTCAACGCAAGCGGTTATGTGGTCGCTCAGCGGAAAGCCTCGGTCGCATCGAAGGGGACTGGCCGGATCGTCTACCTGGGAGTCCAGGAAGGAAGCCGTGTCAAGGAATCAGATGTGATCGCAAGGTTGGACAGCGAGGATCTAAAGGCGGAAAAAGCCCAGCTTGAGGCTCAATTGGTGGTGGCCAGGTTCGATCTGGCACGGGCAGAAACCGAATTTGCGACCGCCGAAGCCAATTTTAAGCGGTTCAAAGACCTTGTGGAAAAAAAGGCCGGTTCACAGCTCGATTTGGAAAACGCGCAGGACAGGTACTTGAAAGCAAAAGCGGCCATAGATTCCGCCAAGGCTAATATAAAGGCCGTACAAGCTTCAATCCAACGCGAGAACGTCCTGATAGAATATACAAATATTCGCGCTCCTTTCGACGGCGTAGTCCTTACAAAGGATGCAGAGGTGGGCGAGGTCGTTGCCCCCTTTGGTTCGGCCACAAACGCGAAGGCAGCGGTGGTTTCGATGGCCGACCTTTCTTCTCTCATGGTGCAGGCGGATGTCGGCGAATCATTTTTGAGCAAGGTTCAAAATGACCAGCCGTGTGAAATTCAATTGGACGCCGTTCCTCTTACCCGCTTTGCCGGCAGGGTGCACATGATCGTGCCGACAGCAGATCGAATGCGAGGGACCGTCATGGTCAAGGTGCGCTTTGATGAGCTCGATCCGCGTGTTCTTCCGGAGATGAGCGCCAAGGTCGCCTTTTTATCCCGACCTCTTGCCGCCGGCGAGAGTAGTCCCGTGCTGGGTATACACCGTAACGCCCTGGTGTCGAAGAGGGGCGAACAGGGCTTTTTTCGGGTTGAGAAAGGGCGGGCCGAGTGGGTTCGTATAAAAGACCCCGAATTTCTCGGGGATTATCTGATGGTAGGCCCCGAATTTTTGGGAGAAAAAACAGTGCTCGATGACCCGGTTGGACACGGCGGCAGAATAGTCATCAGCCCGCCCGCCCGCCTCGAATCCGGCGACAGAGTGGAAATTTCAGAATAGATTTTGCAGGCGTTTTCGACCGTGGCCAATGGCTCAGATAAGTATATAGTTATTGCCGAACAGGTTTACAAAATCTATTCACGGGGGACACAAAAGGTCGAGGTCCTGCACGGGATCGACCTGGAGATTGCCCGCGGGGAGTTCATCGCCCTCATGGGCCCCTCAGGTTCGGGCAAGACAACCCTTCTTAACCTCGTTGCAGGGTTGGACCGTGCCGATTCGGGCAGACTGGTCGTGGCCGGCGTTGCGATCTCGGGACTCTCGGAAGCCGACCTCGCACGGTGGAGGGCCCTTCACGTAGGGTTCATATTTCAATTCTATAATCTTCTGCCTGTGTTGAGCGCCCTGGAAAATGTCGAACTGCCTCTCCAGCTTCGCCCCCTGTCCAGAAAAGAGCGCAGGGAACACGCAGTGACCGCTCTTGAGCTTGTCGGTCTCGCCGGCCGGCTTCGCCACCGCCCGGGAGAGTTGTCGGGGGGCGAACAGCAAAGGGTCGCAATAGCCCGCGCCATAGTCACCGATCCTTCACTAATAGTTGCAGACGAACCCACCGGCGACCTGGACAAAAAGTCCGCCAGGGAAGTCCTCTCGCTGCTTGAACAGTTGAACGCACAATTCGGGAAAACGATAGTGATGGTGACCCACGACCCCAAGGCCGCCGAGACCGCCGGGCGCATGTGCCACCTGGACAAGGGCGTGCTCAATATGAACGCCGGCTGAGCGAATGCAACCTGGCGAGACGGCGTGCAAACATCTCACGCGAAGCCGCGAAGACGCGAAGAAAAAAGATGGAAATGATGGGTTATGCTTCGGGACTGTGTCGCAATTCGGAAATGCTCTGAAGAGAAATCCCCACTGCCACCTTTAGAAAAGGGTGGGATATGTGAACAGGAGGCTTTGTGACACCGTCTCTTCGCTTCACCCATCCTGCTACTCTTGGCCCTGCGTCCAAAAGCCTGTTTTTTCTCTTTTCTTCGCGTACTTCCACGGAAGAAACTGTTATTATGCCGCCGCCAGGGTGAAGAAGAAGGTCGATCCTGAAGTCATGCCTTTTCGGGGGCTTTCCACCCAGATCGTGCCCCCATGATTCTTTATGATATGCCGGCAAATTGCCAGCCCCAGCCCAGTGCTCCCCGATTCTTTACCCCGATGCCTTTCCACGCGGAAGAACCGTTCGAATATCCTTTGCTGATCGAGTTTGGGAATTCCAGGCCCGTTGTCGCTCACCCCCAGTGTAATCTTCCCGTTTTGCGCAATCGAGAAGACGCTCACCATCTCTCCGGCCGGACTGTACTTCAAAGCGTTTTCCAAAAGGTTTCTAAAGACCTGGACCAACTGATCGAAATCGGCCTCCACCATTGGTCCGTCCGGTGGGAGATCGTTTTGAAGAGATACTTTTCTTTGTTCGGCAAGAGGCGTGCATGCTTTCCATGCTTCGATCACCGCCTCATCGGCCCTCACCGGCTTGACGTCCATAATGGTATAGTAGTCTTCCACTTTTGCAAGCTGAAGGAGGTCGTTAACTATTTTGATTATATGATTTGTATTTTTGAAGATAACTTCGATGCATGAACTCCGCACGTCCGGATCGCTTTCATCGGACATGAGGACCTCGGTGTAACCTTTAATGGAAGTCAGCGGCGTGCGCAATTCGTGGGAGGCGTTGGCGACAAAATCGCGTCTTATCTTTTCGAGCCTTTTCAACTCCGAGATATCGTGGAGAGCTATGATAGCGCCATACTCATCTTTTAATTGCTCTATTCGCACTATGTGGACATGATAGAACCGATCCGCACCAATAGTCACTTCGCTGTGAAAAGAATGTATTTCGTTATTGAGCACACGATTACAGGCCGTCTGGAGTTCGGGACTTCTGATAACCTCGAGGGGCCTGCGTCCCTTTAGTTCAGGGACCGAGGAGAACATGGTCCTGGCCGCGCGGTTCGATGAATTGATCCTGCCCGCTGAATCGAGCAGCAGGATACCTTCCTCTATTCCGTCCAGGATGCTCTCCAACTGAGATTTTTGTTCCGTAATCGTTTGGATATACGACTCGACGCGCTCGGCGTTTTCCCTGATAGATTTTGCGAGTGGGTAAAAGTAATGACCGGGATGAAACTGTGGCAAAAACTTCACATTCCCCTGTCCAATCGAATCGGCTGCACTCGAAAGCAGACTGACCGAACGGCTGGCGCTCATCATGAGGTAAAGGCTTATTAAAGCAAAAGTTATGAAGCCGGCCAGCATTATCAGCCGTTGGACGAAGGCGACATTGCCCAGGGCATAAAATATACTGGATAGATGAACAGCCAGACGAAGAACACCGCCGGGAATTTTTCCCCGCCCTTCGACTTTTTGCGCAACGTAAAGAAGATCGATATTGAGTGTAGCACTGTGCCTTAGGCTCGATCCGGTGGGCAGGCCATAAGATTCAATGATTTCAGGACGCTGCGAGTGGTTATCAAGTCTGGACGTCTCATCCGGGGGCACCTCGGTATCGGCGATAACCTGGCCCCCTTCCGCCACATAGGTCATCCGAACCTTCAGTGGATCGCAAACCCTGACCAGCCAGGCACGCAACTGCTCGGGGTTCTGAAACTCCTTTTCCCGCATCATCAGATCTTTTAGCAGGGAAAGTTCCCTTGTCGCCCTGACCTCTGTTTCAAATAGTATCTGCTTTTTAAGATAGTTATTGTAATAGAGGGAGGGCAAAAAGAGAGCCAGGAAAAAGATGCCCCACAAAAGGAGCAGGAGGCGAACTCTTAGTTTGAATTTCATTTTCATGTCAAATTTTAAACCGATATCCCACACCCCTTACTGTTTCGATCCAGTCCGCGCACGAAAGCAGTTTCTGTCTTAACCGGCGGATGTGCGTATCCACGGTGCGGGCATATCCCTCGAAGTGATAGCCCCACACCCTGTCAAGGAGTTGTTCGCGATTGAGGACCTTGCCCTGGTTGTTTGCCAGTTCCGAGAGCAGTTTGAACTCCGTGGCCGTAAGTACGATCTCAGTTCCCTCCAGGTTGACCCGGTGGCCTTCAAAGTCTATTTCCAGTCCCGATTTCTTGTAGACCGTCCTGGGCTGATAGTCGTGTCCCGAGCGGCGCAGGATCGCTCGCACTCGCAGAAGAAGCTCCCTGGGGCTGAAGGGTTTCACCACGTAATCGTCGGCCCCCAGTTCAAGGCCGATGATGCGATCGATTTCCTCCCCCCGGGCAGTCAGGATCAGGACCGGAACGGTCGCCGTCTTGGGTTCGCGTTTCATTTCCTTGCAAACCTCGAAGCCGTCGATCCCCGGAATCATCAGGTCCAAAATAAGCAGATCGGGTGGATTTCTGCGAACCTGGTTGAGCGCCTCGTGGCCGTTTTCCGATACGACTACCTCGAAGCCCGCCTTCTTCATGGTGATGGCCAAAAGCTGCGCAATATCATGATCGTCTTCTACAACCAGAATCTTGGACTGGTTCATGGCTTCCTCGCTGCGGCAGGCCCGAACAATGCTATCATATAACATTGTTTCAGACCGATATTAATGGATAAAGAGGAGAAAACTCCTCCACCCGGTTTCTTCCCACAGATGGAACAGTGGGCAAGAAACGGCCCTGATGAAGCTGGAACGTCCGATTCTACAACTATTCATTGTACCTGATTGTTACGCTGATGTTAAAATTATGTTACGGATTGTCATTTTTCTTACATTATTCATTCCATGATATGCATTCCACCGGGCAGGTACCTATTGCTTCATCGACGCAGCTTTTGTCTGTGACTTCGAATACGATTACGCGGGCCTTGACTGTCCTGTCGTCCATCTCGAAGATTTCCGGGAACAATTCCGCGCAGGCGCCGCATCCTATACAACACTCATTGTCCAGATCCACCATAACGAGCTAACTCCACTTACAGGCAAACGAGAAGGTGATAATAGCTTTCCTGTCATCTCGAATAGAACTCGATAACCATCGGCATCTCACAGAGCAAGGGGATTTCCGAAAGCGTGGGAACATAGAGAAGCTTTGCCGACATCTGTTCCCTGGAACGTTCGAGGTAAGGGACCGTGTCGCGGGCAACCATCTCTGCAGCCACTTCGACAAACTGCGGAAGCTTTTGACTCTCTTCCTTCACCGTGACTAGGTCATTTGCTGCGAGCCGCTGCGAAGCGATGTTCACCTTTTTTCCATTAACCAGAATGTGACCGTGGGAAATGAACTGCTGGGCCGCATAGATTGTGCGGGCAAGCCCGGCGCGATAGACAACGGAGTCCAGTCGTGTTTCGAGCAATTGAACCAGAGTGTCAACCGGGTTGCCCTGCCTCTGCATGGCTATCCTCACGTAGTTGCGCATCTGTTTTTCTTCAATATTGTACTGCGCGCGAAGACGCTGTTTTTCTAGAAGATGGCGCTTATAGTCGGACCCTTTCTTCCTGTCTTTGGTGCCCCCGTGCTGTCCGGGAGCATTGGGCCGTCTTTCCAGCGCCTTACCCGCCTTGGGTGTAATAGGAATACCCAACTGGCGTGATAACCTGATCTTGGCACCTTTTGTATTCATAAAGAATTGGCTCCCCTTTTTGGAAATTTATTTTCCTTGAATATTAACCAATCTTTGAAAACTTTTTTAGTCCACAAAGCTAAAATATCTTTTTGAAGTTTCATGTATTGTTATTGACTTGATGTTTGATTTTGCCTATTAGGTTAAACTACCTTGGAGAATGATCTTATACGTATAGGGTCTGTGATTTTATTATTTTTTCGGGAGGAAAAAATGAAAAAACTGCTGGATATTGCAGCCGAGATAGTTCAGGCTCAGGCCTCGGTTGGGCAGATGTCCCCTGAACAGATTGAACAATCTCTTATCAAGACCTTTTCAACGCTGCAAAGAATGCAGAAGGCCGAAGAAAAGGGACTGTCGCTGGATAGGGGGGGCGCTGAGGAAGAGGGCGTAGAGGAGGCACGGGCTGCGAAAAAGGAGCCGCGCGAATCTATTCAAGATGATAAGATAGTTTGCCTTGAGTGCGGAACAGAGATGAGGCAGCTCACTTCAAAACACCTTAGTGCGCACGACCTGACGCCTCGCGAGTACAAGCAAAAATGGGGATTTTCGCTAAAACAACCCCTGTCCGCAAGATCTTTGACCAAAGCGCGAAGCAAAGCCGCTAAGAAGAGAGGACTTCCTGCAAACCTGGTCAAGTTCCTTGAGGAGCGCAAGCAGAAGAAGGCCGAAACGGCGGCTGGAAGTGATTACCAGTCCGAGCAAAGAGAAGGCAGGCCCGTTGTCAAAAGAAGACCGAAGGCGCGCAGAACCGGCTGAGACTGTGAGCGGCTAAGAGTTCGAACGTTGCGCATTTCAATGTGGGGCGGCAAGACTGCCCCACACCTCATTGACGCAAGGGATTTGTGGATCGAATCTATATCCAATCCGTTTTTCTTATGAAAGGAAACAGTTCCTTCTATCATCTCCCCCTGAAAAGAGTTTCGAAAACTGGCGGGGTCCCCCCGACGACTTCATTGATTGGTTTGACGCTGAAAAAAATTCTATTTTTCCAGGCTTCAGGGCCGTTTTTTGCATATACGAACTGAGCGGGTTAACTCACCCCGGAGATAGCCGCAGATTTTAGTTACCTTCGCCCGCATGGTGCGGTGGGAAGAAAAGTTTCATGAGAGCTGAAAAAAGATATTCGCATAAGGTGTTTCCCTGATATAATGCAATTCTCCCCAGGGGGGATTTCTCTTTTTCAGGAAAACCAAATCGGAATCTTGATCGTTTGCCTGATTGACAATGGGCATTTTATATTTAGCATTATTTTGACTCCCAGACTGTGATTTTCCATCCGACGAAATAAATGGATTGTCATTAATCCTGGTTTAGCTGCTTAACTGATTTCAAAATTGGTCTTAAATGATTTCAAATCTGTTTTAGAAGTGTCCTCGATTGCCGGGCGCAGGAAAGTAGATTTTGACCCGGCGGCGCAAGGAAATCCGTTAAATTTTAATGTGTACGGAAAAGGAAGGGTATGCACATCGAGTACAAGAACATCGATCCAAAACTTGTGGTAAACGAAATCCGAAACGGCAGGTCCCTCGAATCGGTCCAGAAGGTGTTCGGATTAAAATTCAAAAGCGAGGTCCAGGACCTCTATCTCAAAGGCCTCATGGAAATGGGGGAAATTCCCCAGGTCGCATTCAACAAATCCGCTGCTCCTGCTGCTGCTCCTATTATCCAGGGACCGGCGGATAATCAGGACAGATCTTTTTTCCGCAAGCGGGAACGGCTAAGGCCTCCGGTGTCCAATCCCATCGTTGTGGTCAAAACCGGCAATTTTCGAACGATCGGCCATAGCGGCAGCGTAACCCTTAACCGGGCTCTTTTAATCGAGATGCTGGGGTTCAAGGTGGGGGATTCGTTCGAAATCTACAGAGAGGATGACATGGTGGTCCTGAAAAAGGCCCCTACGCCTCTGTGAGTAAATGAGGTCCAGGTTCATTTTCAAAGCCCGGCTCGGATGATCTCTAGATTTTTTTTCTAAGCTTATTCAAGACATGCAGGAAGCGCCACATAGCTGTCATGTTGGTGCCGAAAACAAGAATGAGAAGCACGCCCTTTAGAGTCAGGTCCATCGCCCAGGCAGAAGCAAACCCGGCGCTTAACAAGTTTATAAATGGGTTGAGAATCCCCGCGATTCCCAGGAGTATGATTCTTTCTCCTCTCTGAAACACCCCCACCTGGCATCTTTCGCCCAATCCTTCGGCTCGAGCCCTCGTGTAGCTGACCATCAAAGAGCCGAACAGAATGAGCAGGATGGCCAGGAGGTAAGGTGTCTGGGAATTATTGCGGTAAAAATAGAACCAGACGCCCAGGTAGATCAAAAGTTCGGTGTATCGGTCGAGGACGGAATCCAGGAAGGCCCCGAATTTTCTGCTCTGCCCCGTGGCCCTTGCCAGCGAACCGTCCAGAGTATCCAGAAGACCTGTCAAAAGTGTCAGCAGTCCTCCCATGAACGGGTAAAAAGCGAAGGAGATTCCGGCCAGCAGGCTAATCAAAAGCCCTCCGTACGTGATATGATCCGGCGTTAGTTTCCAGCTTATGAGCCTGGGAATTATACGCGTTTCCAGAATCTTGTAATAACCTGCTTCGATTATCGTTCCCTTGAGCATAAAAGCTTTCAGTTGAAGATTGATGCCGCCGCAATTACTGGATATCAAATTTTGGCTCTTTGATCAAACCGAAGTTAAAATTTGCCAATTCACCAGGGCAAAATCAGGGACTTTTACCCTGACCATTTTCCCTTTGCCGATATAAGTTTCATGGGGTGCAAGGAGCGAATACGCCAGGCCGTTTCTCAAAAAAGAAATCCTGTTTCGCTCCTCGGCGGCGGACGCGATAGGGGCGAATGTGCAAAGCGAGCCCCTCATTGCGACAGTACCCTCAAATGCCTGGTAAAGGCCTTCCTTTTTTCTCATCGGCCCCAGGGTGCGGGCATGCAGGGCGAAATCAGCCGGGGTCTTCAATCCCAGAAAACGCCGGATCACCGGCGCCGCAATCTCTTCATAGACTATCCTGCCTGCTCGTGGATTTCCGGGAAAGCCAAGAAAAATGCGTCCGTCTTCGCTTGCCAGGGCGCTTCCTTTCCCGGGAACAAGATTGATCCGATCAAAATGGGTCCTCAATCCCAGTCTCTTCCAGACTTCGGATATGAAATCCCTGCTGCCCTTACCCATGCCTCCGGTTGTAATCACCAGGTCTGCTTGCGCATTTTCAAGCTTGGTGCATATGACAGCGGGATCGTCGGGGGCTGCTCCCAGTTCGATTGGTTCTCCTCCCGCAACCCTGACAAGGTTGGCAAAAAGATGGGTATTGTTGCAAAAAATAGAGGCCGATTCGTCGCTGCGGCCCGCCTCCCTGAGTTCGTCTCCCGTTGCGAGGACGGCGACTCGCGGGCGGCGGGTTACGCGAAGGGTTTGCCTTCCGGTTGCCGCCGCAAGCGCAAGCCTCGTAGGGGTGAGCACGTCGCCCGGCTCAAGAATGAGCTCTTCCTGCCGAGCCTCGCTTCCGGTTGGCGTTACACCGGAGCCGGGGCGGACCGGATTGGTCAAAACGAGGCCCCTGTCGCAGGTTATGGCGTCTTCAAAGGGAATAACCGCATCCGCGCCAACCGGAACAACGCCTCCCGTCATTATTCGAAAGCACATGCCGCTGCTCGCCTCTTGGGGCTTTTTCCCCGCCGTTGTTTCCCCGCTTGCGATCTCAAGAATTACAGGGTTTTCCGGACTTGCGGATTTGCAATCCGCCCCTATCAGGGCAAAACCGTCCCATTTTGATCGAGGACTGCCCGGGATGTCCCGGCCAGCCGATATTGACTCGGCAACCACACGGCCAAGGGCCGAGCCAAGTTCGACCGATTCCCGATCGAGCCTTTTCGCCAGCTCCAGCGCTGTTTTTTTAGCTTCCTGCAAGTCCATCGATTTCAGCCAGGTCGGAAGGGGTGTTTACGTTTTTGAAACTGAGAGCATCCGGGTCTGCTTTGCGCCATTCCTCTTCGGCAACGGTTCGAACCCTCACTTTTCGATAAAGGCCGATTACCTGCCGCTTGTCAGGCTCTTCGAGCTGGCGTGCGATTGCTTGGAGGCATCTGCGATTGTAAATGGCAAGCAGCGGCTCGTAGAAGTCGTTCACCATTGGTACGACTGCGTCAAATCCGTCTTTGGTCCCGATGATAAGAGAGGCCATTTCAGGGACTAGAAAAGGCATATCGGTTGCCTTGACGAAGACCCATTCGGCGGTACTGAAGAAAAGAGCTGTATAAATTCCTCCGAGCGGCCCCTGGTTCGCGATTATGTCCCGCACCAGCATCACTCCCGTTTCCAGTCCCTTGTCCAGGTAGGGTTCGATCTCGCCTACAACCGCCATGACCGGATCGCAAAACGGGCGCAAGGATTCTATGGCCAGATCGATGAACCGTTTGCCCCGAAACATTTGAAACGCTTTGTTTTTACCGAACCGAAGGCTTTTGCCTCCGGCCAGGACCGCTCCGGCTATCAATCATCATCCCCCAGCCTGATGTGGATAGAAATTGTTCGAGGTTTCTCCCAGCCCCGCAGGCTTGCCAGCATTCCCTTTATCCCCCCGAGAACAAAATCCTCCACAAAGTCTTTCATCGGCAATTGTTTGCCGTCGAGTTGAACAAGCATCTTTCGACTCTTTCTGTCTCTGAGATACCGGTTCTCGATCAAGTCGGCCACTCCGCAATAATCGGCAAAAGAAAATTTCAGGACCTGCCCTTCCACCTCATCGTCGGAGACAACGGCAATGAGGTTATCACCGGGGCCGCAGATTGGGTTGGGTCCCACTGCGGACCGGAATACCTCTATTTTGGGAAAATGTGCCCTTTTAAACCCTTCCGTAATTAGGATATCTTCGGTCCAGAAGAAACGCGCCCCGATTTCTTCCAGGCTCATTTCTCCTTCCGTTTGGCGGAGCGATGCAAACATCTCCGGCGATGAAATGGCTATGACCCCGGCCCCTGCTCTTCTCAACCTCCAGGTGTCCTTGCCTTCGCGATCCATCTCGAACCCGTGAGCATCGTGCTTGATGGCCCCAACCCGGTACCCTCTTGCGGTCAACTCCGGGATCAGCTTCTCGAGAAACGTTGTCTTGCCCGAATCCGAAGCACCTACAATCGAAATTATCGGCAGCATTTTTCACCTCTCATTTGCAGACTCACTCAGAAACATGGCACAGCTCAGACCGGCTGTCAATCGGACCGGGCCGAAGAGTCGATAATGCGAACGATTTTTATGAACTTTTCGTTTTGTCCGGTAATTTCGGATGCTACTTGATCCAGGATGTCTCCAGGTTCCCGGCACCCGGCCTCCCTGGCCCGGTTTGCCCAAAGTCTGTAGGAACGGGCATGCTCTTCGTTGTGATTTATCCAATGTTCCACCATCTTGCGGAGTTTCACGATTTCCGAATCTGTTTCCGCGCCTTTTTGTGCTTCATGGCCGTGATGGCTGTGGCTCATAGTTTAATCCTCTGATTTTTGTATTCTTGAGTTAGAATTAATGGATAGTAAACGAAACGCAAAGAACAGGGTCGCTCAGTTTCAGTCCCTCGGTTGACCGCTTCAACCTTGTATGATAGCCTTTCCTCAAGGAGGAAACCATAATGATTCCATATCCCAAAATTGATCCCGTCCTGTTCTCCCTCGGTCCGATCCATGTGAGGTGGTACGGGGTTATGTACGTCCTTGGCTTTATTGCTGCCTACTTTCTAATTCAGAAGCAGGAACGGTCCAAGCAGATCGGACTGGTCGGCACGGCGGCCCAGGACCTCATTTTCTATCTGGCAATAGGGGTGATCGCAGGGGGGCGGCTCGGCTACATCCTTTTCTACGAATATAATGACCTCATGCCGTATATCAGAAACCCTCTCGAAATAATAGCCACATGGCATGGCGGGATGTCTTTTCACGGCGGCCTCATCGGTTGTGTTATCGCGGGGTGGATTTTTGCCAGGCGAAGGAAAATGCCTTTTGCCGCCATTGCCGACTCGGCGATTGTGGCCTGCCCGATCGGACTGGGCCTTGGCCGGTTTGGCAACTTCATAAACGGCGAGTTGCTTGGCCGGCCCAGTGATGTTCCATGGGCGATGATATTTCCCGGCGGGGGCCCCATCCCGCGCCATCCGACTCAGCTCTACGAAGTGCTTGCCGAAGGCGTGCTGCTTTTCATCATAATGTGGAATTTGCGGAAAAAGCGCTTCAAAGACGGCATGATGGTTGCCTTTTTTCTAATCTTTTACGCTGTCTTGAGGTTTATAATCGAGTTTTTCAAGGAGCCTGACCCTCAACTGGGCTTTCTACTCACTTACTTTACAATGGGACAGATTTTGTGCATGGCGATGATCCCGGTCGCCCTCCTTTTGATGTTATATCTGAACCGCGATAGGGTGAAGGAGGCAATTGTGAGGAGTGAAGCGTGAATCGCGATCAAATTACGGCTTCAAGGCGAGATTCTTCACAGATTGTCCGCCAATGGCGGCCACTCTATGAAAGTCGAAAGAAGACCGCCAGGGAGGCGCTCAAGATAATTCGAAGCGGCCATCGGGTGTTTATGGGTTCCGGATGTAGCGAGCCTCAGCACTTGGCCCAAGCCCTCGAAGAGATGCTCCCCGCTCTCTCGGACCTGGAAATTCTTCACATCCTTAGCGTCGGAAAGCAGCGGTTCACTCAGGGAGGCTATGACCAGTGCCGGCTTAAGTCATTTTTTGTCGCCTCCGCAAGCCGCGAGGCCGTGGCCGAAGGCCGTGCGGACTACACGCCGATCAACCTGGTAGACGTCCCGGGGCTGTTTCGCTCCGGCGCCATGGACATAGATGTGGCCCTGATCCAGGTTTGTCCGCCCGACGACCACGGTTTCTGCTCCTATGGAATAGCCGTGGACATCGTAAAGTCCTCAGCGCAAAGCGCCAGGCACGTAATCGCCCAGGTAAATCCTCGGATGCCCCGCACCCTGGGAGATTCATTCATCCACGTTAGCCATATTGACACCTTCGTAGAGCATGAGGAGCCGTTGCTCGAATTCGAGCTTCCGGTCATGAATAAGATCGCTATGGATATAGGCAGGCATGTAGCCGGGCTGGTCGAGGACGGTTCCACCATCCGCGTGGGAGTTGGAAGCATTTCGGCCGCCGCCCTGTATGCCCTGGAAGGCAAAAAGGACCTCGGGGTCCACACGGACATGCTGACCGATGCCTACCTGCATCTTGTGAAAAATGGCGTCATTACCAACGCGCGAAAGACCCTGCATCCGGGGAAAATAGTAGCCAGCTTTTGCCTGGGATCGCGCGAACTATACGATTTTGTGGATAACAACCCCATGGTGGCCCTCCACCCGATAGATTACACGAACAGCTACCTCACGATCTCCGAAAATGACAGAATGGTGACTATCAACTCCGGCTTGCAGGTGGATCTGTCCGGACAGGTCTGCGCGGATTCGCTTGGCTATGTAATATACAGCGGGGTGGGCGGGGCAACGGACTTCCTGCGGGGCGCCAGGGGGTCGCGGGGCGGCAAGGCTATTATGGTGCTCCCTTCGACCACCATGGATGCATCGACGTCCAGAATCGTTCCTGCCCTCTCGGAAGGCGCCGGGGTTGTCACCACACGCGGCGGCGTGCAATATGTCGTTACCGAATACGGGGTTGCCGCTTTGCAGGGAAAAAGCCTGAGGGAGCGGGCCCTTTCTCTTATTGCCATAGCCCATCCCGATTTCAGGGATGAACTCATGGAAGCCGCCTATGATATCCATTACCTGGAAAAAGATGCACGGCGAAAGGCGACAAGCCGGGCCATCTATCCGCACGATTGGGAGTACTCTCAACATTTTACCGGAGCGGGAACAGTTTTGTTCCGTCCTGCAAAGTCTGCCGATGAGCGGGCCGTCAAGGAATTCTTCTATTCACTGCCAAAAGACGCAATTTACGTTCGCTTTCTTTCACATATCAAGGTCTTCCCTTTCTACGACGTTAAAGCGATGGTAAGTATAGATTATCATACTGAAATGTGTGTCCTGGGGTTTGCGGGGGAAATGGGTAAGGAAAGGATTATTTCACTAGTCTATTATCATCTGGATGATGAAACGATGGTGGCCGAAGTCGACTTTGCGGTGCACCCGAAATATGGGCGAGGCGGCGTTGCGACTTCCATGGTTCGGCACATCGCCGAGAAGGGCAAACAAAGAGGTATAAAAACGATCGTTTCATACATATCGCACGGAAACGAACGGGCATTTGGAGTATTCCATAAACTTGGCTACCCGGTGGAAATCTCTACTTTGGACGATATCTATGAAATAAAGGTCTTTCTGGATAAACCTGCAACAATAAGAAGTCATGTATAATGGGGATTTAAAAGCATACAACGGTGGAAATAGACCGGTTTGAGCTTCTCAAAGAGAAAGTCGCTAAGCTGGGTGAAAGAATCGATGTTTTGGATCGCAACATCGAATATCTTTCCTCGCAAATAAAGGGCCCGGTGGAAAATCTGCTCTGGCAGCATGGATTTCCCGTCATAAGCCACGGGGGCCGGGCACAGCTTCTCTTCCCTCCAAATATCGGCAGCTCTTCGCTTTCAAAATTCTATGACATGATGAGGCGCTATTCGTTCAGGCTGTTCCTGAGGGACCTTATCCAGGTTCAGGGAGGAAACGATCCGGGTCGGCTTACCCGTTACTGTTCCCTGAAGACCGTCAAATACTATCTTGGAATGCTTGCGCAAATGGGAATCGTCTCTTCGGATGACGGCTACCGGCTAATCAGGAAAGTCCCCGGTATCGGCCGGACACTCGAATGGTATGTATGCGAGATTTTCAGGCGCGAGTTTCTCTCACCGGCCCTCTTCAACGTAAAGCTTCAAAATACAAAAATAGGTGGAGACTATGATGTAATTTCCTCGGTGGCTGGGCATCTGGTCTATGTGGAGGTCAAGTCCTCACCGCCCCGGGGGGTCGAACACCAGGCTGTCGAGGCATTCTTGGGAAGGCTTTGCGACCTGAGTCCCGCCATAGCCGTTTTGTTCGTCGATACCGAACTGCGCATGGCTGACAAGCTCGTGCCGCTTCTTGCCGAAGGGCTTCAAAAGGAGGGCAAGACCGGTCCGGAGTGGGAGGTGTTGAGGCTGGTAAACGAAATTTTCCACGTAGGCCACGCCATTTACCTGGTAAACAGCCGAAAGGGTGTCTACAGCAACCTGCGAACCTGTTTTCGAGATTTTCTGCTCCTGGAGAGGAGAAGATAGCCGTATGCTCGATGTCTCCGAAATAGAAGAAAGGGCCAAATACTGCTATTGCGCATTTCTACAGTTGAGTTGGCTCTACAGCAATGATTTAGCCGAACCACCCCGATATTTGGATTATTTGGCTAAATCGTCGCTCGGCCTTGGCAGCGATCAGTTCATAGTCATGACGCTTGAGGAGGCTATGATGGAAAACCAGCCCCAATCCGTCCTTCGCTCGCTCATATCGCTCTACGAAGGCTTTACGCACGCCTTTTGCCAGGTGCTCGAAAGGGAAATGGATGAAATACGGGCACTGATCGCCCCGGATTTTCTCAAAGTGCTGGCGGAGGAAATGGGGGTTGGTTGCGAGTTCACGCGAAGCGCGGCGCACGACCCCGAAGGCCGGCTCACGCGATCGACAACTCGCACGATCCGATAATTGCTTCGAGGGGCGACCCCTCACTCTGTTCGGGGTCCGCGTTAAACGTTCGAGCCCATGTTAGACGCTTATAGTTCGGCGTCCGATCTTTTGTGAGGACGCACGGTCGATCTTGAGACGCGAAGACGCGAAGTAAGACAGAGGGAACAAATATTTTTGACCCCTCGCCCCAATGTTGTCGAGTTAAACCCTTCAGCCTTGAGGGGACACCACTCATCGTCATTCCGGCGAAGGCCGGAATCCAGTCATTGAAGCTTTTTCTGGACCCCGGCCTTCGAGACTGTGTCACAAAGCCTCTGGTCCACATAGTTCCCCCCTTTTCGAAAGGGGGGCAGGGGGGATTTTGAGTCTCCTATGCTGCATAAGCCTTTAAAATCCCCCTCGATCCCCCTTTACAAAAGGGGGAAGCAAAACTGGTTCCGTACTATTTGTACGAGTATTTTCTGAATTACGACACAGTCTCCTTCGCCGGGGTGACGTTGTATGGCAAGGGTAATGTACTTGACTCAACAGCATTGATCCCTCACCCTCGCCATTGACTTTAATTTGAAAAGATATACAATAGTAGTGCTTGATCGTCTCGAGATTTCGAATATTTATGATCAAATCCTAAGAAACATAAGGGGGCGAAACGGGTTCGACGGGGGTATAGAAGCTTAAGTCGCATGCCGAGGTCCTGACTGCTCGTTAAACAGTTGGGAAAAAAATAAACGCAGACGATTACGCGTACGCTGTAGCCGCTTAACCGCGGCTACCGTCTCCAGGTCCTGTTCCCGCGGGGACCCAGTGAGGCGTCGACTAAGTGGGATGGCTGCCGACACGGTGCTCGTAATGTCGGTGGTGAAATCTGGCGAGCTGGTCCTGGTGAAATCCCGTCTGCAGGAGGTCTCCAGGACGAGATTAAAAGTGCGGAATAAGCATGTAGAAGCTTTGGCGGAATACTTTCGGACGCGGGTTCAACTCCCGCCGCCTCCACCAATTAACGAATTAATGAAATCCTACTGAAGTACAAAAAGCCCTGCAAACACAGGGCTTTTTCTTTGTTTAGCGTTCAATAAGGGGCAATGAAGTCCGTTGACATCCGGGGGTATTGGGGGTAGAAAAGAAGAGAAAGTACCCCCAAGGTAAAACTGATACCCCCAATCGGAGTTAAGGCCATGCCCCTGACCGATGTGAAGGTGCGAAACGCAAAGCCGGGCGAGAAGCAGGTAAAGCTATCCGACAGTGACGGAATGTACCTGCTTTTAACCCCGAACGGCGGCAAGTGCTGGCGTCTCAAGTATCGAGTTCGCGGCAAAGAAAAAGTTCTAGCAATTGGCACCTACCCTGAAATTTCCCTTGCTGAAGCACGAGAGAAGAGAGACGCGGCCAGGAAACTTCTTGCAAACGGCATTGACCCTGGAGAAGCAAAGAAAGCTCAGAAAGCCGCTACCGTTGCCAAAACAGAGAATAGCTTTGAGGTCGTTGCGAGGGAATGGCACGGTAAGTTTTCTGCAACATGGGCACCTTCCCATACTAAGACTATCCTTGATCGTATGAAGCGGGATGTTTTTCCTTGGTTGGGGGCACGGCCCATAGGTGAAATTAAAGCGCCGGACCTGTTGGCAGTTCTGCGCCGCGTAGAATCTCGGGGCGCACTCGAAACGGCTCACCGGATCAAGACCATTTGCGGGCAAGTTTTCCGCTATGCCGTGGCGACCGGGCGTTCCGAGCGTGACCCTGCCGCCGACCTGAAAGGAGCATTGCCCCCGGCGAAGAAGTCACACCTTGCAGCCCTGACCGATCCGAGCGGAGTTGCTGGCCTGCTGCGGGCAATAGACGGCTTCGAGGGCACTTTCATTGTCAAATGCGCCTTACGCTTAGCCCCTTTGGTTTTTGTCCGCCCCGGTGAGTTGCGCCAAGCAGAATGGGCAGAGATCGACCTTGACCGGGAGGAATGGAACATTCCCGCCGAGCGCATGAAGATGAAAGAGCCGCACCTTGTCCCGCTATCAACTCAGGCTGTGGAAATCTTGCGAGAACTACAACCCTTGACCGGAAGCAGGCGCTATCTCTTTCCAAGTGCGCGGTCCAAAGCCCGCCCCATGAGTAACAATGCTATTCTCTCTGCATTGCGGCGTATGGGATTTGAAAAGGACGAAATGAGCGGACACGGCTTCAGGGCAATGGCGCGGACGATCTTAGACGAAGTGTTGCAAGTAAGGCCCGACTTCATCGAGCACCAGTTAGCCCATGCTGTGAAAGACCCAAACGGGAGAGCCTACAATCGGACAGCGCACCTTGCAGAGCGCAAAAAGATGATGCAGCTTTGGGCGGATTACCTGGACGGGCTCAAGGCTGGGGGGAAGGTAATTCCGTTGCGGGGGCAGACGGCCTAACACCTCTTCCGGCCCGGTCTTGGCAATCTTATCGAAAAAGCCGCTTAAATGGAGTACCGAAAAATGGTAAGTCCGTTTATCTCAATTGCACATCTTCAACTAAATTGGTTTATTCAAGCCGTAGAGTCCGGCGAAACACCTTCAAAAGAACTGCTGCAATATTTTGCATATGCATTTAAACAAATCATAGAAGGCAAAGATGCCAGAACAGCTTTGGGGTTGGATAGAAATTCCAAAATCACAGCGGAGAAGTTTAATAGGGGTTTAGAGATAACACGTTTGATGTTCGCTAAATTGAATCAAGGTATGTCAATAGACGATGCATGTAATGATATCGCAAATGAACTCGCTGACGAAAATGGTAACCCGGCGAAAGGCATGAGCGCAGAAAGCATAAAAAGAATTTATTATAAATATAAGCCACGGTAGTACCTGCCCTAGCTCCTCAACTTCGTCGAATTCATCACGATTGTCATTTATTTTTCAAAATTCCTGACATTGTAGTTCCCCATCCACTCAAATAGAATGCCATTTAACCGAGACCTATAAGTTAAATGGAGGCAACACGATGCAAAAACAATCTCACCCCGACCAAGCCCTCTTGAGGCTGCCCGAAGTTCTTAAACTTATCCCGGTATCAAAATCAACATGGTGGAACGGAGTCAGAACAGGCAAGTTCCCTCAACCTGTCAAGCTGGGAGAGCGCACTACCTGCTGGCGACGATCTGACATTCTGACCCTGGTCGAGAAAGGGGCGGCATGAAAGGCGAAGCCATGCTGGAAGCCATGCAAGCGGCCCGCCGATGGCTGCTTTATCGACCAAACGCTGAAGGGCGCAAGATTCCCTACTACGTAAACGGGAAGCCCCGTAGCGGCATTCTGGATAGCCCTGAAGACGTTTCGCAGCTTGCAACCTATCCAGAGGCTATTGCAGCGCTTGAACGGACCGGGCAGGGGTGTGGCTTGGGCTTCGCGCTTGGCCCCGATGGCAACGGCGGATACTGGCAGGGCATTGACTTGGATGATGTTGAGGCAAATGGATTGGCCGATCTCGCCAACAGTTTGCCCGGCTATGTCGAAATCAGCCCAAGCGGAAAGGGTGCTCACGCTATCGGCTACGGCGCAAAGTTCGATAACATGGGCAACGATGGCAGCGGGATTGAAGCTTATTCGACGGGGCGGTTTTTTACGTTCACCGGAAACATAGTAAGGGACAGCGAATGAGCGATCTTTCAACGTTCGTTTCAACGGCACTCGTACCACTACGAAAAAGCGCCCCCCCTGCCCGGCAACTTCCCGCCAACGGTGCGCCTGTTGTGGTCAATAATTCGCTTATCTCAGATTTGCGCGTTGCGCTTCGTTATCTCGACGCTGATCCGTATGATGAATGGATAAGCACCGGGCTTTCGTTAAAAACCACCGGCGAACCAGGGCGCGAACTTTGGCTTGAATGGTCGGCAACATCGAAAAAATACAACAAAACAGAAGCTGAAAAGAAATGGGAAAGCTTCTATCCGACCAACACAAGCTATAAAGCCATTTTCGCCGCTGCACAACTTAAAGGGTGGAGTAATCCAGGTTATTCGCGTGAGCTTCTTCCTGTTACTGAAGCTTTGAAAGCCAATATTGAAGCTCAATTAAGAGGTATGCCGCCGAACGAAAGCCGATATCGCCTGTTGGCTGATGCCGACTTTGAAAGTATGCCCCCGGCTGAATACAGAGTTAAGGGCGTATTTCCAGCGCACGCTAACGTCTCGATTTTCGGCCCGAGTGGGGGCGGCAAGTCGTTTGTTGCATTTGATTGCGCTTGCGCCATCGCCGAAGGCCGGGACTGGTTCGGTAACCGCGTGAAGCCTGCCCCCGTGTTGTACGTGGTCCTTGAAGGTGAAGCGAGTTTTTCGACGCGGATAAAGGCATGGAAACGCCATAATGGCCGCCCATTGCCAGAAGGCTTGCGAGTCATCATGCAGCCATTCCGGCTGACCGATCCGCGTGACGTAAACGATCTTGCCGCGATTGTCCCGAAAGGTTGCGTGATTTTCATTGACACATTGAATCGAGCCGCGCCAACGGCAGACGAAAACTCAAGCAAAGATATGGGCGCTATCATCGAAGGCGCGAAGACACTACAACAGCTTACGGGCGGGCTTGTCGTGTTGATTGCCCATACTGGTAAAGACGAAACGAAGAGAATACGCGGGCATTCAAGCCTGATAGCAGCACTTGACGCTGCAATTTACATCACACGTGAAAAAGATACACGATGCTGGATTATTGATAAATGCAAAGACGGTATCGACGGTTTGCAACATAACTTTCAATTGAAGGTTGTTGACGTTGGAGTTGATGAAGACGGCGAAGCAATAACAAGTTGTGTTGTGGTGCCGGATAGCCGCATTGACTTACCGGGCAGAGAAAAACCTCTTACCGCAAATCAACAATTGGGTATGACATCTTTTAACGAAGCAGCAAGTCAAATAGAGTGTTTAGACGGGAAGGGTAACTTTGCTGGCGTTCGCTTGGAAAATTGGCGAAGTGTCTTTTATCGAATTAGTACCGCAGATAATCAAAACGCTAAAATGAAAGCATTTCAAAGAGCGCGACACGACTTAGTCGAACTTAAACGTTTAGTCGTAAATAATGACGTATACCGGTTAGCTGGTCCGTTTGCACGTGTGACCGAACGTTGCATTGAAGAGGGCTTAAAAACCACGGTGGACACAAGATGGACAAAATGAACGGATGCTTCAAAAGCAGCGCTACCAAAGGTTCTAATGTCCAAACGGACAAGTGGACAAACGATGGACATGTCCAGTGTCGCACTTTAAAGCGGACATTACCCCTATATCCCGGAAGTGGACGGACAGGACATCCCCCTTTAGGGGGTGTCCACTTGTCCGGGGGTATGTTCGCAAGTGCGAAGCGCTGCGAAGTTCAAAAAAGGAACAATAAAAATGGGGTTCAAACAAGCAAGAATAATGAACGTATCCATGTTTCTACGAATGTTTAAAAACTACCCCTGCACGGAAAGGCGAACGAAATCAACGAAAAGGACAATGCTTTTCAGCGCAGAACAAATAGGATGTTAAAATGCTTATAAAACTGAATAGAAAGGTAAATAGCATATACTCAACGGCAGAGAACGGAATACAATCCGAAGTATTTAGAGTAACGCAAAAAGACATTCGCAATAATGTAAACGTTGAGCCGTATATTGTAAACACAAACCGTATTGCTGATATTTCCAGATACCATTTCTCACCACGAGATGAATACTGGAAAGAAGGCGCTAAAACGGTTTTAAGAATTGGGAGAATTACTGTTTACGTTATTGAATGCGTTGAAGAAATAGCAACGTTATCAAATACAAAAACAATTAGGAGCGCTTTGACATGAGCAATGCAACGGATAATAAAACGTTGGTGGTAGCAGACTCGCCAAGTCCAAACGCACTTAATTCTTTGATAGACTTAGATGATATAATAAAAGAAGGTAATATCGAATTAATGAGAAAAGAACTTAATGGTCTAGATATTCCGAAATGGATTGAGCGATTGTGGACGCTAAAGGTATTTAATAAAACAGAGAAAGTGCTATTTGGACAAATGCAAGCTGTTGATAACGCCATGAGTATTATCCTGGCACGCGGTTTAGAACAAAAAACGCCAGAAGGAACGGAATCATATACTAACAGTTTTGCTAAACTTTCGCGAACTTACTTGCAACTATTGGAAGCTTTACACAAACTCCGAGAGAAACGGCTAAGAGAGCTATGATAAAAAGTGACCATTACCCCATGCCACAGGTTTTCTGTGGAGCAAAAACAAGGTGCGGCGGTACATGCCGACAACCGGCCATGAAGAACGGGCGTTGCCGCTTGCATGGGGGCAAGAGCAAGAGCGGAAAGGACCACGGGCGCTACAGGCACGGCAACAGAACGAAAGAGGCAATCGAAGCACGGCGGCAAGCTGCGGCTCTGTTGAAGGAGTCGAAGCGATTACTGATTCAAATTATGAAAGATGACAAAAAAGAAAAATCAGCCCCACATTGCACCGAACGGCCCGGCTTTGTCTGGAAAGCTTAGTACACATTCTCACCATTTCGATTTGGTGCTACGTGAAATAATTTCAATTCAGACGACGGTATATAGCCGTTGGGGAATTGCTGCTGCTGACGCATTAATCGGTTTTGCTCCTGGAGCAGCATGTTTTGTTGCTGTTGATTCAACAGTTGCTGTTGTTGAAATTGCTGCTGGTTAAAATCTCGCTGAAATTGCTGCTGCTGGGCAGGTCCAAAAGTTTGAGCGCTGCAAACGCTGGCACTTATCAAAACAAACAATGCCGCAAAAACCAGAACTTTTTTCATTCCATCTCCCTTTTTTGGTCACTTCATCAATTCAGCAATGCTCTTCTCTACGTCTTCAATAAAACGAAAGCTTAATCTCGGCCTTTTGGTTTCCATTCTCTTGCGAGTCGTTGAGCCTCGGCGATCTGTGACGGTGTCATATGTTCAGCTACTAAATCTTTGCCTTTTTGAGCCGCAGAGCCGCCTTGTGCAGCTGCCAAATTAAACCACATATGCGCCAGCACGAAATCCTGAGGCACACCTTCACCCCTGGTGTACATCGCTCCCAGATTATACTGCGCGCCCATATCGCTTTGGTCCGCTGCCTCACGGTACCACTTGGCGGCTTCAGCATAGTTTCTAGTTACGCCTTGGCCGTTATGGTACATGAATCCCAAATTAAACTGCGCGAGAGCGTACCCCTGCTCTGCCGCCATACGATACCATTTCGCCGCCTCAGCATAATCCTTCGGCACACCTTCGCCATCATGGTACATCAATCCCAGAAGACCTTGTGCGTCAGCATCCCCCTGCTCGGCTGCTTTACGGAACCATTTGGTCGCTTCGGCATAGTCCTGCGTTATGCCTTCCCCGTCATGGTACATCAATCCCAGAAAAGCCTGTGCCCTGGTATTTCCCTGCTCCGCCGCCTTGCGGTACCAATCGGCGGCCTGCACATAATCCTGCGGTACACCTTTGCCCTTGGCGTACATCATTCCCAGAATAAACTGTGCATCAGCATTTTCCCGCTCCGCCGCCTTGCGGAGCCACTTGAGCGCCTCGGCATAGTCCTGCGGCACACCGTAGCCGCCGTAGTACGTCATTCCCAGATAAAATTGTGCGGGTGCATTTCCCTGCTCCGCCAACTTTGTGAACTCTTTATAAGCCTTGGCAAAATCACCCCTTTTATAAGCCGCTAGAGCATCGTCAAAAGCGATATATGGGGTTGACCGCTTCGGACGTGAAGATTTATCGGCACTATCTGTTGCAGAATCGACAATCAACACATGTCTGTTATTGTCCAGCTTCCATGAATGAAGTTTTTCCAGGAGGCTTTGCCCAAGGAGAAGATCACCGGCAGGGGGAGTAACCGAGCAGGTAACATTGCTTATTTTTATTCCGCCGAACTCCATCTCCCGCAAAATAAGCCTTGCGCTCTTAAGTTCAGAACCGTCCGCCAACTTATAGCTCTTGCCGGGCAAAAAATCATTGTCTGTGATTGTGCCAGCGCGAATGAGTGTCATGGCTACATCGGCTGGTATGGCCACTTCAGATGCGCCGCTATCTAAAATGAACTTCAAAGTGATGACTCCGTTTATGCGAACTGGAAGGCTGTACACTCCTCCTTGTTTCTGCAAGGGAATCTCTATCGCAATGGCTTGTACCGCAAAGAAGAAAGCTGCCAAAGATATTAGCAAACCAGTAAGGCAAGCCCTGTTCATCCTTAATCTCTCTGGGGACCGCAGAATTCTCATTTTGGCCTCCTCGATCTGGTGGGCAGAAAGGAAGAGGGGGCAAAGCAGGTGAAGCCGGTACAAAATCACCAAACGACGTTTTCGGAAAATGTAAACGGCGAAGCAGAAGTTCGAATTTCTTGCGAAAACACTACAACGTTTTACGCGATTATCAAATGACAAAAATAGGCGTTAACGTATTATGTTGGGGGTAGTTTTGGGGGTATGATGAAAGTATTGAAAATAATAAAAGTTGAAATTACGCTAACTTACGAGTTTAATTTGATGGCCGCCGCCGTGGAGGCTTTCTATTTTGCAAGCTGTTAAAGTCATGGATAATTGCCAAGACCCTGTATGGTGTTGTTCCAGCCTGTCCCCGAACGCACATGATCATTTATTTGGGAATGTATCAGTCCCTGAAGCTATTTGGAGAACCTCTTCATGAGATCCTCGGCTGCGGCCTCATATGCCTTCATTTTAAGCAGCGCGACCTGACCCTGGTCCGAAGATTCGCGTGTGAAGCGAGCACTTACGGAGAAGTCTTCAAAAGGTTCAGGAGAAAACATCTCCCACCGGCCATCCTTTACGTTCACCACTGCTACCTTCAACCGGATGCGCATCTGCTGGTTTTCGTCTGGAATGGCACCTCCCACCAACGGCACCCATGACACTGTCTTAGTGGCATAGCCCTTCTGCGCTGTTTCCAGAAGACCCCAGTAAACAACGATTCTCTCACAGCCACCCTTTGCCGCCGCAAGACGAAGCGACATCGCGTAATCGTTCCCTGTCGCGGAGACGGGGATACCCGAGAAGACCGACACGTTGTAGTATTTTTCCAGCCCTTTGACCATCGGCTCATCCGGAATCAAGGCCCCGGATTGGATAAGCATGATCGAAGAGCCTTTGGCCAGGCTCAGCCGTTGTTTTGATTCCAGGGCGCGGCTGATTTCCTCCTCGGTGACTTTGGTTTGTTGGTCTATTCCAAGCACCTCAAATTCGCTCAGCTCCCCTTTGTAGAATGGATTACCGGAAGCTTTGGATCGGTATCCGGAATCGCTCCGGTATCCCGAATCGGAAATGGATCTTGTCGCACACCCTCCCAGCGTCAAAACAGTGAGTGCGATCAGAATTGTGAACCTGTAAGAAACGATACCAATGCATCTCATGGCACGACTCCGTTTCTGCCCGCTAAGTTGCAATACTCCTAGCCAAAACGACTCGCTACAGGTCGTCTTGGCAACACTTCGCCGAGGAAAGGGACAGTTGCCTATCGTACCGAAAAATTACAGGAAAGCCAGTAGAAAAGCAGCGAATCAATCTCATAAGTGGAACACACTTATGGGCAGGTATCCAGTGGTTTGCTTTTGACATAATCGGGCATGCCTGGAGCCCGTAAAGGGCCAGCCCCTCCGTCGTTGCCCCGAGAGTGCTTTTCCACCGACGCTAACTCAGCCGGTGGAGTTTGAAACTCCGGTCGCCCTCACTTGTGAGCGCAAAAGATCCTGGCATTGCGCAGCGTATCTCGGAATTGGAACCATTCATTGGCAGCTTCCCTCCAAATGTGGAAAAGAAGGATATTAAGTCAATTGAAACGAAATATGATCAAATCAAGTCCGATCTTGATAAGGCTATCAAAGAGAATCCTAGCGACTTGGAACTGCTCTTTTTGAGAGGCCATCTCGAAGTGATGGGGCATAATTTTGATAAAGAAGATGCTTGGAAACTTGGTGAAGCGGATTTGCTCGAAGTGCTTCGGGCCAATCCTAATCATGAACGTGCACTTGTGGAAATAGGGTTATTGTATGTGAACACTAATTTTAATTTCGCGCCTAAGGCACAAGAATACTTCAATAAAGCCCAGGCAGTTCATGGCAGCGAACTTCTGGAACCCGCACAGCAAGGTTTGTTTTTTTGTTTGTACTATCAAGGGCGGATGCAGGAAGCCCTACAACAGGCTGATCTTCTAAGAAAGAGATTTCCTGAGTCCCATAAGTATCAGCGGCTATATGAAATTACCCAGCAAGTAATTGGGCGAAAAGGAAAATGAAATTTGCCCTCCGCTGGTGATGTCGGAGATTCAACTTAGCGCGGTCCGATCCCCAACGAAGCATCCCAAGCTCACCGCGGCATAGAAGCGAGCAAAAACTTCGTGTTCTCCTGCTCCTTCGTGGGACTGGTGTTTGGAGCGGTCATGAAGGCCCACCAGGGTCACGAAGAACACGAAGGAGTCACGAAGTCCACAAAGAAAACCAATCGGGATAAGCACCTTTGTGGCCTTTCGAATCTAAAAAGTATAGGTCGGACACGAATAAGAGAAAGCACACTAAAACCCTTCTCATACAAGATACCTGGCGATGATTTTACTCAAGATCGACCGTGGCCCCTCGAACAGGTCGGCGGAATCCGGCCGGGTTGTCGATCGTGTATCCTTAGTACTCTTCGTGACCAAAAAAAGCATTCAAATCTAAAGTTAACAGCATTAGGTCCGATCCCCAACGGACCCCCAACGTGCACACTGCAGAAGATAATAATCTCGAAGATGCATGAACGATATCTTTAGGGTGTTAATGGGAATTTGCGGTGATTCTCAATGAGACCATGATCGGAGCAGGGCAAGCTTATCGCGGTAATGTTCCTGTTGAAGTGGAAGTTGTGATTGGGAACACATGGGCGGAAAAGCATGAATGGGCTTTAAATTGGCGCTGAGCCGGGTTGTCGAAAAAAAGGGAAGACCTGCTCATTCAAGGCGATAATCTGGACTCCTTGAAAGCATTTCTTCCCTACTATGCCGAGAAAGTTAAGTTTGCCGGTTGCCCGGGCCTTGCGTAACTCCTGCCGGCTTGCCCGCTACTGTGGTTGGAGTTACCTGGTTTGAGTATCCTGATCGGAGGGACCGGTCCCAATCTTGTTTATCGCCTGTACGGTAAATGTATAGGGTGTCCCATTGGCCAGCCCTTTGATGGTTATCGGGCTGCGTGGCCCTGAGGTTGTTATGCCGCCGGGGCTGGATGTCACAATGTAGGAGGTGATGGGGCTGCCGCCATCTGAAGACGGGGCTGTGAAGCTGACCGTTGCGTTCGCGTTGCCTGCTTTTGCCGTTACTCCTGTCGGCGCACTCGGCACTGTGGCAGGCATTACGGCTTTGGAGGGACTTGATGCCGGACCGGTGCCGACCGCATTGGTGGCCTTAACGGTAAATGTATAGGCAGTGCCGTTAGCTAGGCCCGAGACAGTTATCGGGCTTCCACTATCTGTGACTGATATGCCGCCGGGATTCGAGGTCACCGTGCAGCTTGTTACCGGGACCGTGCCGTCTTCCGGCAGTTTAAAGCTCACGGTTGCCTGGCCCTTGCCGGGTGTTGCCGTTACTCCTGTCGGGGCGCCCGGCACTGTTCCTGGAATTACCTGGTTGGAAGGACCTGAGGCCATGGCCACAGCCGCCATAGACATCATCACCATGCAGGCAAGAGCCGCTAACAATGCGAAGCCTGCTGCTTTTGCATTTTTCCTCATAGTTCTACTCCCTAAAGGTCTGTAAAGTGAGATTTCCTCTAACCTGTCATTATCAGCACATAGAAAAACGTTGTGTTCCCCCCTTTGCTGAATACGATATATCCCTGGATGCATTGAACCGAATAATGCATCAACGACCACCAAAAAATCTCGAAGAGCATTTGGGGTTCGTCTAAGAGCCTCAAAACCTCCCGGGACATCTCAAGGACGCTGGACCTTGCCATATAGGAATAAAAAACGCAAGCGGAAGGTCAACGGGACCGATTTTGGGGCTGCGAGCGAATAAAAGAAATCATGCAGTCCGATTGTCCAATCAAGGGCTCAGTCCAATTGGATAAGACGAGAATTTCTCAAAGGTGTGAAAGGTGTGATTTCCGACGATTTACTCGTTCGGCCGGTTGTTCTATATCCCGGGTGTCGCCCTACCATATATTTCGGGCTAAGGGGTGATCGTTTCTTGCATTAAGCGCAATGGCCCCGAACTCGCAGCCGGACCGGCACACGCCACACCCTTGGCAGCGAAGAGGGTCGATGGAGGCCTTCTTTGTCAAGACGGAGTAGCAGATTGCTCCGAACTGGCATAGCGAAATGCAGGACCGGCACCCGGTGCAGGATTCCTGGCGTATTTCTGCCACGTACTCGCTTCGATAAAAGATTTGCAGCCCGTACTGATAAGAACGCATGGCCAGGCAGTCAGAGCGGTCGCAATTGCATATCGCTCCGATAAATGGTGTCTTGAAAGTCCACAAGGTATGTATGAGACCGCTTTTTTCGAACGAGCGGTGCAGTTCCAGGGCTTCCTCTTCCGTAAGGTGTTCGAAAAGCTTTTCATCCGGACCCGGCCTGAAAGATTCCAGGAAAGCTTCCTTTACATCCAGAAGCTTTTCGGGATCGATTCCCAGGCAGAAGCAGAAGCTGTTATCTGTCCTGCCTGTTCGGTTCTTGCGACAAATGCAAGGTACGCGGACGATGGAATTCGAAATTGCGAGTACTTGTGCAACATCCTCTATAGGGACTACCTGGCCGAAGTGGTCTCTGCGCATCCGCTTTTCGACTGCCGAGTACTTCAGATTCCTTGCCCATGAAGGTGCTCGCATCGCTCTCGCAAAATCCTTTTCATAATCCGCATGCGTGGTCTTGCGTATGAAGTCAGACAAAAACCGGCGCCTCTTCATATCCGAGAGTAGTTCCTCAGCATAGTTTTCCGCCCTGAGATACCACGTCTTTCCTTCCCCATGCTGATGGCAAAACTGGCACATTACAAACTCCAAATGAAGAGATACTGTTAATGGTGAGGTCAAGGACAACTCCATCAACCTCACACCACGCATGAGCAATATAGTAATCACCATGGGGGGTGGGGCCAAATGAAAGTATCAAAAGGGCCAAATCGATGACGTCTTGAAAGATCTCCCACTACTGGCCGGTATGCCTCATGTATGCCATGTTGAACGGAAATAGAAGTACCGCTGATACCAGGTTTTCCTGCTTTATTTCTTGCTTCCACAGCGATTTGACATTGATGTTGAGTGCGTTCGGGAGGCCTAAGCCAGCAATATGAAAGGATTTGAAGAATTGTGCCTCAGGGTGCGGTAAAGTGGTTCAATGATCAACAGTGCCGCGCTATTATTCTTCCCACGCTTTCTTGATGTCGTCATCGACTTTTTTGTCCAGAAGCCATGAGAACGTCTTCACCGTTTTGCAGGGACTGTTTCATCAGCTCGAACAGGGTGTCGATGATCTGGGCCGATTGGGTCTTTGTAAAAAAAGTTCTTGGCGAAGAATGCTTCGCAGATTTGGGCTTTGGTCAGAGCCATGAATTGCTCCGAAATTTGAACATGGGTAAATGGGGGATGCGGGAATATATACCGCTCCGGCTGCCCTGACGCGAGGATAGAGCAGGCTGTTGGCCTCGAATATCGACACTGGTCAGGCAACGCAACGATGCTTAGGCTTATGACTGTGAGATCGGATGACGGTTTCGAATTAAACCATTGAGCTGGAGGATGGCAGTGAGCCAACGAGCAAAAGATCTGGCCGAGCGTCTCGGGAAATTTAACGAGGAAGTTATCGCCTTCGTCAAAAAGTGCAAGGATGAAGACTGGCGCAAAACATCCTGGGAAGATTGGCCGGTCGGTGTGGTTGCCCGTCACATAGGAGCTGCCCATATCGGTGGGGCCACCCGGATGGCCGTAATGATCGTGAAGGGTGAGCGCTTCCCTGAGATGACAATGGAACAGATCACTAACATGGCAAACGAACATGCCCGCAAGCACGCCGAATGCACTAAGGCGGAGGTGCTTGACATCTTAGAGAAAACTGGTGGCGCTCTGGTTCAATTCGTGGCAAGTCTCGATGATGCCGGCCTGGACCGAACCAGTTACCTGCCTGCCTTGGGTACTGAGATGAGCACCCTGCAGCTCATCGAAAACGTGGTCCTGACGGTTGCGGGTGAGCACTTCGCAGGCATAAAAAAGGCCGTCAGTGCTTAACAAAGGCTGTTTCGTTCACGAAGAGCCTGGAGCAGTATAGCCTCAACCAAAATACGACTGGAATCCTTTGATGTATCCGGGAAGCAGTGAAAAAATCGGAGTGCTACTGATCCATCGCCTTTCAGGTCGGTCGGGTCGAGCATGGAAGAGTCTTTGACTTTATCCATGAGGTCAGGCTAAAAAGGATTTCCCCGGATGAAAGAAGAGCATGTGGTAATTCCCATCTCCGAAAGCAATACAGTTTCAGGGATTCTTTCCATTCCCGATGCCGGCCAAATGGATACCGGGGTTATACTTGCACACGGTGCCGGCAATGATATGAGTAACCCTCTTCTCGTGTCAGTGGCTAAAGGTCTTGCCGATGTAGGTTATCTTGTTCTTCGTTTCAATTTCCTTTACCGTGACATCGGAAAAAAGAGCCCTGACAGCCAAGACCTGCTGTATCTTGCATGGCGAGGTGCATATCGGTTTCTCGCCGAACATCCTGAATACCGGCCAAAGCATATAGTGGCGGCTGGAAAGTCTATGGGGGGCCGGATTGCATCTCAAATGGTTGCGGAGAAAAAGCTTCCGGTAGAGCGTCTTATTTTCTTGGGATACCCACTGCATGCTCCAGGGAAAAAGGAGAGGCTCAGGGACGGACATCTTTATGAGATTCCGATTCCGATGCTCTTTTTCGCCGGAACGAGAGATCAGCTTTGCGATTTGCAGCTTTTGAGACAAGTGCTGTCAAAGCTGATTGCGCAGTGGGAATTAGAGGTTATTGAAGGCGGCGATCACTCATTTCATCTTCCAAAATCTTACCCTATAGATCCATCGGAAATTTTTGAACTGATTGTTTGCAGGGCGGTTGAATGGTTGAAACCATAAATCCTCCTTTAATTCCTGCTTGGAATTTCCATCTCATTCCTAATTGCCTGACTCTTGAACCGTGATAAAAGCTGTTTTGATATCGTGTTTCAGGTGAAACTACCGCACTGTGCTTTATGTCAAGAGGTTCTTTTCGGTTGTTTGGCCGCCTTCTTTTTGCCCTTCTGATGTTGTTTTTCGGTGTTTTGTTTCTGACCCTTTTCCCTATCCTTCTTGCCCTTATCTCCCATCGTGTTCCTCTCTTCCCGTTATCCCTCGACTTCTTGCGGTGAGGGTTGAGGCATCGCTACGTCGCAAGTTCAAACTTTGGCTGGTTTCATAAATACTCATATCAGACCAACTACCGGCCACGGGCTTGACGCAGTATCTCATCACATTCCGCCGTTCACATCATTGAGTATTCGGCCATTGCTAACGATAAGCACTCACACCGATATTGGGGATATTGAGGCTCTTTTCAGGACTGAAATAAATCACACAAGCGCCTTCAATTTACTTTCTTCTTTGCGGACTGAGAGGAGTCGGGGCGTGACGTGCAGATTGTCAGGATATTCCCCGGAGCAAGCTTCTGGTTCGGACTCACCTTGTTTTGAGCGCAAAGTGTCTTAATCGGGACATGGAACTTACCGGCAATGGAGGAAAGGGTGTCCCCTTGACGCACGAGATACCGAACAGATTTCTGCTGTGCATTGGAAGGGCTTCTCTTGGAGGAACTGGCGGTAGAGGTATTGCCTTTTCCAGATCTTGCTTGGATTTTCGAGAGAGCCAGCGATGGCGCCTCGGCAGGAAGCTTCAGAGCCTGACCGGCCTTGAGAGGCTGGGATGGCTTCATACCATTTAGAGCAGCCAAAGCGGTGACGGAACATTTGTGACTCCGGGCGAGGCTGGACCATGTGTCCCCGGATTTTACCTTATACGAAGTGCGAGCAGAGGGTCGTAGCACTACAGCGGCCTTACTCACAGGTTTTTCCTCAGACGGGGGATGCCTGGCAAGGGCTGCCAGGAGATCATCCCCTGTTCCGATGGGCAGACAAAGCTCATAGTTGGAGCATCCGGGCGGGGTGGTAGACTGGCACAGCTCGGGATTGCAGTTTTGCAGCAGCTCCTTGGGAACCCCGATTTGTTTGCCTACCCATGAGAGCTTCAAGCCTCCCGGGACGCGGACGGTTTCGTTCCGTGCAACGAAGTGTTCCGAATTCAGGCGGAAACCATAGAGATCGGGGTTTCTGATGATCTTTACGGCGGCAAATACTTTGGGGACGTAATCTCGTGTTTCGGCCGGCAGATAGCCGTTGTCCAACAGACCCCAAAAAGTCTTCAGGCCACTCTTGTCGAGTGTCCCTTGAACGGCGTTTTCACCCGCATTATAGGCGGCAAGCGCCAAAGACCACGACCCAAACTTATCGTAGAGCAATGAGAGATAATTAGCGGCAGCCTGGGCAGCTTTCATGGGATGGCGTCTCTCGTCTACCCACTTGTTTTGTTCCAGTCCAAACCGGTTCCCCGTGTTCGAAACGATCTGCCACATCCCCACCGCGTTTGCATGCGAACGTGCAGTGGGGGAAAACCCACTCTCGACCAGGGCGACATAGATCAAGTCTTTTGGTAGCCCCTTGCGCACGAAGATTTCTTGAGCAGGCACCGCGTATAAATGGGCACGATCAAGCTGAGTTTGAAAACTGCTATGATTTTTTTCGGAAAACCGATTTACCCAGGTATCGATTGCCGGATGATCCGGGATTGTCAGATCACATTTTGGAGCGGGCTTTTCGAAAGTTGTCTCTTCGGAATACCGAAAGCGCGAGGCATAATCGACAGAGACCTTTGGTTGAGAATCAAAAGTGCCGCACCCTGCAACAAGAAGCGCAAGTGTTCCCATTGCAATCGATAGTTTCAATCTCCTGAGGCGTTTTTTCTTATTGCGGGGAATCAAAAGGGACAGGGGCCAATCCAATAACGTCATCACAAACCAGATTATAAACAATGGCACCTGTTTCCCCTTCCGTAAGCGCTTTGCAAGTACTTCAGCTTCAGCGTTTCGGGCGTATCCCCTTTGAGTTCACGAATCACGGGATGAGCTGCTCTCGTATAGCAAAAAAATTAATAACCGTCCAGAGGATGCTTCAGCATTTGAATAACAGGGGTGAGAATGGGCACGCATTACCGGGAAAAAGCGTCTGCCGCGGCACGGCGGAAAGCAAGCTATAGACGGGCAAGCGAAAGGTGTGCTATCAACCCGCCTGAGTTGACGCGTTATTCAGGCTGTAGCGGCCGAACCGGAGTCAAGCGTTAGCATATATCGGACATGACGGAAATCATGGCGGTCCGGGCAAGAGAGTGTACTTGCTTCACAAACTGTTTGGAGGAAAGCATGTTGCTGGGCGGTGAGAGGCCAGGCGAGCGTTGGGACACGAGTGATGAAATCGAGACGAACAAGGATCTCGGGACCGGCATCCTGCGGGAACAAATCCGCCTGGCAATGGAGCAGCTTCCGGCGAAGCAAGGGGCATCTTCAATCGTTGCTCTCGTTCTTTGTTATGTGGTGCGTGATATCGTCCCTTATGCAAACATTTTTGGATGGCTCACGCTGGTCCTGTTGACTGTCCTGGGCGAGAGCCTGTTTTACCATAGGTTTAGCAAAGTTCGGGAGGATTCATTCACCGAAGAACCCTGGAAAAATGCTTATTTGATTCTGGCCCTAATCTCGGGGATAATTTGGGGACTCTCCGCTTTTATCATTTTCCCTGCCGATAATAGTGAACTGATATCCCTCTTTGTCCTTGTAATGGGCACTCTTGCCGCAACGACAACGATATCTCATTCGTCCATGAAATTTGCTCCCATGGCATGGGCAGGGCCGGCAGCGCTGTTTTACGTGATCCGTTTGGCTATAGAAGGTGGAGAATTTGGATATACCTTAGGCCTCCTGATCATCCTTTACCTATTAACCGTCCTGAGCTATTCATCCAAACACAACAGGTTCATCACCTCTGCGATTGCTTTAAAGTTCGAAAACCTGGAGCTTCTCGAAGAGGTGCGAAGGGTAAATGATAGCCTTTGCCAGGAAATTGGCGAGCGGAGGATTGCCCAGGAATCACTGGGAAAAAGTGAGGAAAAGTTCCGGCTGGCTTTTCAAACCAGTCCCGACTCGATAAATTTCAATCGAGCTTCCGACGGTATGTATCTTGATATGAATGACGGTTTCACCAGAATCACTGATTATACGCGTGATGACGTCATTGGAAAAACTTCCCTTGAACTTGACATCTGGTGTGACCCCAAAGATAGGGAACGCTTCGTCGCGGGCCTCAGGAGCACCGGGTTTGTAGAAAACTTCGAAGCCAGGTTCTGCGGAAAGGATGGAAGGACCATAATCGGCCAGATGTCGGCCCGAATTTTACACGTCGACCAGGAAGACATAATCCTCAGTATGACTCGTGACATCACAGAACGTAAGCTGGTTGAGGAAGATCGAAGGAGGCTGGCAGATCGTTTGCAGCGTGCCGAGAAAATGGAGGCTCTGGGCACTTTGGCCGGTGGAGTGGCCCATGATCTCAATAATGTTCTGGGTATTGTTGTGGGCTATTCCGAGCTGCTTCTAAATGATTTGAGTGGGTCCAATTCGACAAGATCAAGAGCCAAGGAAATTCTGAAAGGTGGCCAGAGGGCAGCCGCGATTGTTCAGGATCTTCTGACCCTGGCGAGGAGGGGAGTCTCCAACAGAAAAGTGTTGAACATGAATAGCATCGTCCTTGAATGCCAGAACTCCCCGGAGTTCGCCAAGATCAATTCCTATCATCTCAATATCCGGCTCAAAACCGATTTGGAAGCGCACCTTCTTAATATATCGGGTTCTGACGTTCATCTCGGCAAATCGCTGATGAACCTGCTGTCCAATGCCGCTGAAGCCATGCCTGAGGGCGGTTTAGTCACCATCAAGACCCGGAATCAGTATCTGGATAAGCCCGTTTCCGGATACGATGAGATCCATGAGGGGGATTATGTCGTTCTGTCCGTATCGGACTCGGGCGAAGGAATACCCGCTGGCGATCTGAAGCGCATATTCGAGCCCTTCTATACGAAAAAAGTCATGGGCCGCAGCGGGACAGGTCTGGGATTGGCTGTGATTTGGGGTACGGTCAAGGATCATCTGGGATACATCAATGTGGAAAGTCAAGAAGGCAAAGGAACCACTTTCACCCTCTATTTCCCTGTGGCAAGAGAGGAAATATCCCTGGAGCAGCTTCCCATATCCGCTGATGAATACATGGGGAACGGTGAATCCATCCTTGTTGTTGATGACGTTAAAGAGCAGCGGGAGCTTGCCGGCACGATGCTAAACAAGCTGAATTACAACGTCGCAAGTGTTTCCAGTGGTGAAGAAGCTGTTGAGTATCTCAAGCAAAACGCGGTTAATTTGATTGTTTTAGATATGATCATGAACCCCGGCATGGATGGCCTCGATACTTATGCCAAAATACTTGAAATCCATCCTAATCAGAGGGCGATCATCGTCAGTGGTTTTTCTGAGACCGATCGGGTAAGTCGGGCTCAGACATTGGGCGCAGGGACTTACGTGAAAAAACCCTATGTGCTGGAGAATCTGGGATTGGCTGTCAGGAAAGAACTCGACCGGCCCGCATGAACTGCACTCCACGACAGAATGAACTGAGACTGGTGATGTTATAATGTCAATAACTTGGCAACACTGAGCCTTCAACTTTCGCTGGTCATGATAGTGAAAGTGGAGGCTTTCTATTTTGTTCAAAGCACATTTTAAGACTTAAAATAGGCAATCAGGACCAGTTTTTTCATTGGGCAGCCCCGCTTTAGCGTCAATGCTGTTGCCTTAAGGAAGAATCAATGTGGGGCAGGCTTTCCAGCCTGCCCCACAAATAAATGGCCTTAAGGCAACAGCATTGCGCTTTAGCGTGGCCCAACGCCTCCGCCCCGACGACCCCACCCGCAACTAACCGCCAACGAACCGGTTGTATCTGACGAAGTCACTTGATCATGTATTTTCCGGTAGTTAGGGTATTTATATGAGCTGCAATCTTTTCGACTCAATAGGACTCTCGAATTCCCCCAGCGTATTCGGCTGGAACGAAAAATGTCTACGCTTCTGCACACAAAGAAAGGAGAAAAACTAATGTCCAACACTAAAGGAGCACAGAAAAAATCAATGCCCGATTTCGGTACTGGCGTCAGCAAACGCGGGATCGAAATCTTGCATGATCCAGCGCTTAATAAGTCTACCGGCTTCACCGAAGGTGAGCGTCAGGTGCTGGGGCTGGTAGGGCTGGTTCCGGATGTGACGGAATCGGAGGACCTCCAACTCCGCCGGGTCATGCGGCAACTCGGCCACAAAAACACCGATCTCGATCGCTACATCTACCTCGTCAATCTGCTGGACCACAACGAAACCCTTTTTTACCGTACGATCATGTCCGATCCGGCGCGATTTCTTCCCATCGTCTATGACCCGACGATTGGGGAAGCCTGTCTCAAATTCGGGCACATCTTCAGAGGCCCCAGGGGAATGTATTTGCCTATCACTCGCCGGGGACATGTGAAGGAAGTGCTCCGTAACTGGCCCGTCAAGGATGTGAGATTCATCTGCGTAACGGACGGCGGACGCATTCTTGGCTTGGGTGATCTCGGCGCCAACGGCATGGGAATTCCCATCGGCAAGCTTCAACTCTACACTGCTGCAGCGGGAGTACCGCCCGAAGGACTATTGCCCATGTATCTGGACGCCGGGACCAATAACGAGCAGTATCTGAACGATCCGCTTTATCTGGGCCTGCGCCGGACTCGTCCCTCCACAGACGATCTTTATTCCTTCGTTGACGAGTTTGTCAAAGCGGTGCAGGAGGTGTTTCCGAGGTGCTGCATTCACTTCGAGGACTGGACTGGTGTCGATGCTCTCCACCTGCTTGAACGCTACCGCAACGAGTACAGTGTCTACAACGACGATGTGCAGGGTACGGCCGGTATAACGCTTGCCGGCATGATCAACGCAACTAAGATTAAGGGCACGCAACTGAAGGACGAGAAGTATCTGTTCCTGGGCGCCGGCTCGGCAGCTATCGGTCTGGCCAACCTGCTGTGTTCTACTCTTGTTGCCCAGGGCATGACGATCAAGGACGCCCAGTCGCGGGTGCACATGTTCGACATCAACGGTCTGCTTGAATCGACCCGCACGGATCTAGTGGACTTCCAGTTGCCTTACGCACATCAGCACGCACCGACAAAAGACTTCGTCACTGCGATTAAAAGCATCAGGCCCACTACGATCATCGGTGTCAGCACGGTTGGCGGGGCCTTCACGAAAAGCGTCGTAGAGGCAATGGCGATGATCAATAAACGTCCAGTGATCCTGGCTTTGTCAAACCCGACCGAGCATGCGGAGTGCACACCCGAGCAGGCGTACACGTGGTCAAAAGGAAGGGCCATCTATGCCGCCGGGGTTCAGTTCCCGCCAGTCCATTTCGATGGCAAGACCTTCCTGCCGGGGCAAGCGAACAACTTCTACATTTTCCCGGCGGTTGGCATGGCCATCTATGCTACGCAGGCCAGGCTTGTTACTGACGAGATGTTCATCGAGGCCGCAGCGGCAGTCGCGGATCAAGTGCCCGATGCACTGCTGAAGCAGGGACTCATATACCCGTTGCAGTCGAATATTCTTGAAACCGAGATTAAGACGGCGGCCCGGGTCGCCAAGCTTGTATTTGACAGCGGGCTGGCGCGAGTTGATCGACCGTCCGACGTGGAGGCGTTCGTTCGCCGCCACGTATACAAGCCGGAATACAAGAAGCTCATCTGAGAGAACCGGTTCAAGGTTCCTTGGCTTTGCGAACGGGCCTAAACCGATTCTGGGGCATGGCCCGTGCTGAAGATGGCTAACTTAAAAAATTGAGAGGGAGAGACTGAGTCCTTTCATGTCTCTCCTGCTCCTCTCAATCAATCTTTCAAGGAGCCCGGAGGTAACGGTGCCCTTTATGAGGGCCAGGGGGAATCCGTGCTTTTGTAGCGCTATGGAATTCCAGGAGCAATTCATTGATCTCACATCGTAAGAGTCACCTGTCATTACCCTTGAACACTCCGCAACGAATTGGGACGGAGGGGACCAGCTCCGAATCTTGGCGCTGGGTTCTGACATAGAATTCCTCAATACCTTTTGCTTTAACCAGTACAGTGTTGTAAATTGACACGTTAGAAAATGAGCTGGGATAATTTATCTTTCGATGGAATAGAATGGTTGGGGGATTCGCGCCAAGGGTGGCATGTTTTGCATGCCGTTGTGCTTGTGATTGCATGTTCTGAATTCCGACAATTTATTTTCAGTGAGGACTGGTGGCACTATGGGCCATAGAGCTGTCTTGAATATATCTCTCAAGATCGTAGGCGTATATTATGCTTTGAGCGCTCTGAATATGCTGCCGAAAAACATCGCACAAATCATCATCTCATGGGATATGTCGAAGCACTATCCTCCAAACTATCCCAGTATGATAGCAACCATAAAAGTAGCTGGTGTAGTATCTGCATTGATTCCAGTACTTCTGTGTTCGATTTCATTGGCTATTATATTTAACTCAGAAAGGATAGTACGTACTATACTGCGAGGACAATATCAATTAAATGATCTACCGCATGAAGTAACTTGGCTAACAGCTCTTGATATATCTATCAAGTTATTAGGATTTTACGCCATCCTTTCGGCTATACCTTATATTGCGTCTGTAATATCAAAATATTTGATTATGAAAGATAACTTAACGCTACTTGATAATCATGGAAAAATCGAGGTGGCTGAATCGGTACTGTCTGCTGGACTCTACATCTGTACAGGGTTTGTGTTGATCCTTCGTTCAAACGCTATGGCAGAGAAGCTCATAAGGGCAGATTATCTAAAGAAGAATCTAAATGACACAGATGAAACCTAACCACCCGTGTAACCTAGCATCGGTTCATCCCTTTTAAACCCGCCCTAAAGCAGAAGGCGGCCGGCGACGGCCGGTGTATAGGGCCAGGACGACAAAGCAGGCAACATAAGGCATGACCAGGAAAAATTCGTCAGGCAGGGACGGCAGTCTCACGGCAAGCCACTCCGAAACTGCCTCTCCGCAGCCAAAGAAAAGAGCTGCCACAAAAACTCCAGCCGGCCTCCACCTGCCAAGGATGACCGCCGCCACGGCCAGGTATCCTCGGCCCTGAGTCATATTCCCGACAAACTGCGACAGTTCGCCTATCGAAAGAAACGCCCCTCCCATTCCGGCCAGCGCCCCTCCGGCGCAAACGGCAACGAACTGAATGTGTGACACCATAATACCGGCGGCGGCAGCGGCTTCCGGATTTTCCCCGCACGCTCGCAGGCGCAGTCCGGGAACAGTCCGGCCCAGGAATGCCGCCACTGCGATCCCGATTGCCAGGGCCGCCGGCGTCATAACCGGCACCCCTTTGGCGAGGCGGCACAGATTATCGGGTACGCCGGCTTGCAGAAGAATTGACCCGAAATCGGGCAAGGCCCCCACGGACGGTGAGGTACCGTAAACATGGAATATCTGGTTTAACAGGAACCCGGTCAGGCCGGCCGCCAAAAGGTTTATCGAAATAGCGCTCACGATTTGGTTGGCTCGCAGTTTCAGGCATGCCGTCGAGTGAATGGCCGCGACACTTGCCCCGGCGCAGATCCCGCAAAAAAGGCCCGCCCAGGGCGAACCAGTAACCCAACTCCCCAGCACTGCCGCAAAGGCCCCTGAAAGCATCATCCCTTCAAGGCCGAAATTGATGACCCCGCTCAACTCCGAAAGCAGTCCGCCGAAAGCCGCCAGCAGGAGCGGGGCAGCTTTACCGAGTGTAAGGGATATGAGATGGAGCAAGACCGGCATTGTTATGTGCGTTCCTTCGGCGATGGGCGCGGAACAGCTTCCTTAAACCTGCGCGAAAAAAGACTTTCCAGCGAGGACCGGAGCCGGCCCTGACAGGCGACTGAGAGAAGAAGGACGGCCTGGACCACAAGTATGAAATCAGGAGAAAGGTTGAGACTGATCTGGAGCAATTTATCCGAGGAGCGGAGGCTCGCCAGAAAAAGCGTGCTGAGCCAGAGCCATTGCGGAGAGCCGTTTGCCAAAAAGGCGGCAGTAAGCCCGTCAAACCCGTAGCCGGGCGAAAAGGACCTGTAGAACCGGTGGTGGACCGCACAGACTTCGACCGCCCCGGCCAGCCCGGCGAGGGCGCCACTCGTTACAAAGATTATCCCCTGCCATCTGGAAGCGGAAATACCGGCGTTTGCCGCCGCATCGAAATTAGTCCCCGTGGCGCACACTTCAAATCCCCAGACTGTTTTCGAAAACCAGGCATACGCGCCAAAGCAAAAGGCGAGGGCTATCAACGGCGCCGCGGAGAGAAAAAGCGAGCCGCTCCGCAATATTTCCGGCATTTGGGCCCCGGCAGGGATGAACGGGGTTCTCCCCATAGCGGTCCCATCTCCGAGCGGTCCCGAAACCAGGTAACTGCACAGGTAGATAGCGATGTAATTGAGAATCAGGGCGCTGATCACCTCATGCACGCCCCGCCGCTGCCGCAGCAACAACGCCGGAAGCGCCCAGAGGCCCCCCGAGACGGCGCCCACAACCAGCGTAAGTGGAAGGAGCAAAAAACCGGGCACAGGGGCCGCAGCTACGGCGAAGGATGCGGAAGCGAGGGCTCCGGCAGTGAGCTGGCCTTCGCATCCGATATTAAGAAGCCCGGCCCTGTATGCCATGGCAACCGCGAGACCTGTAAAAAGCAGGGGCGTCATTTTCGCCAGGCTGTTTATCGCCGCATCCGCACTGCCCCAGGACCCGGCCCAGAGGGTCCGTATAAGATCGAGAGGCCCTGCTCCGGCCGCCATGGCCAACCCCATGCAAATCAGAGCACCAGCCACAGGTGCAGTAATGGCCCTTAAGAGTGTCGCAAAGACACGGAGAATAGGAGACACGGCGGCACTTTGCAATCTGATCAGCCTTCCACTCCCGCGGCCCACCTGCCGAAAAGCTCGCGCGAAAGATTCGCGCTTGCGTCCGTTCCCATTATTTTGCCCCGGTAGATGACCGCAATCCGGTCGCAGATGGAGACCAACTCATCAAAATCGTATGAAATCAGGATGAAGGAAGCGCCCCCGTTGCGGCTAAGATCGAGCAGGCGGTCATAAACGGCTCCGGCCGCACGAAGGTCGAGCCCCCGGCAGGGCTGCTCCAGGATCGCCAGGCACGGAGGTCCGGCAAGAACGCGGGCAAGAGCGACCTTCTGACGATTGCCGCCGGATAGAGCGGAAGGGGGTTCGAACACACCGTGCGCCGCGATATCGTTCAGCAGCACCTGCTCCTGTGAAAAACGAATTATCTTTCGCCTGCGGATAAATCCCGCCCTTGCAAATTCTTCTTCGCGCTGCCGTCCGAGAAGAAAATTTTCCCATAACGGACGTTCCGGCAGTAGAGCTTCCTCGACCGGATTGCCTGGAAGCCATCGGATATTTTTGCCAAGCCGGTCCCTTAAATAGAGGCGGGAAATTTCTTCGCCTTCGAACAGCACCGATCCGCCATCCGGGCTAGTCTTCCCGGCGATAACGCGACCAAGCGATCTTTGCCCGTTGCCGACCACTCCGCCTATTCCGAAAATTTCTCCTTTCCCTATAGACATGGAAATGCCTCGCAACGCGGGTTCAGTCCCGTAGGGCCTGGCTGCAAGATCTCGAAGCTCCAGCAAAGGGGCATCGACGCCTGCTGGGCGCTGCGGCAAACGCCCGACCGGCGAGCTATCGAAGGGATGCTCTGATTCAAGTTCGGTACCGTCGCTGTCGAAGTCAGCGGCGATCCGGGCTTGGCAATCTCGGCCGCCGGTCCCACCGGCCATAAGGCGGGCAATTTCCTCTATGCCGGTCGCACCGGTGTCCAGCGTGGCCTCGAGGCTCCCTTTCCTTAGCACGCTGATTCTGTCAGCTACCTGGAAAATCTCGACCAGCCTGTGGCTGATGAAAAGGACCGTTCGTCCACCCGCGCGAATGGATTTCATCAGGTCGAGAAACTTTTCGGTTTCGTCCGGAGAAAGAAGGCTCGTGGGTTCATCCATGATCAGAATTTCGGTGCCCCTGTAGAGCATCCTTACAAGTTCTATTTGCTGCCGGCGGGCGAAGGGAAGTTCTTTTGCCTCCCGGTCCATCTCCAGGTGGAAACCGAGCGAGTCCTGGATTCGTTGGATTTCCCGCCTCGCAGGACCGGTTCTGAGTATCCGGGGGTAAAAAGAGGGCCATCCGGTTTCACGGCCGAGGATTATGTTTTCGAGCACCGAAAGTTGGGGGAAGAACAGGATATCCTGGTGGACCATTCCGATACCGGCCCTGATGGCTTCACGGGGACTTCGGAACGAGACCGGAATGCCCCGCAGGATTATAGACCCCGAATCGGGCCGCAGCCGCCCGAAAAGCAAGTTCATCAGGGTTGTCTTTCCGGCCCCGTTTTCCCCCACGATGGCGTGGATCTCTCCCCGGGCTATTTGGAGGGAAATGTCCCGGTTCGCATAAAAGCTGCCGAATTTCTTTGAGATATTTCTAAATTCGATATCACAGATCCGGCGCTGCAAAAGAATCCACCTCGGTGTATTGTTTCGGAACGGTCAATTGGCCTTTTGCAAGAAGATCTTTCGCCTTTGCTATGCGCTGAAGATCGGCCGGGTCAAAAAGCTGCCTCGAATACTTCATCCCGGTTATATCTATGGCGCCCTCTGCGGCGCCCAACCATCGGTGCATTCCCTTGAGACGTCCGTCGATAGCGTCCCGGATCGCTCCGTAGACCGCGACATCCATCCTTTTGAGGACGCTGGTAAGAACCCGGCCCGGAATTTCCGAATCCTGATCGAGATCTTCGCCAATCATGTAAACGCCGTCGGTGCCTTTGACCGCCTCCGTAACACCGATTCCCGTATTCCCCGCAGCACGAAAGATCACATCTGTTCCCCTGTCAATCATGGCCATCGCCATTGCTTTTCCTTTGACCGGATCATTGAAGGACCCTGCTGTGGCAACGATAACCTCGATGTTTTTCCCCCGCACCTTTTGCGCCGTTTTCACTCCTGCCCGATACCCGCTGACATAAGCCTCAACGGGAGGTATACTCATTCCCGCCACAACTCCGACCATCATCTTTCTGGTGAAAAGGCCGGCAACCAGGCCGGCCAGAAATCCACCTTCCTCGGATTTGAAATCGAAGCTCGCCACATTTCCTGCCGGTATATCGCCTTCTATATGTATGAAACGGGTCTTCGGAAAATGAGGGGCTACGTCCTTCAGCGAGTCCGTAAACAGATATCCAAGAGTTACTACAATTTCGGCCCTGCCGGCAGCCAGTGTTATATTAGAGGCATAATCGGCCTGTTCCCTGGACTGGAGAAACTGTGCGTCGATGCCGAAATCCTTTTTAGCCTTCAGCACCCCCTGCCAGCAGATATCATTGAAGCCTTTGTCCCCCAAGCCGGATGCGTCAGTCAGGACGATAACCTTCAAGGATGCCTCAGCCTGATTGGAGCCTGCAAGCGCACAGGCAAAAACCAGGCAGATGACGAGATATTTAAAGCTCGGAATCGGGCGCAACGAATGCCTCCAAAACTGCGACAGCCGCGAATCGGATTGACCGAGCCGTACCTCGCATAAGAATGTGCTGCCTATTATGCGACATCACTCATCGGCTTGACTTCCTCTTTAATTTTTCCACTCAACCGATCCTCTTCCGTGTCAAGGTCATAGGATACCTGAAGATTAAGCCAAAGCTTGGCGGTAGTCCCAAAGAACCTGGCCAGGCGCAGAGCCGTGTCTGCCGTAATGCTCCTTTTCCCTTTGAGGATGGCGCTAATCCTGGTCTTGGGCACATTTAGCTCCTTGGCCAGCCGGTAGGGTGTTATCCCCATAGGTTTCAGGAAATCCTCAAGCAAAATCTCACCTGGATGAACCGGTGGCATCTTTTCTTCGCGGTTATTCACATCATCCTCCACGTCAATGTCATCTGGGAGCCTGGCTGAAAAGCGTCTGTGGAACACCTTTTCTGCTTCTTTATCCCTAAATGAACGGATCATTGCATCCCCATGTTTTTCAGCCAATGGTAACGCCAAGCGTAACCGTTGTAAACCGTAATCGACGCCACCACAAAGAGAAAGCAATGCCTGACCCGTATGGATGCTCGCTAAGATTGCGTTACAATGGATTATATTTACAAGTCGGGGTTATGGATTGCTGTTTTCGACGTCACTTTTCGCTGCTTGACGTTTTTTTGCAAAAGGTTTAGGCATGTTCGGGATCATTCGCTCAAAGGATGAATGCGGAGTGATGAGTGCTGAGTGAAAACCCCGCTCTTGTTCATCATTCATCATTCATCACTCATCATTTTTACCCATGACCCATGACCCGTAACCTCGAACGGAGTGAGGCGCCAATGAGCCGCATTTTGGTAATAGACGATGATACCGAGTTGTGTGAATTGTTAAGTGATTATCTCGAGCCGGAAGGGTTCGAGATCACTTCGGTTTACGATGGGGAGCAGGGATTGCAACTGGCTGTCTCGGAGGCGGGCAGGTTCGACCTGATCGTTCTCGATATAATGCTGCCCGGTATGAATGGCTTTGAGGTCTTGCAGCGTCTGCGTTCTCAATTGGATACGCCGGTCCTCATGTTGACGGCCAGGGATGAAGACGTGGACCGCATTGTTGGGCTTGAAATGGGCGCCGACGATTACCTGCCCAAGCCTTTCAACCCCCGAGAGCTTATTGCGCGCATCAGGGCCATTCTTCGCCGGACCAAAGACCGCAATGACAAGCACGAGTCCCTTTCCCTGCCCGAAGTAATCAGTGTTGGGGATATCGAACTCGATACGGGAACCCGGGTTGTGAAGCGGGGCGGTGAGCGGATCGATCTGACCTCCGTTGAATTCGGTTTTCTCGAGATGCTTCTGCGGGCGGCAGGTCACGTCGTAACTCGCGAACAACTTGCCGAGGGAGTTCTGGGCCGTGGTCTCACTGCTTATGACCGCAGTGTCGATGTTCATTTGAGCAGTCTTCGCAAGAAGCTCGGCCATAAACTAGGAGAAATTGAACGGATAAAAACTGTGAGGGGCGCCGGGTATATTTATGTAAATCCTGCTCAGCCAAGAACACAGGACTGAGGACTGAGGTGGCGGACCTGAAGGACTGAGGACTGGCCGGTATTTGGGAGAATTTTTCCATGCGAACCCTTTTTGTAAAAATCTTCGTCTGGTTTTGGGTGGCGATGGCGTTGACAAGCTTTGCCTCTTTTTTATCGGCAGTGGCCACAGAATCACATCCATTCTTCACGCTTCCCTGGCTCAGATTTGTCGTACACCCCCGTGTCGAAGGCCATCTGAGGTTGCAATCCGGCTCGTTTTCCGGTCATTGGATCAGTATTGCGGGCAATTCTCTCAGACTCTCCGGCCAGGCCGCGGTCGAGATATACGAGCGTGAAGGAAAAAGCGCCTTTCTCGATTATATAAATGATCTTGAAAAAGCAATCGGCATCCGTTTTTTCCTGTTCGACGAACACAGGGAGCAGTTGAGCGGATGGCCGGTTCCCGAAGAAGTAAAGCAGTTATCTTTACACCACAGGAGCGACGGGCTGGATTACAAGCGGTCCGGTGAGTTGATTTTCACTGCCCAACAGCTCACCGGGGCGAGCGGCAAACAATATACCCTGATCGCCGGGCTGCCTGAGCGCCATTTTCTCACGCGTGGATTAAGTTCTTTGGCAATGAACCTGGTATTCATTTTTCTCACTGCTGGGGGGGTATGTTACTGGCTTGCAAGCCATATCGCAAAGCCAATCAGCAAGCTTGGGGCGGCGGCGCGCCGTCTTGCCGATGGAGATCTTAAAGTTCGGGTGGGCGCCGTTTTGGGCAGGCGCCATGATGAGATTACCGAGCTTGGCAGAGATTTCGACCAGATGGCCGAGCGGATAGAATCCCTGATCAGTTCGCAGAAACGTCTCCTTCGGGATATCTCTCACGAGTTCCGTTCGCCCCTTACGCGGTTGAGCCTTGCCCTGGACATTGCGCGCCGGCGCGAGGGCCAGGACGCAGCCAATGCACTTGACCGAATCGAACTGGAAGCTGACAGGCTTAATGCGCTTATAGGCAAATTGCTGGTGCTGGCCCGCCTTGAGTCCGGTGCGGAGGAAATTGACAAGGCGCCTGTCAATATGGCTGAGTTGCTTGAAGAATTGGTGGCTGACGCCGACTTCGAGGCTCGAGGACGAAATTGCAGCGTTCGACTTGTTTCATCCGGGAATTGTTTCGTACTGGGAACGAGGGAATTGCTGCGCAGCGCAGTGGAAAACGCACTGCGCAATGCAGTCCGTCACACGGCTGAAAACACTGAAGTAATGGTCAAATTGCTATGTGAACAACGTGGGGGTCTTCTAACCTCCGTGATCGAAGTGCTCGACAGGGGGGCCGGGGTCCCGGAAAAATCGCTGGCCGACATTTTTAGTCCCTTTTACCGGGTGGAGGATGCCCGTGACAGAAAGCAGGGGGGGGCAGGGTTGGGGCTGGCCATTACCGAGCGTGCGGTAAGGCTGCATGGAGGTCAGGTGTCGGCGGCAAATGCTCCCGGTGGAGGGCTTAACCTTACTATCACCCTCCCGGCGGTGGCGGGAGGAAGCGAGAAGCAAGGAGCGTGAAGCGGGAAGCGGAATGGGCGGTGGGACTGTCTGCCAAGTTCGCCGCTGCCTCCGGCGGCGGCAAAAAACATCTTAAAGCAACAGAACGGGGGGCGCAGACCGCCCCTCGTGCTTATTCCTGCTTCACGCTCCTTGCTTCTCGCTTCACGTCTACTTGAGAGGTTAGTCTTTCTTTTCGGTTTCTTTTTCGTGCCCGGCTTTCGAGGATTGTTTTAATTGTTCAGCTTTGGCGCGCTGCTCCGGGGTCAGAAGTTCGTAAATACGGGACTTCATGCGTTCCCTTTGCACAATCAGCTCTGTTAGCGTATCAGCCTGTCCCTTTGCGATAGAGCGGACTTTGGTCTCGTCAAATGGGCCACTCTTTCGCAGAGCGTTAAGCTGGTCACGTCCTGCCTTGAGTTGTTGGACCAAAGGCTTCATTTTTGCGCGTTCTTCTTTGACGATGGGACGAACTTGTTTTCTTTGTTCATCTGTCAGATTCAGCTCTTTCCATAAACCTTTATGCCCGTCATGGCCTTTTAAGTTCTCGCCATGCTTATCGGCAGGATTTCCATTGTTGAGGTCTGCAACGGCAGGAGCGTTCGATTCCTCCGCCCCCGCTGCGATAGAATTGAAGAAAAACCAGGAAGCGGTCATCCACACTGCTGCCACCAAGACTACAGCAAGTACGGTCAATACTCTCTTCATGTGTTTCTCCTTGTCATTTTTGGGAGTTGATAATGAAAGGGATACAAGAACTCTTGGATAAGGTCTAGTTAATATTGGTTAATGCAGGTAAAGTTTTGTAAACGGGCTGCGAAAAGGCCACTTGACAGATTGAGCCGGCGCTAGTAAAATACTTACCGATCCTGAGAAAGCCAAACTCGGCGTGAGCCGGGGACGGAAAGCCAACGGGTCTCTCAAAGAGACGGCCGGGTTGCCTGGAACCCTGTAAGGGCCCTTGATTTTTAACTAACGAGCTTGTTGGTTCAGGATGCAAGATGTCGGAGCCCGTTCGAGTCGCCAGAATTGCCGAGGCTTATACAACCAGCGCCGGCACATCTTTTAGATCTCGAAGTCCCTACCGTAATTCGCTCGGGGACACGGTGCAAATCTCAAGCGAGGCGCAGGAGAAATCGAAACAACTTTTGCTCCAGCTCAAAGAGCAATCTTCTTCGGACCAACCTGCCCGAAGCGGCCTTCCGGCCAATAACACCGATCTGCTGAATCTGCCGACAAACGCTACAAAGGACCAGATCCGCAAAGCCTACCTTTCCGCCATAAAACAGTACCACCCGGATAATTTTGCCGGCCTTTGCACGGAATTCCGGCAACTCGCAGAAGAAAAGAGCAAGCAGATCAACCTCACCTACAAAAAGCTGACCAGCAACTAAAATAATTAGGAATTACGAATCAGTATCTCATGTCCCCATGGGACACCCTGAAACCATGAAAAGTCGTAGGATGGGTGGAGCGAAAGCGCAACCCATCGGCCCTTTTCGGAACAGGAATTGGACCTAATCCCCAAATCCCCAAATCCCTTCGCAATTCCTGATTATATTTATCTTGTCGCAGGCGGTAATCTTTGGGCACGAGGAGAATAATTTATGGCTCGAATCATAAGTCGGGAAATTCGGCTGAAAAAGCGTCCGGAAGCAATGTTGTCAGAAAATGATTTCGAGCTTGGGGAGGTCGAAATTTCCACGCCCGGTAAGGGGGAAGTTCTGGTAAGAAACGTATATATGTCGGTCGATCCTTACATGAGGGGGCGGATGAACGCCGGGAAAAGCTATGTACCTGCCTTTGAGCTGCATAAGCCTTTGGAAGGCGGGTGCGTTGGGCAGGTTGCAGACTCTGAAAATGACAAGTTCCAGCTGGGCGACTATGTTCTGGGCATGAAAGGGTGGAGGGAATACTACATCTCAGACGGTTCGGAACTGACCAAGATAGACCCTGCCATTGCGCCAATTCAAAGTTATCTTGGTCCGCTCGGCATGACCGGCTTAACTGCATATGCGGGATTTCTGGAAATCGGCCAACCCAGGGAAGGGGATGTGGTATTTGTTTCGGCCGCTTCGGGCGCAGTGGGTTCGATGGTTGCCCAGATTGCAAAAATTAAAGGCTGCCATGTAGTCGGGAGCGTGGGGTCCGATGAAAAGGTTGCCTGGCTGCTCGAAAAAGCAGGAATTGATGCGGCCATCAATTACAAAAAGATTGGCGATCTAACCGCCGCACTTGCCGGAGTCTGTCCCGAAGGCATTGATATTTACTTTGACAATGTGGGCGGGAGACATCTGGAATCCGCGCTGGACAATATGAAGCCATTTGGCAGAATTGTGCTCTGCGGAATGATCTCCATTTATAATGCAGGCCAAAGGCAGCCAGGACCGGCCAATCTTTTCGTGGCGATCGCCAGGAGGTTGACATTGAGGGGCTTTATCGTTCTCGATCACATGGACAAGCTTATGCAGTTCTACTCCGATATGAGCAAATGGATTCGCGAGTGCAGGATAAAGTGGAAAGAAACGATCATCGAAGGAATTGAAAATGCTCCCAAGGCATTGATAGGACTCTTCAGCGGCGAAAACCTCGGAAAGATGCTCGTAAAAATCGGCCCGGACACCGGTGAGTTTTGAAGTTTCTCACGCGAAGCCGCGAAGAAAAACTTATTTTAAAAGACTTATTTCCCGCTGGGCCTATACCAACTGTGCAATTTGCAGTGCTTTTTTTCGCGTCTTCGCGTGGAAAAATAGAAAACGGCACAGTTGGTTGAGCCGATGGCAACAGTGCAGGTTTGTGGTGTTTTCTTCGCGTCTTCGCGTGGGAATATTGCCTCGACGTCCGATCCTCGCACGAAATCACCTCGTACGAAATGACTTGCACAGCAAATGGAAACCGATTAAACCAGAATAGTTTTCTCTGTTCACAAAAACGCGATGTTTGTCCATTTGATTGACGGCAAAGTTAAATGATCGGAATATTCAGAATCGCCCTCAAGCTCCTTATTAACGACCGCGCAAAATTTGCCGCGCTGATCGTGGGGATTACTTTTGCCATCTTTCTTATCGTTCAGCTTACGTCCATCTTCTCCGGCATACTGTTCAAGGCATCTGCAAATGTCATAAATATCGGCGCAAAGATTTGGGTGATGGACCCATCCGTTAACAATCCACTTAACGCCATCCCGATGCCCGATTACGTGCTGGACGCGGTTCGGAGCATGAACGGCGTTAAATATGCGGTGCCCCTCTATTCGAGTGTCGGCCTGGTAAGACTCAACAGCGGAGCCTACCAGCCCGCGACGGTCCTGGGACTCGACGACGCCACTCTGCTGGGCAGACCCAATCTGCTCGAAGGCAATATCGAAGATATCTATGGAGAAAACGCCTTCATCGTTGTCAACGACCAGGAATATGCCAAACTGGAGAAGCCGGCGGTGGGGACGACCTTCGAAATAAACGACCACAGGGGGGTGATAGTAGGTATCGCAGAGGTTACAACGAGCGGGCTTTTCGGCATCCCGACGCTATACACCACTTACAATCGGGCGCTCCAATATTTGCCAAACACGCGGTTCACGATAGCCCACGTCCTGGTTGAACCCAAGAGCGAGGCCGATATCCCCGCGATAAAAGACCAGATTTCGAAGATTGGCTACAAGGGCATGACCGATCTGGAATACCAGAAAGAGATCGCCGACTTTTATATGTATAAGACAGGCGCCGGGGTAAACATCCTTATGATGACCGCAATCGGCTTTCTGGTCGGCTTGTCCATTTCCGGCCAGACTTTCTATACGTTCATCCTGGAAAACCTCGATAAGTTCGGGGCCCTCAAGGCAATAGGGGCCAAAAATTCCGAACTGGTCCTGATGATTCTCTTCCAGACATCGTTCGCATCATTTGTGGGATATGGCATGGGGGTGGGACTTAGCGCCCTGCTCATTTTCCTGGGCAGAAAATACGTTCCGAGCTATACGGCCGAACTTGGCTATTGGAACCTGGGGCTCGCATTTGTAATGGTGCTTGTAATTGCCGGCGTATCGAGTCTGCTTGCGGTAAGAAGAGTAATAAGGGTTCAGCCCTTCGAGATACTAAGAGGTTAAGGGGCGGTCGAGGCGGCAACAGCTCGGTCAATAGCCGGATGGTGCGAGGGTGGTTTTGCCGATTCACCCGCTCACCCGTTCACCTGTATGAGGTTAGTATGGCCGAGACGGCGGTGAAAGCAACCGAACTGGAGAAATCGTTTGGAGAGGGCAATGCAAAGACCTACGCGATAAGGCAGATTAGTTTCGAAGCTTATTTTGGAGAGATGCTCTATTTCGTGGGTCCTTCGGGCAGCGGCAAAACGACCCTGTTCAGCATGACCTCGGGCATCCTGAAACCCGATTCCGGCAAGGTCATAGTAGAGGGTAAGGATATCTGGGGACTTGGCGCCAATCAGATTGCCGATTTCAGGCTCAACAAGGTCGGCTTCGTTTTTCAGGATTACCATCTTTTCGGCAAGCTGAGCACTGTCGAAAATGTAGCGATCCCTCTGATTTTAAAAAAGCAGGACTGGGATCGGTCAATTAAAAGCGCCATGGAAGTTCTGGAAGTGGTGGGGCTTGCCAACAGGGCTTCGCTTGCGCCGGGCAAACTGAGCGGAGGCGAACAGCAACGCGTGGCGATAGCCAGGGCGATTGTCGGCCGCCCGGATCTGCTGATTTTCGACGAACCGACCGCTTCTCTTGACGGATCTACGGGCAAACGGATCCTTGAATTTGTAAAAAGCGACCTCCTTAATGACAAAAGGTGCATTTTGATTATCACCCACGATAGCAGGATATTCGAATTTGCGGATCGTATAATCGAGATGGAGGACGGCAAGATAGTGAACATCAAGAGCGGAGGCGAAATTGAAAGGTAAGATGCTGGTCGTTCTTGCTGCCGTGGGCATTCTGGCGGGCTTTGCCAGCGCATATTTCTATGGCGCCAAGGGCAATACTCCGCCGCCTGTTTTTACACCTGCCCAGAACCCGTACGAAAAAGGCGTTTACGCCAACGGGATCGTCGAAAGCTACCAGTCGAACGGTGCAAATATCAATATATTCCCCGAAGTCCCCGGCAATATCACCGGGGTCCTGGTCGCAGAAGGGGCAACGGTGTCCAGAGGGACGCCGCTTCTTCTGATCGACGATTCGGTCCAGAAGGCCACCGTGGAGCAGCAAAAGGCCCAGGCAGAGGCCGCCCTGGCAATGCTCCAGGAACTCAAGGCACAACCGAGAAAAGAAGTCCTGGAAGTCTCGAAGGCGCAGGTGGAAGTTGCAGTCGCGGGCCTCAAGACTTCCAGTGATCAGTTGGACAAGCTGAAAAAATCCTTTGAGCTCGAGCCTAAATCGGTGAGCAAGGACCAGTTGGACAATGCTGAAAATGCGCTGAAGTCAGCCAATGCCAATCTGGAAACCGCCAAAAAGCAATATGAACTTACAAAGGCAGGCGCCTGGATTTACGACATCCAAAACCAGCAGTACCAGTTCGAGGCGCTCACAAAAACCTATGAATCCGGCAAGGCGCTGCTTGCCAAATATACTCTCCGGGCGCCGGTTGACGGGGTCGTCCTCGCGGTCAACACTTCCACTGGAAGTTACATATCCACACAGGGCGCATACGGGACTTACACGCAGGGTTTCGGGCCCGTTATCGTTATGGCGCAGGCGGACCCGTGCTATCAGGTCCGGTGTTTTATCGATGAAATTCTCATCCCTAAGCTGCCTGCGGCCTCTCAGATGAGTGCCAGGATGTTTTTGAGAGGGACCGACACAAGCATCCCTCTTGAATTCGTACGAACTCAGCCCTATGTGACTCCTAAAATCGAACTCTCAGATCAAAGGACGGAAAGAGTCGACGTAAGGGTGCTGCCGGTCGTGTTCCGGTTCACGC
>Ga0209517_10000637_pt1 | contig 58528 bp, 47 predicted proteins | sample PeaSoiMetSII2010_FD_187695 | JGI IMG/M metagenome (GOLD analysis project Ga0209517, IMG submission 187695) | Peat soil microbial communities from Weissenstadt, Germany - SII-2010 (SPAdes) (version 2) | ecosystem: Environmental > Terrestrial > Soil > Wetlands > Peat | place: Germany... | reverse complement strand
ACAGGTAGTCCCGACACGCTTGCTCGGTGTCGAACCGAGCCTCGAAATCGGCCAGACTCCGGGGATACTCCTCCACAGCCGGCCATGCTACAGGTTGGGGCCACCTGAGTCAAGTAAATACCCCCTTTTCGACTGAAGTGCGCAGTTGCTCTTTCGGGTACCATCTTATCTCGATTTATGATACCTGTCGATAGGGAAAGAGTATTTCCTTTTGTGGAGTCGCTCCCAGAGGATCATTGAACCAATCGACAGGTATTGACACCGAGCCAAAAGTTGCATAAACTCTCACCTGGGGTCGTCGAGCGGCTGGACGGTCAATAAAGGTGCACTGGCTCCGCAAATTAAAGGTTCGGCGCGAGTAACGCGCGATATTAGCCCGGCGTCTTTTCCCCGCTGACGGAGCATTAGAATGAACCCTACACGTTTCTCGCGAAGGTATGCGCTGTGCGGGCTGGGCGGGGCTGTGACTCTGGCCGTTCGGGCGTCGGCCCAATCCGCCTCTTCCCCTTCTGCCGCGTCCCAATCCCCGTCGCTGGGTCTGCCGCTTAAGAACACAGGACTGGAGCACTTCGGCCTGACGGTGCCGGATTCAGAAGCTGCCGCGCGTTTCTACGGCCGCATCTTCGATACCCAGCTCTTCAAAGAAAAAGATCCGCCGCCGCGTTTCTACGTGCGCATCGGCATCAGCTATCTGGCCTTCGGACAGAAAACCGATGTGCCGCCGTTCATCGACCACTTCTGCGCACTCACCGATGGCTACGGCCGCGGCGAGGCGCGCAAGGCAATGGAGGATGTCGGCATCACCTTCGGCAGCGGCGCATTGGGTATGGCTGCGGATCCCGATGGACTCCGGTTCCAGCTCTTAGGCGTTCCCGGCGGCTTGGCCGGGACCATCGTTCCGGGTCCACGAATCTCTCAAGAAGAGCCGTTGTTTCAGGCCATCGGCACCGATCACCTGATTCTTCACGTGTCGAACCTGGAAGCCTCCGCTGCGCATTATAAGAAGATCTTTGGCGCTGAGTTGCCTCGCACCAAGAAGCCGGACCGCGTTTGGTTCCAACTCGCGCACACTCGCCTGGGGCTGGAGCAAATCGCCTCCGGCGAGAAACCCAGCATCCATCACATCTCCGTTCGCGTGGCCGGCTTCGATGCGAAGGCTGCGGTGGCCAAGCTGAAGCAAGCCAAGGTCGAGGTCGTGGCCTCCACTGCCCGAACGGTCACATTCAAGGATCCGAATGGAATCGAAATGGAGATCCAGGGCAATGCTTAGCTTTATCCGAATAACGAGCGGACTGGCGTTTGCGGCGCTGACCGTTTGTGCCTCGGATCTGCGCGTGTCCGAAGCCGTACAGAGCGAGAATAAGACTCTTCTGCGTTCGTTGATTGCGCAAAAAGCCGACGTGAACGCCACCTCAGTCGATGGGACTGCGCCGCTGCACTGGGCCGTCGAATATGACGACGCCGAAGCTGTCGATCTCCTCCTGAAAGCCGGTGCGAAAGTGGACGCGGCGGACCGCTACGGCATGACGCCGCTGTTTTACGCGGTGACCGATGGAAAAGCCGCGCTTGTCGAGCGTCTGCTGGCGGCCGGAGCTAACGCCAACAGTGCGGGCCAGGCAGGCGATAGTTTGCTGATGATCGCGGTCCGCGGCAATTCGGTTGATATCGTGCAAGCTTTGCTCGGAAAGGGTGCGTCCGTCAACGCCACGGATGAAGGCGCCAGCGAAACTCCTCTGATGTGGGCCGTCCGCTCGAATAATGTCACAGCCGTCAAGATCCTGCTGGATCGCGGAGCCGAGGTCAACGCTCGGACCCGCGTGGGCAAAGTTCCGGAACGCCGGCCGCCCGGAGCCGGAGGTGGATCGCATGGCACCGGTATTGTTCGCGGAGGCTGGCCGGATCGCGGCTATCAGCCCGAAGCCCCCGGCGGCATGTCCGCGCTGTTGTACGCCGCGCGCGACGGCCGCATGGAAATCACCAAGCTCCTGGTGGACGCCAAGGCCGACGTGAACCAGGCCGACGTGAACGGCATCACCCCGCTGCTCTCGGCAATTTCGAACCACCATCTCGCTGTCGCGCAGTTTCTCCTGGAGCGCGGCGCGGACCCCAAGAGCGCCGATCAATGGGGCCGGACACCGCTGTGGTCCGCCGTCGAGATCCGCAATCGCGACATTGGCCGCAACGGAGAACGCATGGATCGCGAAGGCGCGCTCAAGCTGATCCAGGCCTTGATCGATCGCGGCGTGGATGTGAATGTGCGCACCTCCGAGGTTCCACCAGTGCGGCGCTTCGTTACGCCACTTGGCGACCTTTCCTGGGTCGACTTCACCGGGCAAACGCCGTTTCTTCGCGCTGCGCTCTCGGGAGATGTCACCGTGATGAAACTACTGCTCCAGCGCGGCGCCGATCCAAACATTCCGACCAATTCGAATACCACGGCGCTGATGGTTGCGGCTGGTGTGAACTGGGTGGTTGCCCAGACCTACACAGAGTCCAAGGAGTCCTTGCTTGAAGCCGTTAAGATGTGCATCGAGTTGGGCGGGGACGTGAACGCCGCCAACACCATGGGATTGACCCCGGTGATGGGCGCGGCGAATCGCGGTTCCGATGAGATCGTGCAGTTCCTGGTAAGCAAGGGCGCGCGCCTCGATGTCAAGGACAAAGAAGGCCGCACTCCCTACAACTGGGCCGAGGGTGTTTTTTTGGCGACCAACGCTCCCGAGCAGAAGCCGTCCACGATGGCGCTGATCAAGAAGCTGAGCGGAGAGCATCGCCAGTGAGATTTTCCGTGTTGCTAATTCTGGGCGGGGCGGCCTTCGCGCAAATCTCTCCGGATCAGGCGCTGGTCTCGAAATACTGCGCCGGTTGCCACAACGACAAAACCGGCAGCGGTAATTTTTCGCTCGAGAAACTCAATCCCGCCGCAGCCGGCGATCAGGCCCAGGCCTGGGAAAAGGTTGTGCGCAAGGTTCGCGCCGGCATGATGCCTCCGAGCGGCATGCCCCGGCCGGAGCGCAAAGATCTCGACGCCTTCGCCGGACGCATCGAAACTTCGCTCGACCGCGCAGCCGCGCAGCATCCCGATCCGGGCCGTCCTGGACTCCATCGCCTGAATCGCACCGAGTATGCCAACATCATCCGCGACCTGCTAGATCTGGACGTCGATGTGTCCACGCTGCTTCCAGCCGACGATTCCAGCGAGGGCTTCGACAATGTCGCCGAGGCTTTGGCAACCTCGCCCGCGCTGGTCGAGCGTTACACCGCCGCCTCTCTCAAGGTCAGCAAACTCGCTGTAGGCAACATGCTGACCAGCGCATCCACGGTCACCTACCGCGCCCCGACCGATTTCTCGCAGGCCGGGCACATCGAAGGCCTCCCGCTCGGCACCATTGGCGGCATGCTAGTCAAGCACAACTTCCCCCTGGACGCCGAGTATTCGATCAAGATCCGCGCACGCGGCGGCACCGGCGGTGTCGGCGTGGTCGGCACTCCAGAGCAAGACGTCGAGCTGAGTATCGATGGTGTCCGCGTGAAGGTCGCGCGGGCAACCACTATCGATCTTAAGATCCCGATCAAGGCCGGGCCTCGCACCCTCGGCGTCGCTTTGATCCGCCACAGCCCCAGCGGTGCGGACGAAATCTGGAACTCGCCCGTGCCCGGTTCTTCCGTGCAGAGCATCGCGATTACCGGTCCGTTGGCTCCCACCGGTCGCGGCGATACGCCCAGCCGCCACCGCATCTTCTCCTGCCACCCCGTCTCTGCTTCCGAAGAAGGCGCCTGCGCCAAGAAGATCCTCTCGACGTTGGCCACGCGCGCGTACCGCCAGGATCTGAGCAGCGCGGATCTCGATACGCTGTGGAGCTTCTATCAAAAAGGCCGCTCCGACGGATCTTTCGACGATGGTGTCGAGCAGGCCCTGGAGCGCATCTTAGTCGATCCACGCTTTGTGTTCCGCTTCGAGCGCGAGCCCAAGACTGCCGAAGCGGGCAAACCCTACCGCATTAGCGATTTCGAACTCGCCTCGCGTCTCTCTTTCTTCCTCTGGAGCAGCATCCCGGATGACGAGCTGTTCGATTCGGCGCGCAAGGGCAAGCTGCACGATCCGGTTGAACTCGAAAAGCAGTCTCGCCGCATGCTGGCCGATCCGAAATCGAAGTCGCTGGTAACCAGCTTCGGCGACCAGTGGCTCTATCTCCGCGAACTGAAGTCCGCCCGTCCGGAGACGCGCGATTTCAACGATAACCTGCGCCAGGGCTTCCGTAAGGAGACCGAGATGCTGCTCGAAAGCATCCTGCGTGAAGACCGCAACGTGGTGGACCTCCTCAATGCGGATTACACGTTTGTTGACGAAACCCTTGCGAGGCATTACGGCATTCCGAACGTCCACGGCAGCCGCTTCCGCCGCGTCACTCTCAGTGACGACTCGCGCCGTGGATTGCTGGGGCAAGGAAGTTTCCTCCTGGTGACTTCGGTGGCCACGCGCACATCCCCGGTCGCCCGTGGAAAGTGGATTCTCGAAAATATTCTTGGCGTGCCCGCGCCCCTGCCTCCGCCCGCGGTTCCATCCTTGCCCGAGAGTGATGGCGGTTCGCAGCCCACTTCTGTCCGCGCCAAAATGGAGATGCATCGTACGAATCCCGTCTGCGCCTCTTGCCATAAGATCATGGACCCCATCGGCTTCTCGCTCGAAGGGTTCGATTTCGTGGGGCGCTCGCGCGCCACGGATGGCGGTGCCAAAATCGACACAACCGGCCAACTCGTCGACGGCACCAAGCTCGACGGCGTCTCCAGCCTGCGCGAGGCACTGCTGTCACGCTCGGATGTGTTCGTCCGCACGATGACGCAAAAGCTGATGATTTACGGCGTTGGCCGCCCCCTGCAGTACACCGACATGCCGGTCGTCCGGGCGATCGCCACCGAGGCGTCGCACAATAACTACCGGTTCTCGTCGCTGATCACCGGAATCGTCAAAAGCCCTCAGTTCCAGATGAGGATGAAGTCCGCACTACCCGCACAGGAGGAGCGCCAATGAATTTCGTGACCAAGAAGCATCTGCCGAGAAGAACCATGCTACGGGGACTGGGAGCATCGATTGCACTCCCGCTGCTCGATTCCATGCTGCCCGCTCAGACTCCATTGGCCAAGTCGGCCGCCAACTCGCGCAGCCGCCTGAGCTGCATCTACGTGCCGCACGGCGCAACCATGGATAAATGGACGCCTTCCAAGCAGGGCAGCGACTTCGAGCTCACGGAAATCCTGAGCCCTCTGGACAAATTCCGCGACAAGATCTGTATCGTGTCGAATCTCGGCCATGCCAATGCGGCCGGCGTCGGCTCGGATGCCGGAGCGGACCACGCTCGTTCCGCCGCAGTCTACCTGAGCGGTGCGCATCCCGAAAAAGATGCGATCAAGGTTGGCACGACAATCGATCAGATCGCGGCTGCGCACATCGGCCAGGACACGCCCCTGCCTTCCATCGAACTCTCGGTTGAGGAAGTCGCCATCAGTTGCGGCTCCGGCTACGCCTGCGCCTACTCCAATACTATTTCCTGGAAGACACCGACCATCCCTCTGCCGATGGAAAATAATCCGCAGGTGGTCTTCGAGAAATTGTTCGGCGACGGGAGTACCAACGCCGACCGTCTGGCGCGCAAGCAAACCAGCCGCAGCCTGCTGGACTCGGTGCTTCAACAGGTGAACTCATTGCAGGCCGACCTTCCCGCCAGTGACCGCGTTAAGCTCAGCAGCTATCTCGACGATGTGCGCGAAATCGAACGCCGCATCGAAAAGGCCGAGAAGCAGACGCCCACGGGAATGAAACTGCCGGAGGCTCCGGTAGGCGTTCCAGAATCCTTCGACGAGCACTTCAAGATCATGTACGACCTGCAGGTTCTGGCCTTCCGCGCTGAGATCACCCGCATCGCCACCCTGATGTACGCGCGTGATACCAGCGGCGCCGTCTATCCGCAAAGCGGCGTGCGCGAGGGCTTCCACGGCGCCTCACACCACTCTAACAACCGCGCGAACATGGATCGGTTCGCGCTGATCAACAAGTACCACGTTCAGATGCTGGCGTACTTCCTCGACAAGCTGAAGTCGACACCGGATGGCGATGGTACGCTGCTGGACCACTCGATGGTGCTGTATGGCAGCAGCATGTCCAACGGTAATCAGCACGACCACGATCCGCTGCCGGTCATCCTTGCGGGAGGCGCGTCGGGCCAACTCAAAGGCGGGCGCCACGTGCAGTACGCTCAGCACACGCCGATGTCGAATTTGTTGCTTTCCATGCTCGACAAGCTGGGGATTCAGCAGACCGCGCACGGCGACAGCACCGGAAAGCTGGAAATCTAGTTTCAATTCGTATAAACTCGATTCACGATTTTCGATTCACCTCGATTTCAGTTCAGTAAAATCCTCAAGGGGGCTTGAGAGATATGCTGATGTTTGGAACCATCGAACTTTCCGGGCCACCAATCTTCGAGGATTGTGTCCGGTTTGGCAGCGCAGGCTACTTCACGGAGCACTTTGCGCTCCAGGCGCCTCCCAATCTCTGCCAGCGTGGTTCGTTCAGGATTGGATCGACGCAACCGAGCTGGCAACTTCGCTCTCAGGATTCGATTCTCGGCCGCAAGGTATTCGTTCCGCAGCAGAAACTTCTGGTTAACCAAGCCGGTCGCGTAGGCCAGGAGTCGCAGCCATCGGCTGTTTCTCATGACCCTCTATCCCACGATGTATCCGGCAGTTCGAAGATTTTTGCCATATGGGCATGGCGGAATATTGGCGACACACAGGACCTTACGGGCGTGCCCCATAATGCGGGGGCGCGTGCGCAGTTCGATCGCGCCCAGATCAAAAGCCTGACCGGCGAAACCACCTGTGATGTTCGGTAGCACAACACCCCGGTCGATCACAGCAGCCCTAACCGAATTCTATTCATCGCGTCTCCTTTCAAACGGTTCTGCTCTAAGCTTTAGCGGCTGCTACAGGTGTAGGATTCCGCCGCATTGACGATCCCCTTGCCGTATTTGGGGTATTCCGGATAAGAGCACATCGGCAAACTCCGGTCGCCCGCCGCCACCTTGATCGACTTGCCCGGAGCTTTGCCATTCTCCACCCAATCGGTCAGGAGTGCCACGCGATCGAAGGTGTTCGGAACCGGCTTCGCTTCAATCTGCTTGCCATCGCCGTCAGTAGTGTAGTTGGTGCCGGTGAGCCCGTGACCGGTCTGCGGCAACACGTACAATCGCGCGAAGCCGTCGACTTTCGACCGCCCCATTTTGTCGAGCACCGACTGGTAGTAGTCAAGCTGCGCTCCAGGGGACGCCAACGTATCGTTGCTGCCAATCGCGACGATCATCTTGCCGCCTCGCTTCTGGAAAGTGGACAGATCGGGATTGGTCGCATCGAGCCATGGGGAAAGCTCAGCACGGCGCGCCGACCACTTGCCGCCTTCGACATAGTCGAACGGGTTGGCCGCCAAATCCTTCATCAGGAACCCTGTCACCCCAAGCTCGCCGAGCCAAGTGTACTTGCGAGCGTTCTCATCGGCCCCTTCCTGACCAAGGAAACGTGCGTTAGCGATCAGGCCGCTTCCAGAGGGATCGGTATTCGGCAGCCACATGCCAAACGTCTTCACGCCGTTGGCCAGCGGTTCCGCAAAAGGATAGCGGCTGTAGACGAACTCCAGTGTGGAGATCTGGCCGTCGGTGAGGCATGCGCTGGCACTGGTGTCCGCAGGGTTCGGATCCACATTATTAGGGCAGCGCTTGGCCGCCCACGGATGGCGGCCGGACTTGCCCTGCTTCACGTCGAAAATGGCGCGGCAGGCCATGTAGTTGTTGATGATGCCGTCGGCCAAACCGTCGAGCTTGTCGCATTGGCGCATAAACTCGCCGCGGATCGCATTGATCTTCGCGGAAGTTAGCGCGTTTGCCGCGGGCTTTTCTTGAATACGGATGCGAGCCGGGGCGAGCATCAAGGAGGAGAAGTTGACGATGGGCACGTTCGCGGCGACGCCGTCATAGTCGTTGGGATAACGCTGCGCCACGGTCAGACCTTCGCGGCCGCCCTGAGACGAGCCGATGTAGTAGTTGTATTTGGGCTTGTCTCCGTACATTCGCTGGATCAATACCATGGCGGCATCGTGCGTCTTCTTCATCTGCATGTAGCCCAGGTTCTTAATCGCCTCGTCGTTCAGCGCCCAATCGTCGGAGGGCCCTGGTCCGGCGGGTCCTTTCGCGGCTCCAGGGGCCGGGCCGGAGCCCTTGTCCACACCGGGACCCTTGGCAGCACCCGGACCTTTCCCGAATCCTCCTCCGCCCTTGGCGCCGCCGCCCGGCAATGCGCCAGGCCCGCCGCCGAAACCGAAGCCACTCACCTGATGGCCGGAATCACTGCCGTACGTCACAAAGCCTTGAGCGAACGGGCTCGCCGGTCCGCCCGTGAGGCCCGGGATGATTCCGTTCATGCCGCCACCGCCAAGCTGCGCAGCCCGCCCATTCCAAGCGGATGGAAAGGCCACTTGAAAGTTGATCGGCTTGGCATTTGGGGAGCGATCCACCGGCGCTATCGCACCGTTCACGGTGCAGTACGCAGGCAATCCCTTCGCGGCGGCGTTCCAGCTGGGAGCGCTGATGGTGACCGCGGATACCGGCTCACCGATCGCCGACACCGGGATGTTGTCTCCGAGCTCGGCGGTGGTGCAGTCCGCCTCGGTGATTGTCTTGGAACTGGGGGGAGCTTGTGCTCCGACCCCAACAGACCAGATCAGAGCGCCTGCTCCAGCGGCCACTACGGTCCAGAAACGTGAGTGCACCATATTTTTCCTTTTATGAGAGCCCAACCTACTTGCCAGATTCCGACATCAGGTCGAGAATGCCATTGACGATCGCGGACTCCGCGCAACCGGGCTGCAAACGCGAAGAAACAACCTCAAAGGTGTACATGCCATAAGCGGCATCGTTCGGAATGTAGCCGGAGCGCGCCGAACCGTTGGTGAGCGTCGCCATCATGGTCCGCGCGTAGGGCGACTCTTTCTTGAGACGTTGGGCGATCGGGTTGAAGACCTCCGCATTCACTGCGCCGATCCTGATGTCTCCCAGCCGGAGTAGTCCAAGCCGGATATCCACCGGACCGGCCTCCTTATATTCCCCCGGGAAACCCGCGCGCCCCTCATTCGTGCGCTCGCGCCCTGGGCAACTGACGGTCTTGAACCGGCCGTCAACCTGAATGCCCGACTCCATACGTTCCATGCCGCGCATGACGTGCATCACCTCTTCGCCCAGGAACTGCCCCATGGAGAGGATCATCTGCTTCTGCTGATTCATCAGTTTGATGACAGTCGGGTCTTTTTTGTTCAGGCCTTGGCCGCCGGGAGGCATTGAGTTGCTGATGTCGATGCCGCGCTTCGCGTAGTCTTTGATGCGGATCTCCCGCAGGTCATAGGTCTGCTGGAAGTAGATGGGGTTCTGGTCGCCAGCTGCGCCGCTGGACCACAAGGCGACGATCTTGTCGTCGAGAGAATCCTCGATGTACTTCGAGGTAGTCCCGGGGGCATCGCCACTGACTAGGTCCAGTTGGCCCGCGGCAACGCCATGCATGGCGTAGTTGTAGTAGACCGCGATGGGTTCGCCGGCCAGGTTCTCGAACTTGATCACCGCGACCGTCTTGTCCGACGGCCCGTCATAGTTGGGCCCCTCCCACCAGCGCCTCGTCTTGGGGTCGATGATGTTGCGGTTGACGTTGAGATAGGAGACGCCCGTTCCGTATCCCACGCGCGCGGGCACAGCGCGCTGCTTGGCGAGCCGGACGGACTCGACGATCTTCTGTGTGTAAGCGGGGCCTTGCTGCCCCGGCGCGCTGTGTGTGTGCGTGGCCGTCAGCAGTATATTGGTGGCCGGGATTCCCAACTCGCTTTCGACCTGCTTGGAGACGGCTTGCCAAAGCGTGTCGGGGATCGCGCCCGCATCCACGGTAATAAGCGCCGCGGAGGCCGTCCCGTTGCCGATCACGATCGCTCGCGAAAACAGGTGGTCGAGGATGCCGTCGTAACTCTTCGGCAGTTGATTCTCCGCGGGCGTGACATCCACTTTGGCCGCGCCCACGCGAAGACCCGCGTTCTGCGCATGAACTGACATTCCGAGGGCGACGACGATCCAAGTCGAAAACGATTTCTTCATGGTTTTGATCCTCTGTGGGGAATCGTGCCGGAGAGCACGAGCAAGCGCCTACTGCCCCTGGCGCTTCTGGTTCTCCATAAACAAATCGCAGGCTTGCCGCCGCAAGCCTTCTTTGGCCATCGGGCCGGCATCGGTGAAATCCATGTATGCGCGGCTGGTCCCATCGAACTTCGGCCACTTCACCAGCGTTCCGCCGTTGGGATCGCCGGTCTTGGCGAAGTTGGTCCAGTATTCCTGCATCTGCGGCGCGTACTGTTGGTCCGAATCGTTGTACTTCCGCATGTTCTGCCACACAGAGAGCGTGCCGAAGATAAATGGGATTTCCGAGGCGTGCGGTGCGCCCTTCGCTTCTTGCCCGTGTACAGTGCGCGAGAACTGATACCCGTAGCCGGGGTTGCCCGCGGCGGTGTGCCAGATCAGTTCCTGAACCGTGCCGCAGCGGAACGAATTATCGGTGGTGAACTGCAGCAATACGGTTCCATTCTCGGGATCGGGTTGGGGTTCGTTCGCGCCGTTCAGTCCGTACGCCGCAAGCGCACGATCGGCAAGAGGGCCGTACCGTTGCGAAATCATCTGGCGGATATCGCCCGGAGCGCCGCGCGGCTGCATCTCCTGGGAATTGTTGCCGATCAGCAACGCCACCTTTTGCTCGCGGCCTTCGGCATAGACTTTCAAACCTGGCTCAGGAAGGACCCAGCCGTCCACATTAATTCCCAGTCCCGGTCCTCCTTGCGCAACCTTCTCCATCAACTCCGTATCGGGAACTGCGCGCAGTTTCGCCAGCGCGTCGTCACCGGCGAAGCCCAGCTTGGCGGCGAAGTCCACGCCTCTCTTCTCCGATTCGGCCAGAGACGACTGAGCGCCTACCGGACCGCTCTGCGCCATCACCCTCACGAATAATCCTTTGGTCAGGGGCGAGGCGATCAGCGCGTTCACGTCGCTCGCGCCCGCCGATTCGCCGAAGATCGTGACGTTCGCGGGGTTGCCGCCGAATTTGGCGATGTTGTCCCGCACCCAGCGCAAGGCCATGATCTGATCGGCCAGCCCGTAGTTTCCGGCAGCATGGTGGGAAGACTCTTTGGTGAGCCCAGGATGGGCGAAGAATCCGAAGATGCTGAGGCGGTAATTCACATTCACCACCACCACGCCGTGGCGGGCGAGGACCTCGCCGTTGAACAGAGCTTCTATTCCCGATCCGGCGCTGTTCCCTCCACCGTGAACCCAGACCATGACGGGGACAGGAGACGCCGCGGGCCACTTCGGTGTCCACACGTTCAACTGCAGGCAATCTTCGCTGTGGGGCAGCTGGCGGTTGTCGTTTTGATTGCACATCGGCCCGAAAGCGGTCGCATCACGGACACCGGTCCAGGCTTTCGCCGGAAGCGGCTCGCGCCAGCGCAGCTCGCCAACGGGCGGTTGCGCAAACGGGATGTTCTTGAAGACAGCTACTCCATCGGCAGTCAGACTGCCGCGAAGCTGACCGGTGCTGATCGAGACAATCGGATCAGAACCCGCGGCCCTTGCCGGCGCCTGCGCCAAGATCAGTGGTATCAAGGCTTGCCCCCAGGACAGGAGCCAAGCAGGTATGCCAAGAGCTTTGATGGATTTCATGCGTTCCTTCCGTTGTTACTGACGGCACGAATAGTTCGCGCCATCTTCCGGATTGCCCGAGCCGTTGTATTGCGCGTGTGCGGGGAAGGCACACAGCGGGCGGCTGCGTCCGGGGAAGGCGCGTCCGGTAGCCATGACGGATTCGGGAGCCTGGCTCTTCTCTACCCAATTCACAGCGGCGCTCAGCATATCGAAGGAATCAAGCGCGCCGCTGCCGCCGGCGCAGTGACCCATTCCCGGCGAAAGAAACAAGCGGCTCCAATCCGCAACCTTCGACGCGCCGCCGTTGGCCGCCGTCATTCGCTGGTAGTAATCGATAGTGTCCTTGGCGGAGAACCATGGATCACTCACGCCGTGGTAGAAGATCAGCTTGCCTCCGTGCGAAGAGAAACTGTTCAGGTTCACCCAGGTGTAACTGTCGCCGATACGCGCGGTCGGATTGTTGTTGAGAGTCTCCTCTTGAGCATCAATATCCACCGTGGTGGCGGCAGTGGGAGTGCCTAGCGGGCTTGGTCCCGGGCTCAACAGGCCGGGGATCCCTCCACCCTGCGCCGTGATGCCCGTGTCATAGAAGAAGCCGGGGTAGACCTGCTTGCCGCGCGAGTCCTTTGGTCCCGCAAAGCCCTTCTCAATCGCAGCGACCTGCTCCGCCGAGAGGCATCCCTCCGCTTTCGCCCCGCTACATTGCAAGTCGCGTGGCCGGAAGGTGCAGCCCGTCGGGTCGAAAATCATGCCGTCCTTCGCGCCGTCGCGCGCATCGCACACGTCCAGCAGCTTCGCGATGACTGCCTTCTTATCGCTCTCGGAGAGTGCCTGTCCGGGCTTGCTATTCGCGTCCTTGGGCGCAACTGCATTTAGCGCAACGGTGACCGCGCGTGTCGCAAGACCCGAGTAGCCCGTGCGCATCGCCGGCGAGCCCACAACAATGCCATCGAAGTACATCGGGTAGCGCTGCGACATCAGCATTGCCTCGCGGCCTCCGGTCGAGCAGCCGACGTAGTAGGAATGCGTCGCGGGCCTGCCATAGTAGGTCGCGATGATCTGTTTGGCGATCACGGTCAGCCGTCCGATCGCGACGAAATCGAAATCCATCGCGGCTTGCTGATCCTGCATAAACGCGCCATCGAAGGCTCCCCCGGAACTTTGATGGCCAGTATCGCTGCTTGCCACCGCGAAGCCGCGTGCCAGCGCCGGCTTATCTCCGACGGCCTGATTACCGATTGGCTCTCCCACGGTTCCGTTCAGGCCGCCACCGCCTTGTTGCAGGAAATCGCCGATCCAATTGTCCGGCAGCGCCACCGCGAATCGAATGCCGTAAGTCTTGCCATCCTGGCCCATGCGCTTGTCGACGATGCCGTCCACGCGGCAATGGGCCGGCAACATCGGACCAGGACCTCCGCGTCCGCCGCGAGCCGGCCCCGCGGCCACCGTCTCGGCCCGCGTGATCTCGATGGTCGCCCCCGGCATCTGGAACCGCGACAGATCCGCACACTTGCTAGCCGACTGGGCGAAGCCGCTCGCGGCCGCAAATAGGAAGACGATCCATTTCATGATGTATATTCTCATTTCCGAAATAACACCGGCGTGTTCACTTCACTGCTTAAAAACTCCCAGATCAAACGCGCTGGCCATCGCCTGATTTCCCGCGTCGTTGGGATGGATGTGGTCGCCCGAATCGGCTTCCGCCTTCAGCTTCGCCGGGTGCTGCGGGTCGCGCAGGATCGCTTCCAGGTCGACCACCGCATCGAAGTTCCCCTTCGCCCGGATCCAGCGGTTTGCCGCGACCCGCACCTCTTCGCCAAGCTCGGAGTAGGTCGGAACCCCCTCCGCGGGAGTGAGCGTGGCCCCCATCACCTTGATGCCCTGCGCGTGGCAGCGCTCAATGATCTGCCGGTAGCCCCAAATCAGTTCTTCGACAGTCAGCGGGTTGGCTCCATTCGGCCTGGTGCGGATGTTGATGTCGTTGATGCCTTCGAGCAGGATTACCCACTTCACGCCGGGCCGCGTCAAAACATCGCGATTCAGGCGAGCCAGCGCGCTGATACCCGCGCCGTCGCGAAGCACCTGGTTGCCTGAGATGCCTTGATTCACGACCGCCACGTGCTGCGTGGACTTGTTCTCCTTCAGCCGCTTGGCAAGCAGCGCAGGCCAAGCCAGATTGGCATCCCGCGTCGTCGCAAACCCGTCGGTGATCGAGTCGCCCAACGCCACCACTGTGTAGGCATCTCGCGGCGCAGCAACGTCGATACCCGCCAGCCAAGCGTATGCGAACATCGTCGTGGGTTCAGGCATGCTTTGCGAGCCCGCTACGTTCCCTTTTGAGATATACGCGTGTGCAAGCCCACCGTGTGGCTTGCCGGAACTCCCGTTTCACGCGGCAGATACAAAGAGACCGCGACGTCCGAAAGCGGGGCGGCGTCAAGATCCACAGGATCGCTGACCACCACCGCGCCAGGGGGAATCGTAAGGGATGGGCTTCCTCCGAAGGCCAGGGCTCGATCCGTCCCACTGACAATCTCGCCACCGCCTTTGTACACCGCAACGTGCGCCGCGCCGATCTCTAGCGGCTGCGCGTTCAGCATGTTCGAAAGCTCGACGCGAACACGACGACCACCCAAACTGACATGCGTCACCATCCGGACCGTCTGATCCGAGAACGACGCCGGCAGATTCGACGCTTCCGGGCCTTTCTGCCTGGCCGGCCTCGGCGGACCTGCCGCGGCAACTAACTGCTGGGCCGTGGTCCACGTCGTCACCCAACTCTCCACCCTGCTGTTCTGCGCAAGTAAGACAGAGGCGGCGCAGGCTGCGGCGATTGCCACCGTTCCAGATCTGCGCATTGTCATCGTCCGAGAGCCGTCTGAATCGCCGGAACAAGCACGGCCGCCATCGCCTTGTAGCCGTCGGCATTGGGGTGCAGACCGTCCGCCGAGTATGAGTCTTTCAGCCAGCCCCGCTCATCCACCGTGACACTGAAGTAGTCCACGTAGACGGACCCGGTCTTCGCGGTGTAATCCTTCATCCAGGCATTCAGCTTCAGAATGTCGCCCGCCGGATGACTGTCCGTCATCTTGGCGGGAACACGCGGGGGGCCGCCCCTGCCGGGACCCGCCGTTGCGGGCGGCGCGTTTTGCGACCGCAGGAAAGGATAGTCACTCACCGGTAGAACCGAGCATAGGACCACTTTGATCCCGTGGTGCTGCGCCAACTCGGTCATGGCCATGATGTTCTCTTGGATCATTTCTGCGGTTTCGGGCCCCGTGTTCCTTGCAACGTCATTGGTGCCGGCCAGCAAGACCATGACGGCGGGCTTCAGATCGATCACATCGGGATACATGCGAACCAGCATCTGCGGCGTAGTCTGGCCACCGATGCCGCGGTTTACGTACGGCTTATCCGGAAAATACTGCTCCAGGTTCCAAAAGTCGGTGATCGAATCGCCCATGAAGACAACGCGCCCGGCAGTCACCGGCTGCTTCTTCAGATCCTGATCGGCCTGATGATAACGGCTCAACTGATTCCAGTCCTGCAACTGGTCGGCGAGCGCTCGCGCGCTGTTGACGAGACAGCAGGCCGCACGCGGAGGATTAAACTCGTCGGCCAGTTGCGCGTGAGCGCTACTGGCAAGCAGCACTCCCAAGAGGAACACCACCATCTGGAATTTCACGAATTTCGTTGACAGGAAATCGCCGGAGTGGCATAACCTGTATTGACAGATCTTGTTGTGTGCAGGGTTTTGGTCGCGCGTTGCCAAGCCCGCAATATAATCCCGCGTTTTCGGGAAGTCAAGGCGCTTGCCGCCACTAGGACCCAACCTGTATTATCAGCTTTGTGACGGAACAGATACCTTTGCCGAAATACGAGGTCATCCGGCAAACACTGGCCGATGGGATCATATCCGGACAATATCCGCCCGGAGATCGCCTACCCAGCGAGTCGGCGTTGGTGAAGGCCTTCGCCGCTTCGAGACCAACCGTAAATCGCGCCCTACGGGAATTACAGTTACGCGGTTTGATTGAGCGCCGCGCGGGCTCAGGAAGCTACGTACGTGCCGATGCGTCCGCGCGCGGCTACACTTTCGGTCTGCTGATCCCAGAATTGGGCCGGACCGAGATCTTCGAGCCGATCTGCCGCGGGATGGCCGAAGCCCAGCACGGCAGCCAGCATGTGCTGCTATGGGGAAGCTCGTTGGGCGACGAGGCGAACATGGAACAGCAAGCCTCCCAAGCCTGCCGCCAGTTGGTGGCCAAAAAAGTGTCCGGCGTATTCTTCGCTCCGCTGGAGTTGACGCCGCAGAAAGACGCCATTAACCGCGCGATCGCGGAGGCGCTAGATCGGGCCCGGATTCCCATGGTTCTTCTGGATCGCGATTTGGTGTCCTACCCGGAGAGAAGCCGCTATGATCTGGTCGGCATCGATAACCGGCGGGCCGGCTACACCATCACGAAACATCTCATCCGCAGCGGGTGCAAGCGTCCGGTATTCGTCGGCCGTCCGGGCTCGGCGCCCACTGTGGACGCCCGCGCCGCCGGCTACCGGGAGGCCGTAGCGACTACGACTCCTGCTCTCGAAGGCCATGTTTGCCGGATCGAGCCAGATGATCGGGCGCAGGTGAAGGATATCCTGGCGCGGCTGCGTCCCGATGGATTCGTCTGCGCCAACGACTTCACCGCGGCTCGCCTGCAGCAGACTCTGAAGGAACTGAGCGTGAGCGTTCCAGAGAAGGTGCGCATGGCTGGCATCGACGACGTCAAGTACGCCAGCCTGCTCTCTGTACCGCTCACCACGATCCATCAGCCCTGCTCCAGCATCGGTGCCGTCGCCATCAGCGCCATGCTGGACCGGCTGCGCGACCCCAGACTCCCCGCGCGCGACATCCTACTGAATTTCGATTTGGTAGTGAGGAACTCGTGCGGGGCAAAAAAAGAGAAGGCAATGAAAAGAGAAAGAGATTGACAGCCGTACCCCGAACGCTGATACTGGCGGTTGTGTGATTCCTGATCACACCGAGAAAGAGAATCTGTCTTTACAGGTGGGCTCGCTTTTACCGCGTGCGGTCGTCCTGGGGGAGGTCCTGTGGGACCTGTTCGAACATTCCCGCCGATTGGGTGGGGCGCCCTTGAACTTTGGCGTTCACGCGCGGCGCCTGGGCCATCCCGTGACCTTGATCAGCGCGCTGGGTGCGGATGAACTGGGTGGGCAGGCCGCGGAGATGATTGCTTCGCTGGATCTCGATACCCGCCTCCTCCAAACGGCTTCGCGCTTTCCCACCGGCACCGCGCAGGTGCAGATTGGGCGTGGCGGCGTGACGCAGTTCACGATTCCTCGGCCGGCCGCGTATGATGCCGTCGATCTCTCAGCTCGCGATCTCGATCTTCTCCAGGAATGTGCGCCTGGATGGTTTTATTACGGCACGCTCTTCGCTTCGACCGATCAGGGCAAGAACGTCTTGCTTCAGATCCTGGGGGCGTTGAGGGGGGCCGCAAAATTTTACGACTTGAACCTTCGCCGCGGGTCCGACTCCCCGGAACTGGTGAGAGAACTGTTGCAGAGTGCCGATGTCGTGAAGCTGAACGAAGAGGAACTCCAGCGGGTCCATGAGCTCTCGGGACTCCCGTTGAACGTCGAAGCCTTCTGCCGCGAAGGGTCGGCTCGTCACGGGTGGACTGCCGTAGGGGTCACGCTGGGAGATCGCGGGTGCGCCGTACTCGCTGGCGGGCAATATGTACAAGCGGCCGTACACCCGGTAAAAGTCGTCGATACCGTGGGTGCCGGCGACGCTTTCGCCGCCGCGTTCATACACGGGCTTAGCCTGAATTGGCCTGCGTCCGAAATCGCATGCTTCGCGAATCGCGTTGGCGCTCTGGTCGCCAGCCGTCACGGAGCCATTCCCGACTGGACCCTGGAGGAGGCTGTGAAGTTGTGATTTTGCGCCCGCGTCCATGAGAAATCAGGTCCAATTGATCGTCTATGTGGACCGCTTATCGGGCGGCGGGTTTCGCGCGCTCCAGGACCTGTTCGAGGGACCGTTCCGAGGGCTGTTCGGAGGTGTGCATCTTCTGCCCTTCTACTGCCCGATCGACGGCGCCGATGCAGGCTTCGATCCGATAGACCACACGCAGCCGGATGCGCGCCTAGGCTGCTGGGATGATGTGCGCGCGCTGACGGAGAGTCGGGACCTGATGGCCGACCTTATCGTTAACCATGTTTCGAGCCGCTCGGCGCAATTCGAGGACTTTCGGAAACACGGTGATGGTTCCGCATACAGAGACCTGTTTCTGACCTACGGCCGCATCTTTCCCGAAGGGGCATCGGAAAGCGATCTGCTCAAGATCTACCGCCCGCGTCCGGGGCTGCCGTTCACTAAGACGCGCCTGGATGATGGCACCGATCGGCTGCTTTGGACCACTTTTACCCCGGAGCAGATCGACATCGATGTGTGCTCGTCCGCGGGACGCGCGTATCTGAGCCAGATTCTGAGCGAGTTTCAGGCTGCGGGCATTCGAGCGATTCGCCTGGACGCCGTGGGCTATGCGATCAAGAAGCCCGGTACCAGTTGCTTCATGATTCCGGAAGCATTCGACTTCATCGCGGAACTTACGAAGCAAGCACACCAGCATCGCATCGAGGTGCTTGTGGAGATCCACGCTAATTACCGGGATCAGATTGCGATCGCCGAAAAGGTCGATTGGGTTTACGATTTTGCGCTTCCTGCTCTGGTGCTGCACTCTTTGTATTCGCATAGCGCCGTTACGCTGAAACACTGGCTAACGATCAGCCCCCGCAATTGCATTACGGTGCTCGATACACACGATGGCATCGGCGTCATCGACGTTGGACCGGAACGAAGAGACGCCGAAGTGCTGCCCGGATTGTTGACATCCGAGGAGATCGACAATCTGGTCGAAACGATTCATGCGCGTAGCGATGGCGAAAGCCGCTTGGCAACCGGGGCAGCCGCGAACAACCTGGACCTCTATCAGGTCAATTGCACATACTATGACGCCTTGGGACGGCGCGACGAAGAGTACCTGATTGCCCGCGCGCTTCAGGTTTTCGCGCCGGGGATACCGCAGATCTATTACGTGGGACTGCTGGCGGGCGCGAACGATCTGGACCTGTTTCGCCTCACCGGTGTTGGCCGCGACATCAACCGCCACTACTACAGCCGCCGGGAGATCGACTCCGCACTCACGCGCCCTGTTGTCGAGGCGCTTTTCGGCTTGATTCGCTTCCGTAACACGCATCCCGCCTTCGCGGGAGAGTTTCATCTATTGCCGAGCGCGGACTACGAGATCCGTGTCGAGTGGCGCAACGGTGACCAGTGGGCTCGCCTGGAAGCGGACTTGAAGGCAAGCGTCGCCACCATCTTTCACTCAGCTACTGGCGGAGATTGCAGGTTTGTCGTCGCGCCTGACTCGATGAAGAAGATAGCGCAATGAGCGCGCCGGCCACGTCACAGAACCGCATGAACCTGACCCTGATCAAGGGATTGACGTATGTCATGTTCGCGATGTTCGCGATGACTACCGACTCGGTCGGCATCATTATTCCCCAGATCATCAGGACATTCAAACTTAGTCTGACCGCTGCCGGAACGTTCCAGTACGCCACGATGGCCGGCATCGCCGTGGCGGGCTTCCTGCTGGGGCATCTGGCGGACCGTTACGGACGAAAAACAACGATCGTCGCTGGCCTGACTCTTTTCGCAGTTTCTTCCTATCTCTTCCTCGCCGGCAGTTCCTTCCTATTCTTCTGCGTGTTGATGGCGGTGTCAGGCGCTGCAATTGGCATCTTCAAGACCGGAGCACTCGCGCTGATCGGCGACATCTCTCAGTCGACGTCCGAACATACCTCGATCATGAACACCGTCGAGGGATTCTTCGGGATCGGCTCGATTATCGGCCCCGCGCTGTTGGCAAGACTGCTGAAAGCAAGCGTCCCGTGGCAATGGTTATATGTGATCGCGGGCAGTATGTGTGTCTTGCTGATTCTGATCGCGCTTCGTGTGCAATACCCGATCCGGGCCGCGGAGATCAAAGGCACGAATCCGCAGGCCGTTCTGGCCGTTTCGAAGAACCCTTTCGTTCTGATGTTTTCGCTCGGGGCATTTCTCTACGTGGCAGTAGAGTCCGCGATCTATGTGTGGATGCCCACGCTGTTTGAGGGCTATCACGGGCCCGGAGAATGGATCGCCGTCTACAGCATCTCGATCTTTTTTTTCTTACGCGCGGGCGGCCGGTTTCTGGGCGCGTGGATGCTGACTAAGCTCGCCTGGAGTTCGGCTCTAACCATCTGCGGCGGCGCCATCCTGGCGTGTTTCGGTGCGAGCGTCGCGGGCGGCGTGCACTGGGCCGTCTACGCTCTGCCTTTGTCGGGATTGTTCATGTCAGTCATCTACCCGACAATGAACTCCAAAGGGATTAGCTGTGTTCCGAAATCCACGCACGGCGCGGCTGCGGGCGTCATTCTCTTCTACACTTGTCTTTCCGCCGTGCTGGCTCCGCTTGCAATCGGCGCCATCAGCGACGTCATGGGCGGACCGATTTTCGGCTTCGTCCTGGCCACTGGTTTTGCCGCGTTGCTGTTCGCGGGAACGCTGCTGAACCATTTCTTGGATCCAACGAGCGCCGTTCTAGGACGCGCGGACCAGACCGAATACACACAACTCACTTCTACGTAAGAGGAGGTTGATCGTTTGGTAAGATTCCCGGATCCGGAACTCGCGATGGAATATATTGAGTAGCGATGACTCGACGGAGCTTTGTCCCCCTGATCTGTGCGGCGCCCACCGTGCTGCGGGCGCAGGCCGCGGCCAACCGGGTTGTAATCGACCCGGTCCGCGTGCGAGCCACCATTGACCGGCGCATTTGGGGCAGCTTTTTGGAACACCTGGGTCGCGCTATCTATGGTGGCATTTATGAACCCGGCTCTGCCCTGGCCGATTCAGCCGGCTTCCGCACAGACGTTGCCGCGGAGGTGCGCAACATGGGCGTGCCGATCGTTCGCTATCCGGGCGGCAACTTCGTTTCCGGCTATAACTGGCTGGATGGTGTCGGCCCGCGCGACAAGCGGCCCACTGTGCTCGACCGGGCCTGGAACTCCATCGAGACGAACCAGTTCGGAACCAATGAATTCGTAACCTGGGCCAAAAGCGTCGGTGCGGAGCCGCTGATCGGCACCAATTTTGGCACTGCGGCGCCCGAGATGTCGGCCGCGCTGGTGGAATATTGTAACGTGCCGGGCGGCACCAAGTGGAGCAATCTGCGCCGCGAACATGGCTACCCGCAGCCCCACGCGATTCGCACCTGGTGCCTCGGCAACGAGATGGATGGCGCCTGGCAGATTGGCCACATGCCGGCCCGCGAATACGGCCGCAAAGCGGTGGATGCCGCGCGGCAAATGCGAGCCGTTGACCCCGGCGTGCAACTGATCGCTTGTGGATCGTCTGGTCCCGGCCAATCGACTTTCCTCGAATGGGATCGCGAAGTTCTCGAAGAGTGCTATTCGCAAGTGGATGGTGTTAGCCTGCATCGCTACTACGGCAATGAGGCGAACGGCGAAACCGGAGGCAATTCCCTGAAGTATCTGGCCTTGAACCTGGCGATGGAAGAACAGATCGACCAGGTTGCCGCCGTTTGCGAGTATGTCCGCAAGCGCACGGGCTCAAGCAAGCGCTTGTGGCTCTCTTTTGACGAATGGAATATCTGGTACCGGCATCGAGGCGGCAATGGCCAGCGTCAACAGGCGCCACACCTGCTGGAAGAAGAGTACAACCTGGAAGATGCGTTGCTGGTGGGAGGGTTGGTGAACGCGCTCCTGCGTCGGTCGGACAAAGTCCGCGTGGCCTGCCTGGCACAATTGGTGAACGTGATCGCGCCGATTGTGACCAACTCGAACGGGCTCATGCGCCAAAGCATCTACTATCCCTACGCATGGGCGCTAGAGAGCGCGCGTGGGCAGACGCTGGACGCATGGGTGGAATCTACCTCCATCGAGGGCATTCCAGCCATTGACAGTGCGGTCACCTTTGACCCGCCCACGGGGCAGTATTGTGTGTTGTTGCTGAATCGCGACCTGGTCCAGCCGCGCGACGCCGTACTCGTGTTCCGCGACAATGCGCCTACACGCAGCTTACGGTTCGATACCCTCACAGGCACGGATCTAAAAGCGGTCAACACCTTTGCCGAGCCCAACAAAATAAAGCCCGCCGCACTGGAGTCGCCGCTCCCAGGCGAACTGATGATGCTTCAACTGCCACCGCGTTCGTATTCGCGCCTACTGCTACAGGCAACTCCTGCGTAGACGAGCATGCGCGACCGGCGACCGGGCACAGGCCGAAGGTCCACCGGGAAAGGCCTCTGGTCCTCGGAGAGGATCAACCAGGGACGAATCAGCTCCGGGTCGGCCTCGAAGACAATCTATAGCCAAAGTAAGTTTATTGACCTTCCGAGATATCGGTAACAGAACGTTCCGGAGACACTGATACACCGTATTTCCCGTAAGGGGAGGAAGAAGTCGACGCCACGGAAGGAAAGTTCTTTCATGGGCGAGAGAGATGCGGTTTGTGATTCGGCTCAAGGACGGTGAAAGCATGGCTTCGCTGCGCGCGAGTGATGTTCGTGATTGGTTCGGGCCCATTTTAGTCTCCGCGGGTTGTAGATTGTGGGCTTACGAATGGAACAAAGGGCGGCCCGGGTCTGCGGCAGGCAATCAGAAGCGCCGGTCACTCACCACTGCCGTCTCTGCTAGACTGCCAAGTGCATCGAGCCCTGCATGAGGGCGATTACCAACCACGGAGATCATCATGAATCGACGGTTTCTGGCCAGTGTGATAACGTGCTTTTCGATCGCTTTGGTGGGCAGCATCCTTGCTCAAGCCCCGGCACAGCCGGCGGTTGCCGGAAAGGGCGCCGCGAAGGGCGGCCAACGTCCGGGCCGCGAGGCGACTCCCGAAGATCTCGCCGATATTGCAAAACTCGCGAATTTGCCGACCTGGGTCAAGGGCTCGGGCGACGGAGATTTTTCGACGGGTCCCGACTATGCGCCTGCGCCCGAAGAAACGCAACGCGTCGGCATTCCGCACGGCAAGTTGATCGAGTTCTTTATGAACTCCGCCAGCAGCAAGGTGTTTCCCGGCGTCAACGGCCCGTTTGAGCGGTTGGTCTCCGTCTATATTCCTGCCCAGTATGTTCCGGGAAGGCCGGCTCCGTTTATCTTCTCGGCGGACTCCTACGGTCTGCGCGACCGCCAACTCGCGAACATCCTTGACAACATGATTGCTGATCGCCGCCTGCCTGTGATGGTGGCGGTGATGGTCGCCAACGGCGGCCCACAGCGCAGCCTTGAATATGACACGGTGTCGCCGGTGTTCGCCGATTTTGTGGAAACCGAAATTTTGCCTCGCGTTGAGAAGGAAACCGGTGTCAAGCTAACCACAGACCCCGAAGGCCGTATGACGTACGGCGGCAGTTCCGGTGGAGCGATGGCGCTTACCATGGCATGGTTCCGGACGGAGCGTTACCATCGCGTGTTGTCCTATTCCGGCACTTTCGTTGATCTGCGCGAGGGCCCTGAGGCACCGCATGGAGCTTACGAGTACCCGGAACACTTCTTTCCCGATACGCCGGTGAAGCCCCTCCGCATCTGGATGCATGTGTCGGAAAACGATCTGGGCGCAAAGACTGCCTCGGCCGATCGGCGCAATTGGGTGATCGCGAACCAGCGCCTTGCAGGCGTGCTGAGAGGCAAGGGCTATCATTACCAGTTCGTGTACGCCAAGAACGCGGGTCACGTTGATCGCAAAGTGATCAGTCAGACGCTGCCGCAAGCGCTGGAATATGTGTGGCAGGACTACCCGATTTCAGGCAAGTAGCCCGGTTATCGGAATCCGAGCCATCGACGCCGCGGTAACCTTTGACAAAGACAGGGCCAGTATTGTGTGTTGTTGCTGAATCGCGACTTGGCCCAGCCGCGCGAGGCCGTACTCGTGTTCCGGGATAATGCGCCTGCACGCAGCTTACGGTTCGATATCCTCACAGGCACGGATCTGAAAGCCGTCAACACTTTTGCCGAACCCAACCAAGTAAAGCCTGCCGCACTGGCGTCGCCGCGCCCAGGTGGACTGATGATGCTTCAACTGCTACCGCGTTCGTATTCGCGTCTAATGCTGCAGGCCGCACTCTTGTAGTCAAGCATGCCGCAACTGGCGAAGGCCTTTCCCTGGCGAACATCCAGGAAGCCCGATGTCGGGACAAGATGCGATAAACTAGCGCACTATGCAGATACCCCGCGCGGTTTTGTCTCTTCTCTTATCGAGTGCCGCCGTTCTCGCCCAATCCGCGGATACCGGCACAGCCCACAAGGGCGCGGCGACGGCTTTGCTGAATTCGAATAACGCCGGAGCCGCGCGCCTCGCCTGCCCGGCTACCATCTCGGCTGAGCCGACCTCCAATCCGCCGGGCGGCGGTCCGCCCAGAGCCGCCGGAGCTCCGGGAAGAGGCGCAGGAGGCCGGGGCCCCGCCTCCATTCCGCCGCGCGATACATGGTATGCCGAAGGAGGGCAGGTCTTTGACAACCTCTATTTGCTGACCACAAAAATGAACAGCGCCTGGGCGGTGAACACTTCAGCCGGGATCATACTGATCGATACCCTATTCGGTTACGCCGCGCAGGACGAAATTGTCGATGGCCTGAAGAAGGTGGGCCTCGATCCGGCTAATATCAAGTACATCGTCGTCAGTCACGCGCATGGCGATCACGATGGCAGCGTCAAATTCTTGCAGGACACGTACAATCCCCGGATCATTATGGGCCCCAAAGACTGGGAGCTAGCTGCGCGGGAAGCCAATCCACCCCGCCGCGATATGGATGCCACGGATGGACAAAAGCTGACGCTCGGCGATACAACCATCACGATCTACATCACCCCCGGTCACACCGCGGGTACTCTTTCTGTGCTGGTTCCGGTGAAGGATCACGGCGTGCCGCACCTGGCGATGGAGTGGGGCGGGACCGCCCTGGGCGCGGCTACCTCCAAGGAAATGCTGCAGTCCTATATTTCGAATGCGGGCCGCTTCATGGATATTGCAGACGGCGCTGGCGCCGATGTGATTATCGTCAACCACACCGAATACAATGATGCGCTCGCCAGATTTGAACGAACGAAAGCGCGGAAACCCGGCGAACCCAACCCGTGGGTCGTCGGTAAAGCTGAAGTCCGGAATTATCTCGCTGTCGTGCAGGAATGCGCGAAGTCTTGGCTCGCAATCGGCGACGGGCGCCCCTGAGTACACAGTAGCCCGAGCCCGGATCGGTTCCGCCCCGGCGCGCGAGCGTTTGCGGAGTACTGATAGGCGAATTAAGGAGCTGGCTTGAACAGAGGCACGTGATGACGGCGGCCATTCTCGCCTTCTTCGCATTCGTCTTCTACGATCTGAATTCCCTTTTGCAGGCGTAATGGTATCCGGATCTTCCAAGGCCGCATGAATACCTCGGGATCTTCGATGGTGGCCTCGTACATCAGCGTGTCATGATTCGTGCGCGTATAGCGCTCCACTACGTGCAACCGGTCGCTATGATAGTCGCCGGCGGCGTCCAGCCAAGTTGTATCGCTGAAACTGGTAACGTCGGCCACCAGCGTCTGGCCTTCCCAGCGCCCGCGTGAATCGCCCATGGCAAACGGAAGCCCTTCATTGTGGGGCTTGCCATCGAGGTAGATGATGCGGTAAGCGTGCACGTCCTGATAGACCATGTACACAGCGCGGCCGTTCTGGAAAATCTGAAAGGGAGACCGCAGATACGCAGCGCGCGGCACTCCGGGTTGAAAGCACTTTGTTTCAGGATCGGCCTTCGCGCGATTCTCGAAATTCTGCACCCGCCGGGCAAGGGCTTCAGGCCGGTACGGGATCGTGCCGTTGGGCGGATCGACGATCGCGTGCGCGCGTTCCAGGCCGGCGTCCGCATTCATCGCAGCCATCCAAATACCGCGCAGGTCCGTCCCGTTTTGCGCCCAAACGCAGCCGCCCGCCAGGAAAAGGACGGCCAGCGCAACACGGCGACTATGGTTTCTTCTGCGCGGCGCCCGGATAATGGACCTCACTTCGCTCTCCCTCAATACAGTCGTACTCAATTAGCTCGGTGCCCTTGGGCTGACGCAGAAGCGAAAAGCGCATGGTCCAGGCCCGGGAATAAACTGTAGGGTCTTCGACACGAGCCTCATAGACGATCGTGTCTGGCCCCGTCATGGTAAAGCGTTCCACCACGTGTTCGTTTTCATCGACGAGGTTTCCCGCCTGGTCCAGCCAGGTTCTGCCGTTGAAATTGCTGACATCCACAACCAGCGTGTCGCCCTCCCAATGGCCGCGCGAATCGCCGTTCCATGCACGATAGTTCCTGGGGTGGGGACGCCCATCCAGCAGAATGATGCGCACGCTATGTTCGGTCTCGGAAAGCAGGACCACATTGCCGGAGTCCTCGACGATTTCGATTGGAAAAGGAGGCACTAGCATGCGCGGCACCCCATGCGTATGGCAATGCCCGGTGGGATCGCGCTCGCGATGGACGTGATTGTCGTTCGCACTCTGCAGGGTTGCGGGGAGATAGGGCAGCTTCCCGTCCTGCGGATCCACGATTACCGACGGGCCGCCCGGCTCGTTGTAGAAGGCTTTCTGCCCCTCGACGTTGAAAGCCGCCACAATGGCGCCGCTGCGCCAGACTCCGTTCAGGTCAGGATGTCCATCGTGCTGCCGCGGCGGTTCGAACGTTGTGGATTGTCCAAAGGCCGAAATCGGAATTAAGAAGAGGAACAATCTCATTTCAAATCTTAGTTAGCATATCGTAGCCGATCGGCCTCGTCAACGCGAATTATACCGGCCGATGGGTATGAACAGCGGAAATGGTGGCGGTAAGCCACGCGGCTTCGTCCTCACGGCTTCCGCTTGGCCACGGCGGGGATGTCACTCGATAGCTGTCGGGATGAGTTCGTGATAATGTATGCGACATGAATCCTACATCCCTCGGTATCGTTCGAATCGCTGTTGGGCTGCTTTTCATTCAGCATGGAGCTGAGAAACTTTGGGGCTTTGCTGGAGGGAAGATTGATCACAATTTCCTCACGCTGCGCGGATTCGCGGGGCCTCTTGAAATCCTGGGCGGGAGCCTCATTATTCTCGGCCTCTTCACGCGCGTGGCGGCATTCATCCTCTGCGGTGAAATGGCCGTCGCCTACTTTGTGGCGTGGGCGGGGCGCGGGTTTTTGCCCATCAGTAATGGCGGGGAGGAAGCCGTCATCTTCTCTTTCATCTATCTCTGGCTGGTTACTGCCGGGCCCGGCGCATGGAGCCTGGATCGCAAAGGACTCGGGGAACGGAAACTGGCCGCTAAGCTGAATCCTTTGGAATCACACGGGCGTGCGATCGTGCGTGTGATCCTCGCATTTACGTTCATGCTGCATGGATACCGGCACGTGTTCGGCATATTAAGCAAGTCCGCTGGCCGGGCCGCTATCGTTCCCGTCGCGATCGATAGCTTGCCCGCATTTGTGGGCTACTGGGAAGTCCTCGGCGGGCTGTTATTGCTCGTTGGGCTCTGGACCCGACCCGCCGCCATAGTCACTTGCGTGGAACTATTCGTAGCGTACTGTTATGCCGCAGCCCCGCGCGGGATCTGGCCCATTCGTAACGGAGGCAACGAGGTGCTGTTGTATCTGACAATCTTCTCGTTCCTGGCGGTTTGCGGCGGAGGCAAATTCAGCGTCGACTCGATCCGGTCCCAGCGCCGCCAGACCGCCCCGGTTCGCGTCGCGGCAGGAACTGCCTAATCTGCCTCGCCGCGTTATCCGAACTGTGAATACCTTGCATCGTGCGCGTCGATTTTGACGAATGGGCGCCTCAAACTATACTGATTCTGAATCGACGATGTCCGGGCTCAAGCAATTCGAAACGTGTGCGCTGTTGATCGTCGGCTCCAGCATTCTCGGCGGGCAGCCGGCACCCAACGAAAAGCAGCCTCTTGCCGAGCAGGCGTTCAAAAACATTCAGGTATTGAAGGGAATCCCGGTGAGTGAATTCATGAACACCATGGGATTCTTCTCGGCATCCGTAGGTCTGAACTGCGTCTATTGTCACGTTGCGGATAGCTTGCAGGACTGGAGCAAATTCGCCGAAGATGTTCCTCGCAAGCGCACGGCGCGCGTGATGATCCAGATGGTGAACACGATCAACAAGAACAACTTCGGCGGACGCCCCGTGATCACCTGCTATTCTTGCCACCGCGGGAATGAGCGGCCCAAGCAAATTCCCAGCCTGGCGGTGCAGTATGGAACTCCGGAAGAGGACCCGAATGAGATTGAGATTCCGCCGCAGCCCGCGGCGGGACCGTCCGCTGGGCAGCTTCTGGACAAGTTCGTCGCGGCCGCGGCCGGGCGGACGCCGAACACCAGCCTGATTGTAAAAGGAACCTACGAGGGCTACGAAACCTATCATCAACAGGTGCCCTTCGAGCTGTACGTAAAATCACCAGCGCAACTTGCGGCCATCGTTCATACCCAGAACGGAGACAGCGTAAACGTCTACAACGGATCCGCGGGTTGGGTGGCCTCACCAAACAATCCGATCATGCTTTTATCCCTGGCTCCTGGTGCGGAACTCGACGGCGCGCGGCTCGACGCGCAGTTGTTCTTTCCGTCCCAGATCAAGCAAGCGTTAACAAACTTTAGAACCGGTTTTCCGATAACAACGGTCGGCGATAAGGACGTCCAAATTGTCGAAGGAACCGGCGCGAATAAGACGAGGTTTAAGCTGTTTTTCGATGACTCGGGGCTGCTGGTGCGCCAACTCAGATACTCCGCCACGATCGTTGGGACCAATCCGATCCAAATCGATTATGCGGACTGGCGCGATGTCAGCGGCTCAAAGATGCCCTACTCCTGGACCGTCACGTGGACCAACGGGCAATCGATATACCGGGTCACCGAGGTTCAGCCCAATGTTGCGATCGACGAGGCGAGGTTTGCCAAGCCGGCTCCGGCAGTGCTCGCGCCGGCCAAACCTGTTGCCCGATAGTGAGGAGACCAAAGCTGTGAAACTGAATCTGATCTGCGCGGCTGTAATTGCAATAGCCGTTCCTCTGATAGCTCACCACGGAACCGGAGCGTCGTACGATCTCTCGATGCCCATCACTCTGAAAGGGACCGTAACCGAATTTCGATACGCGAATCCCCATCCGCAGTTGTACTTCGATGTGACCAACGACAAAGGCGTCGTCGCCAGTTGGAGCGGGGAGTTTTATCCAAACCCGGCGCAGCTGATCCAGGGCGGATGGGGCAAGAAGCGTTCGGAGGCCGCACTGGCTCCGGGCACCAAGATCACCATCACGCTCGCTCCCGCTCGTGCAGGAACGAAAGTGGGCGCAATTCTCAAACTTCTCAATGAGAAGGGCGATGTGCTTCTGGGCGTGGCCGGCGGTGGTCCTGGCGAGGCTCCCCAGGGCGGCGCGGCTCCTGGCTCCCAGGACAAAAAAGAGAAGAAAGAATAGGACCGGCCGTGAAGACTAAACTCCTTCGACCGATTGCCGGGTTATGGCTCGCGGCAGTTGCTGCAGCGCCCGTGTTTGCGCAGGGCCGCGGATTCGTGGCCCACAATCCGGCCAACGACAACAAGCCGTACGACAAGCACGATCTCGCTGGCATCTGGTCGCGCAATGGGAGCCCTGGCGGATACGGCGGCGGCGGCACCTGCCGCGATTGCGGCGATCGCGGATACAGCAACAAGGTGCCTCCGTTTACACAACTCGGGCAAAAAATGTTCGATGCCAATAAGCCCTCGTATGGCCGTCTGCTCGGAACTCCCGACGCCGCGGCACATCCGGAGGAGCATATCGGGCGGCGCCGCGCTGTCCCTCCGGCCAACGACACCGACCCATACCAGCATTGCAACCCAATGGGGCCCAGCCGGGCGTTGCTCTATCCGGACCCGCTGGAGATGATCGTCCTGCCGGATCGAATCCTTCAGCAATTCGAGTGGGGATACGGCACCCGAACCATCTGGACCGACGGCCGCAAGCCTTTGATGGATCCGGATCTGCCCCGCTGGTGGGGATACTCTGCGGGCCGGTGGGACGGAGATACTTTCGTGGTAACGACCACAGGGGTCGACGACCGAACCTGGGTGGACCACTTCGGCTATCCTCACAGCGTCGACATGGTGTTCGAGGAGCGCTACCGGCGCACCGCCTATGACGTCCTCGAACTCACCATGACGGTCAACGATCCGAAAGTGTACACCGCGCCCTTTGTGAGCGAGCTGAAGAAATTCCGTAAACTCGATAAGGACGCGATCAAGTCCATTGAGGGCTGGACAGGATTGCTGGAGGATGTCTGCGCCCCCGCGGACGAGGTGGACCAATTTAACAAACGGGTTCGGGATCCAGCGGGCGGTGTAGTGCACTGATTTGATCACCAAACCGGGAGGATTCGTGAAGAAGAAGTTTGCCGTTGGCATTCTGTGCGTTGGCCTGTCGAATGCGCAGCCGCCCCCGGCTGCTGCGGCTAAGCCAGACTCAGAAGCGGTCAAGGCGCTGATCGCGAAGACGAAAAAGGCGGGCGGCCCCATGTGGGCGGAAGAGGCGCACTTCTTCTGTGAAGCGCCCCGGGCGAACAGCCCCAACGATCCGCCCATAGAACCCACGAAGATTTTCGATAACGTTCACGTAATCGGCAATCAAGGCACGGTCGCTTACGTCATCAGCACATCAGACGGTTTGTTGATGATCGATTCGCTGGGAGCAGATCAGGTCGAAGCGCAGCTTCTGCCCGGTTTTCAGAAGCTCGGCCTCGATCCCGCGAAAGTGAAGGCGATTGTCGTCGGGCACGGACACGCCGATCACTTCGGAGGCAGTCCCTACTTCCAGGAGCACTTCGGTTCCAAGGTCTACATCGCAGCCGCGGATTGGGATCTGATGGAGCATCCGCCCGCCGGTCGAGGCGGCAAGCAGGCTCCGCCGGTTGCGCTACCTAAGCACGATCAGGTGATCGTAGAGGGTCAGCCGATCCTACTGGGCGATCTCAAAATCACTCCGGTTGCCGTGCCCGGCCACACTCCCGGATCGATGGGGTTTATCTTTCCTGTCAAGGACAACGGCAAAACACGAATGGCCGCGATATACGCCGGAACCATTCTGACGCCCGCCATCATTTCCAACGAGGGGCTCGCCACTTATTCGACGTCTGTCGCACACTTCAAAGAGGAGACCAAGAAGGCGAAGGTCGAGGTTGAACTCCAAAACCATCCCCTGATGGACCCCATCCAGACCAAGCTGGATAAGTTAAAAGCACGCAAGACCGGCGAGCCGAATCCATTCGTAGTCGGACAAGGGAACTATCAGAAGTTCCTGGATGTCATGTCCGGATGCACGCAGGTGAACATCGCCCGCCGCAAGGGCGCGTAAAGAAGCTGCCTCAGAAGAGGAACTTCAGCGCGAATTGCACGATTCGTCCGCCGGTCCCCGCCGTCAAGCCGGTTCCTGCGCCGGTGGTCGCCTGATCGCTGGTGACCTGCCCGTAAGTGCCGCTCACTGTCGCGTTAGGCGCTCCGAGGCGCATCGAGTTGGTCAAGTTGAACGCTTCGGCGCGGAACTCCATTCGAACCTTTTCCCGGATTGGGAACTGACGCGTGATCGCCTGGTCCCACTCCCAGAATCCTGCGGCGCGCGCGTCGCTCATCCCCATGTTTCCGTAGGTTCCCACGGCCGGAGTAGCGACTGCGGCGGGATTGAGGTAGCTGATGCACGGAGCGGGCGAGCAGGAGGCGCCCTTGTTGGTCGCGTAAACGTTCGACAGTACCTGGTTGGGCCGCTGCGGAACCGGATTAGCCCCCGATGCCGCAAATCCATTAAGTGCGTTATCGGCGCTCGCATTGAGCTGCGGCGTGATCGGCGGACCCGTGCGCCAGATATAAATGGTCGACAGGTTCCATCCGGTCCCCAACCGGCGGGCCAAAGTGCCCGCGAACCGAGGCGTGCTCGCGACGAGCGTCACGTTGACGACATGCCGGAGATCCACCGAGTTGCCGGTGCAATCTCCCATATCCAAGTGGCGATTCTGTGGTCCGTTGTTCTGATACGGCTGGTGCGGATAGACCGCCTCCAGATTCGAGATGTTGCTCGCGGAAAGGCCGATGCAGTGCGACCAGGTCCAGTTGGCGTTCAGACTCACGTTCTGCGCGGCCTGCCAGCGCGTGTTCAGAAGCAGACCGTTGTAGTGTTGCGTCCCACCCGCGTCCAGGCTGGTAATGGAACCGTAAGTGTTCACGTTAGGCGCGCCCGGGTTGGTTATTTCCAGCAGCCGCCGGAAATTCTCGGCGGACCCTCCGCAGTTGGCTTGCAGCGAAGCGCATTGTCCGAATTGGGCCGCAGTGGAGGGGCTGGCGATCACGGGTTTGCCGGGAAGCCAGATGGCCGGGTTCAGATCGACATTCGTCCACAGGTGCGCGATCTCAGTGCCGACATAGGTGCCGGAAACAAAGAGCCGCGACGTGAGTTGCCGCTGAATTCCGAAATTCCAGGAATACTGTCCGCCGGTCTTCAAGTTCGGATCAATCGGCAGGAAGCCCTGGTATGGCAGCGCCGGGAACACCGGATTCTTGGAACTGAAGGTGTAGGGAAATGGATTTCCGCCCTGATAGTTCGCGTATGGATTATCAAGGGGCAGCGAGCCCGGGCCAGAGAAGCTCTGGACCACGGTCAACCGGAACGGAGACACCGTCGAGGTATTCTCGTGAATATCCATCCGGATGAAGTCATAAGCGATTCCGGCGCCGGCGCGGATGGCCGTCTTACCGCTGCCCGTCGGATCCCAGGCGATCGCCAGTCGCGGCTCCACGTGTCCCCATTGATTATTCATGCCGGACTTTCCGTTTACTCCTGCATCGCCGACGTACAGGAGTCCTGGAGGAGCTTGAGGCACCACCTTACTGCGAGTGTCGCTATAGAAATTGCTCAGGCTGAAGTTATACGTGTCGCTCTGCTTGAACGCCATGGGGAAGAATGGGTTCCAGCGGACTCCATACGAAACAGTCAGCTTCCGGTTTGCTTTCCAGGTATCGGACGCGTAAAGGCCAAAGTAGTTCTGAGTCACGTTGTCTGGGTTTGGATTCCCCTGGTGGAGATTGGTGACATTGCCGGTAAGGAAATCAATCAGCGGATTTCCAAAAATTCCGGCAAACACGAAGAGCCCCTGCGACCATGCATACGAGTTGGCGTTCAGCAGGCCGCGGGACACGTTACCGCCGAAGCTGAATTGATGCGATCCTCGCACCAGGCTCAAGTTGTCATTCACGCCGAAGTTTGAGATGGTATCGCTGCCGGCGGCAAAATTGGTCGGGAAATTGAGATTGAATCCGACGCCCGCCATCAAGATGGGGACGAATCCGTAATAGCTGTAAAAGTTCATCCCCACGTCCTGCGGGGTAAACGGAACCGCGCCGGGCGTGCGGGCGCCTACACGGGTGCCGGAGATTCGGAACGAATTGACAGTCTGGGCACCAAACAGATAGGTGTCTCCCAAGGCCAGCGCCTGCGCTTGATCGTCTTGTCCCACCTGGTTGGTGGCGAGGATATTGTGCGTGATGTTGTACGGAACCTGCGTATCGATCCGCGTAATCAGGTAGCGCGCGAAGAGGCTATGTTTCGAGCTGAGCTGATAATCGATCCTGAGAGGAGCCTGCACCTGGTTTTGGTGCACCGGTGTGCCGTACAGAACGTGGCCGCAGGGATCGCTGGTCTGGGGAAGGTGAGATGCGATCTTGATCGCCGCCGGACTCATGGCAAACGGTCCGCTGAAGTGACTCAGGACCGCCGGGGAACTCGCCACCGCCGCGGCGCCCGGGCATCCGGCCGCGATGTACTGCGAAAAATCGCCCCGGAGCTCCGCCGGCGTGGTGACGTAGGCACTGCCGTTCACCAGGTTCTGGCGAATCGAGGTTCCCTGATAACCCAGAAAGAAGAACAGCTTGTCTTTGATTAAGGCGCCACCGAATGTGCCGCCATACTGGTTCCGCTTCAAGCCATCTGATCCCGCCGCGAAGAAATCGCGCGCGTTGAGATCGGAGTTGCGGAAGAATTCGAACAGATCGCCGTGGAAACTGCCGGTTCCTGATTTCGTAACCACGTCGACGGTGGCGCCGGAGTGGCCTCCATTCGACGCGTCCTGGGCGCTGGTCGATAGCCGGAATTCCTGAAGTGCGTCCGGGAACGGCAACGGCATGGGCGTACCGACGTAGGTATCCAGGTGCGGCGCGCCATCCAGATTGTACTGGACGCTCCAACTCATCCCGCCGGCCACAGCGATGCTTGGGCCGGTATTCATCGTGTAGGTGGGGGGCGCCGCCGCGGTAGTAACCGCCAGGCCTGAGAGCGGAATCAGGTCGGTCGCCTGGCGGCCGTTCAGTGGAAGATCGAGAATGCGCTGGCTTTCTATGACCGTGGTCCCCACGCCGGCTGTGCGAGTCTCGACCGCGCTGGCATTGGCTTCCACGATGACCTGATCCGTAACGCTGCCGACGGTGAGTTGCACGGGAACCGTCGGATTGGTTCCCACCTGTAATACGATGCCGGTCTGTACGAAACTGCGGAAGCCCATCTTCATAGCCTCAAGCCTGTAGGGGCCGAGTGGAAGATTGGGAATCGCGTAAGAGCCGGCTGTGTCGGAAACCACAGTGCGTTTGACGCCGGTGTCCGTCTGGATCGCCGTGATCTGGACTTCCGGAACCACTGCTCCTGTTTGATCGGTCACGCTCCCGCCGATTTGAGCGACTTCTTGAGCGAATAGCGGGCCACAAACCAACAGCAAACCAATTCGAACCAGCTTCATTGACGCCTCCTGAAGATCTTCACCGGCCCCGCTTAACGCCAGGCGAAATACGGCGCAGCACCTCGACAAACTATACGTCTGGCATGTTCAATCTGTAAAATCGTTTATTCGGATCTGATGTATCTGTCGAGTAAATACGCGCTGATCCTGAAGCTATCGTGAACAGCGATACTTGCAATCCGGGCAAGTGGTTTTACAGATCCTGTCATTGCGCATACGATGGATGAGGCTCGCCATAGTGCAATAAACAGGAGCGCAGAATGACGATTCATGCGGTGGTCGCGTTTGGATTGGCAACTCTAGCCGGGGTGGCTCACGGCCAGGGCGCGAATGGGCGTGGAGGCCAGCCGCCCCGCACACCAAAGGCCGCGGCTCTGTACGATATCACCGGTTACTGGGTATCGGTGGTGACCGAGGATTGGCGCTTCCGCATGGTCACTCCGCCCAAGGGCGACTTTACCGGGATCACGCTGAACCCTGAAGGCGTGAAAATCGCGAACGCCTGGGATCCGGCCAAAGACGAGGCTGCAGGCGAGCAATGCAAGAGCTACGGCGCTGTGAACCTGATGAGAGTCCCCGGCCGGCTACACATCACCTGGGAGAACGACCAGACACTGAAAATCGAAGCCGACAACGGCCAGCAGACGCGCCTGCTGAACTTCGCGCCTGGAGACCAGGGAGCGTCCCAGCAACCAAGCTGGCAGGGGTTTTCAAAGGCGATGTGGGAGACGGTGCCGGCCGGGCGCGGCGCTCCGCCCGTGGGATCCCTCAAGATTATGACGACTCGCCTCAAACCAGGCTACTTGCGGAAGAACGGCGTCCCCTACAGCGGGAACGCGACCCTGACCGAGTATTTTGATCGCGTGAACGAGACCAACGGTGATGCTTATCTGGTGGTCTCGACTACAGTCGAAGATCCCACGTATCTGGCCCAGCCATTCCTGACTTCGTCCCATTATCGGAAGCAAGCCGACGGCTCCGGCTGGAAGCCGCGGGCCTGTTCGGCCAGATAGGAGAGCGCATGAAGAAGACATATTTCATTCTCATCGCCGCGGCGGGCTTGTTGCTTTCATGTGCGGCGCTCCTGTTTGCGCAGGGGCTCGATTTTTCCGGCCGGACCGGCCTTCCGGCGGGCGTCGATATTTCAGGATCGTGGTATCCCCAGCCCTTTCAGGATTCCGGATTGATCACCGCGTCGGGGGCACTCATTGAATACGGTGGGATTCCCTTGAATGAAGCGGGCCGTCTCTATGCCCTTGCGTGGAGCCCCTCCCGCATCCAGGGCCGCCAGCACCAGTGCATGGGCTACATTCCGCCGTACACCTATAATCAGCCTGGAAATCTGCGGTTCTGGGAAGAGCGCGATCCCTACACGCACCGCTTATTGGCCATCAAGCACTACTGGCAAATCAGCGAGGGCACCCGCACCATTTGGATGGACGACCGCCCGCATCCCCCTGAGTACGCGCAGCACACCTGGGCCGGATTCGCTACCGGCAAGTACGAGGGCAACGCGCTCACGGTTTACACCACCCACTTGAAGCGTGGTTGGATTCGCGCCAACGGACTGGCGCAGAGCGATGAGGCAACAGTCACCGAACACTTCATCCGTCACGGCGATCGGATTACTTATCTTTCCGTTGTGAACGATCCCGTTTATCTAGCTGAGCCCTTCAGCCGGACTTACACCCTGGGCCGCTATGTCAAGGAACCGGACGCCTGGCTGTACGCCTGTGATGACGGTGAACAAATCCTGGGACGGCGCGAGGACCAGGTGGAAAGTTATTTCTGGGGTCAGCATCCGTTCCTGAGGGAGTTTGGGACCAAGTACAACATCCCGCTGCTGGCGACGCTCGGCGGACCCGAGACGATGTATCCGGAATTGCTCGACCGGTTCAGCAATCCGGCGGCAATGGATGCGTCAGCGGCTGCTCTCGTGGTCCCCTCTGCCGGCGCGCCGCATACCAGCCGGACCAAGGATCCGGATCCGCACGACGGCGAGATACACGTGCTTCCCGCACAAGGCAACGTGTACATGCTGGTCGGCGATGGCGGCAATATCGCCGTTCAGGTGGGCGATCAAGGCGCATTGGTCGTCAACTCGGGGGCCGGGCAGCTCTCCGACAAGATCGTCGCGGCGGTAAGGAAGCTGAGTGAGAAGCCGGTCCAGTTTATCGTGAACACAAACTTCTTTCCCGATCTGACGGGCGGCAACGTGAAATTGCGAGCGGCGGGCTTCGATCCCAGTGTGCAGGGATCCTTCTTCTCCGGTCAGTTTGCCGATGCCGGCCAGGGCGCCACCATCATCGGCCAGCAGAACGTCCAGAACCATCTGATCGCACTCAAGGCGCCGGCGGAAGGCTGGCCGAGCGACACCTTTGTACAAGGGCGTCGGAGAAAGTTCCACAACGGCGAGGCGGTGGAAATCCTGAGTCAGCCGAATGCGGTGACGGACGGCGACAGCGTGGTTCATTTCCGCCGCTCCGACGTGATTGTGACCGGCGAAATTTTCAGCACCGTTTCCTTTCCTCGAATCGACGTGAAGAACGGCGGCAGTATTCAAGGCGAGTTGGAAGCGCTTAACAACATCCTGGACCGCACGGTCTACAAGCATGACGAAGAAGACGGCACAATGATCATCCCAGGACATGGCCGGCTGTGCGACGAATGGGAAGTGGCCGAATATCGCGACATGTTAGTGATCATCCGGGATCGCGTTCAGGATCTGATTAAGAAAGGCGCAACCCTGGAGCGCGTCAAAGCCGCTCGGGTGACCGCCGATTACGACGACCGGTTCGGCGCGACAGCCGGACCCTGGACGACAGACATGTTTGTGGAGGCCGTTTACTCCACATTGAAGAGTCCGCCGAAGGCCGCACAGAAGAACTAAGCGCGAAGTCGTGAGCCGGAGATCCGGCCCTGAGCAACCATTGAGAGTGAGGTTATCTATGATCGTTCGACTGCTGGTGGTTTCAGTTGTATGCGCCGGTGCCGCGACCGCTGCGGACGCGGTGCTTACGTTCAATAAGGATGTTTCTCCCATCCTTCAGAAGCACTGCCAAACCTGCCACCGGCCTGGATCGGTCGCACCGATGTCCTTCGTGAGCTACAACGAGGCGCGTCCTTGGGCGAAGGCCATGAAAACCGCAGTGGCCGCTCGAAAGATGCCGCCATGGTTCGCCGACCCTCGGTACGGCCACTTCCTGAACGACCGTTCTCTGTCTCAAGGTGAAATTGACACGATCGCCAAGTGGGCCGATACCGGAGCCGCCGAGGGCGATCGCAAGGACGCTCCAGCTTCGCTTCGGTGGCCGGAGGGATGGCAAATCCAGCCCGACATCGTCGTTGACGGTCCCACATACGACGTTCCCGCAAAAGCAGCAAAGAACGTTGTTGAGTGGGTTTCTGTGACCGTTCCGTCCGGTTTCAAGGAGGATACCTGGATTACGTCCGTCCAGATCAAGCCCGCTGAGCCGGCGGTTGCCCATCATATCTGTCTGGGCTTCAATCCCCACACGCCCGATATCAAGTACTTCGAACCCATCTGGCAGGACAAGCCGCGCGATGAGGAGGGAAGCGCTATTCCGGAAGCCGGTGCCACGTTCGGCCCAGCCACTCCCGGAGGCCGCTTCCGCAGCATGGCGGAGGACTGCTACCTTCCGGGAAACCCAGCCGCGGATTACCGCGATTTCAAAGCCGCAAAGCTCGTACGGGCGGGCAGCGACATCACCTTGAATCTCCACTACAGGCCCAACGGTAAAGCCGTCACAGACCACGTGCAGATCGGCTTTACCGTGGCCAAGGAGCCGCCCTCGCGGAAATACGTGTCCCTGAGCACTTCTGCTCCAACCAGCCCCAAGGCATTTGCGATTCCGCCCAACGCACCCAACTGGCAGAGTCCGCCGGCCGAGGTCACGTTTGCGCAAGATTGCGAGTTGGTGTACATGATGCCGCATATGCACGTGCGCGGTAAGGACATGACCTACACGCTCATCTATCCGGACGGAAGAAAGGAAGTCGTCCTCAGCGTTCCGAACTACGACTTTAACTGGCAACTCGGCTACAACACGTCTGTCAAGATGCCCAAGGGCACGAAACTCCACGTGGATGCCCATTACGACAACTCCGCGAACAACAAGTGGAATCCGAATCCAAACAAGACCGTTTACTACGGCGAGATGACCTGGGAAGAGATGATGTTCCCGTTCTTCGGCGTCGTCGTGGATAAGAGCGTCGATCCAACCAAGATTATTACGGGAGCGGGGCCCGTTCCGGCTGGGGCCTAGCGATGGTTCCGTCGAGAGTTCATCTGGTCGGCAGTATCGCGCTCGACAGCGTGGAAGAAGTATTCCGGACCGCTGGCAGCCTGCTCGGGCGGCGGCTGCGTCGCATCCCGGATGGCGAACCCGGCGGGAGGCGGCTGTGGATCAGTTGGCAGTACCCCTTGCTTCGGTCCTTGCCATTTCTGGCCCCGGATCCGACCCAGCCTAACCCCACATCAGGCACTCTGCCTTTCAAACTCGCGGACGGCGTGGATCCGGCTGGGATTCGTTTCCCCGAACTTGGTTACGCTCGCGAAGCCCGGGCTTCTTACCAGGACTTCTTGGCTGCCAGGCAAGAAGGGAAACTTGCTCCTCAGACGCGTTTTCAGGTTTCGCTGCCAACGCCGTTGGCGGTTATCAATCCGTTCTGCATCCCTCAAGATGCATTGAAGATCGAGCCGCCATATGAGCAAGCCATGCTGCGGGAAGTGGAAGCGATCTGTCGCAAGATTCCGCATGAGGACCTGTGCATCCAGTGGGACATCTGCATTGAGATGGTCCTTTGGGACGGGCGCTGGCGCTTCATGCGCAACCCGTTCGCGGATCTCCACAGCGAAATCATGGCTCGGCTGGCAAGGTTGTCCGCAGCGGTTCCCGAGGATGTCGAACTCGGGTTCCACCTCTGTTACGGCGACTGGGACGCCAAGCACTTCGTTGAGCCTGAGGATGCAACCAAATTAGTCGAGTTCGCCAACGCACTCGCCGCGAACGGGCGCCGCCCGATCGCATACATCCACATGCCGGTGCCGATTGACCGGTCGGATGAGGCGTACTTTCGGCCGCTGCGTGAGTTGAAGCTCGGTTCTGATACCGAGCTGTATCTCGGGCTGGTCCATGCGGACGGCGTGGATACGACCAAGAAGCGCATTGCGGCCGCGTCGCCCTTTGCACCCGAGTTCGGCATCGCCACAGAGTGCGGGATGGCTCGTTGCCGAACACCCGAACTTGTACGAACGCTATTGATGATCCACGCGGAGGTTTCCTCCGAGCCCGCAGCGCGGTCCTAGCAGGCGGGTCGCATTCCAACCCACATATCCTGTATGATGATCCAACTGGCGGTAAGCATTGGTGCCGCCGATAGGACAAATACATGGATTTTGGCGGACTCGACCTTAACCTGCTGGTAGCCCTTGACGCCCTGTTCGCGGAAAAGAGTGTTTCACGCGCCGGCGAGCGCTTGTTCCTGAGTCAATCGGCAACCAGTGGGGCTTTGGCCCGGTTGCGGGACGTCTTCCACGATCCGCTGCTGGTGCAGGTTGGACGCAAGATGGTCCTGACGCCGGTTGCCGAGGGCCTGGTTGAGCCAGTCAGAGCGTTCCTCCTGCAGGCTGAAGCGATTCTACAGAACAGCCCCGCATTTGATCCGGCATCTTCGACGAGGAAATTTCGGCTCCTGTTGTCGGACTATGTCGAGACCGTCGTGATGACGGAAGCCCTGCCGCGGATGCAGAAATGCGCACCGGGCGTAAGAGTCGAACTCGTCTCCAACGTGCAGCGCGGCTTCGAGGAAATAGCTCGCGGCGAGTTCGATCTTTCGATTGCGCCCACCATGCGGCTTCCTCAGGGGCATCCCTCGGAGCCGCTGTTTGAAGACGAGTTCACCTGCGTGGTCTGGTCGGGCAACTCGATTGTCGGCGACACCATCAATTTGGATACCTACTTGAGTCTCGGACATGTGGTCGTGCGCTTCGGCCAGCACCAGGAATTGACCACGTTTGATGAGTGGTTCATGGAACAGTTCGGCCATTTACGCAAAGTGGAAGTGGTGACGACGGCCTTCAATCTCCTCCCTCAATTGTTGATCGGAACGACACGCATCGGCACTCTACATCGCAGACTCGCCGGCTTTTACTCTCGCTACCTGCCGCTGAAACTGGTCAAGCCGCCTTTCAACATTCCTCCGCTGGAGGAGTCGATGCAGTGGCACAAATCCCGAGAGCGGGACCCGGGCACAGTCTGGCTCCGTTCAATGCTTCGCACCGCACTCGCGGAACGACCGAAGCAGCAAGTGGCGCCCGCGGTCACGCGCGGAGTATCCGCGAAGGCGGGAGGGACCTCAGCCGTACGTCGGCGAGGCGGCTGACCTTCTTCTTCGCCATCTCTTCATGTTTTGGTGCCCATTCCCTGATCAGCCGAACAGCTGTTTTTGAAACTCACCATTACCGCTGTGGTCCGCAATAGTTAGTGCGCTGCAGTCAAGCGCGCCAGGGGGCCGCCTGGGCCGCCTGACTGTTGAAGCAGCCGCACATCCTCCTCCGCAAATCCCAGTGACCGGTTGGCCATTTCCAGGTAATCCATGTTGGTCCACTCGGCTTTCATAACGCCGAATGAGGAATGGTGATCGGATCGTTCGAGCACGTGCGCGATTTCGTGCACCATCACGTAGGCCAGCAAAACCGACGTGTCAGTCCAACCTGCGGCTCGCTGCACTCGATTGTAGAACACAGTAACGTTGCCTCCCGTGTACGGCGTCGCGAAGGCAAAAGCATTGGGGCTCACCTGTGCCGGCGCCACCGTCGCGAAGCGGACCACAATGGCGCGATTGATATCTGATGTCGAACCGCGTGGGGATGGGTCTTGTCAACGGATCTCTACGCCGATCTTTTCAAAGACGCCTTTAGCAAATACTTTCGCCTGAAGGAGCGTCCAGCCGGGCACATCGGCAGAGCCATGCACAAGAACCGCGACTCTCCGCTCAGCCTGCACGTTTGCAGCGATCAGTACTGCAAACGCAACTACGCGCGCCACTCTCACGGATTTCAAAAGCTGAACCGCAATTGAAAACTGACGGTGCGGTTGTAGGCGCTCGAGCCGCCCACCGGCCCGAAGTTCCCGGCCAGGGACCGATATTCACCAAAATAAGGGGACGACAAATCACCGCTCGGCGCACTGTAATTGGGGTGATTGATGGCGTTGTTCGCCATGATCGTGAGCGAGAGGTTGTACTTGAAGCCGCTTTGACCTCCGAATGCGCCCGGAGGCGGTCCACCACCTCCAGGTCCGCCGGGACCACCTCCGCCCGGGCCACGACCGCCGCCACCGCCACCTGGAGGGGGACCCGGAGGAGGGCCGCCTTGACCTTGATCGGCAGGTCCTGATTCACCGCGGCGCCCGAAGGCCCACGTTTTCTGGAGCCGCATGTTGACGCTAATGATTCCGGGTCCTCGGCCGTAGTTGTGCGGGATCGCCGTTTCATTCGCGCCCGGGTTCAAATCGAAACACCCGAACCCGGATTCATAAACGAGGTTGCCGCCGGTGCAGGAGGATCCACTGAGGTTCACCAACGCGGGCCGCGCGGTGAACATCCCGGTGCCGAATGGATCGCGTCCCGTGGTGATGTTATACGGAGCGCCGCTCTGCATCATGATGAAGGGCGCAATGCTGAACCTCTTGGGCAAAGGGAAATTTGTGCCGATGACGCCGCGATGGCGGATGTCGGCGAAAGTTGAGGGACCCCATTCCGCCCGAAGGTTGTAAGGGTTTGCCGGCTGCCCCTCGTTGTCGTCTTTGCCGTACGAGAGATTATAGAAGCCGAAGAGAAACATTCCCTTGTAGTTGACATTGGGGCTGATGGTCAACTGATTCATCCGCATTTCGCCGGCGGATTCTGTAAGCATGCGAATCTGGTTATCCCCAAACGGGTAGGCCCCGTTGATTGGAGCATTGATGTCGCGCGTATTCAGCAAGTGAGTGCTCCGCGTAGTGATGTAATTGACACTGATGCGCGCGTAGGAGTTCACTTGCCGCTCCAGGCCGATGTTGGCCTGATAGGTTTGCGGGGATCGAAGGCCGTTCGAAAGAAGTTGGATCGTTTGCGGCGCTTTCGACCCCGTCAGTTGCGACACGGTGGGAACGCTGGGAAAGAAATCCGGATTCAGCACCAGATAGGATTGCTGCGTCGAGCCGTTGTAGCGGAGCGAGTTCAAAATGGTGTTGTTGGCCACGCGATCGTAGAAGATCCCAGCTCCCGCGCGCAGTACTGTCTTCGCACCCCGATTGCCCCGTCCGTCAATGCCCCAAGCGAGGCCGATTCGTGGAGCGAAATCGGCGTGATCCGAAATGTTGTTTTGGGTTTCATACCGCAGACCGTAACTGAGCGTGAGATTGGAGCGGACACGCCAGTCATCGTTGGCATAGAGACCAAGATCGAAGCCGTTCAAGCCGGTCGTTGGCGTTCCCGTGGCGATGGAAAACTGGCTTGCCCCGCCGCCAAGCGCTCGAATCTGTGCCGCGGAAAAGCCTGCCTTTTGCAACAACAGCGTCCGCTGGTAAACCTCCAGGGCCGTGAGCTGAACGGAAGTGCCGGCAATCGGCTGGTTGTTGGCGTCGAGAGCGGGTCCAGTCGCGCCGAGGAAGGTGAATGTGCCGTTGAAATTCTGAACCGATGTGTCGGCATCCTTTTGGTCTCTCGCGCGAAAACCGACCTTGAAACTATGCGTGCCATGCGAATAACTTGTGCCGTTGGAAAATTCGAAGCGGTCGCTCGTGTTCCTGGAATTTCCGATTGTGGCGGAGCCACCGGTGAACGCTCCTTGTACGTTGATTTGCGAGCCGCTGCCTGCGCCGCTGTCCGTAAGCGAAGTCCGCAAGAACTGGAACCGAGTTTCACTTATCATCCGAGGGCTGATGATAGCGGTCTCCGTAGCTTGGATCGTGTTTTCGGTGTTCCGCTGGTTGTAGGCGAGCGAACTGAGTCCAAAATTACCAACGCCGGCGTTGTCCGATCCAATCCTGGTGAACTGATAACGCATCGTCAGAGTGTTTGCAGCGTTGATCATGGAGTCGACGCGGGGCGTGATGGAGGTTCGTGTCTGAGGTGTCGCCACAACTTGGCTGAGCGATTGCGGGTTCAGATTGCTGTCGAGCGTCGTCGCGAGAATGAACGCGTTCTCGGTAATGTTGCGCTGATCAAAATCCAAGCCGAAGGAAGCCTTGTTCTTCTTAATAGGGCCGGACAGATTCACGCCAAAGAATCTCTGGTCATAGGGGGGCAAGTTGGATTGCGTGAGCAAAGGACTACGCGCATCGAAGACCTGATTGCTGTATTGAAAGAAAGCCTGCCCGCGAATGAAATCTGTACCGGGCTTGGTGAAGATCTCAATCCTTCCGAAGCCGGGCTTGTCGTATTCGGGCGAAAACGGGTTGCTGTTGATGCGGACCTCCCGGATGGAAGACTTCGGCGGCATCTGTCCGCCCGTAAACCCGTCGATATAGATTTGTCCTCCATTCGGCCCCGCACCGGGTCCAGCCATCGCCTGTAGTTGCTGCGCTAGCTCATCGGGATCGTCGGACAGCGCCGCCAGTTCTTTTTGGCCGAGCACCAACGCATCGGCGTTTTGTGCAGCGTCCACGCTTACGCCGCCGGTTTGGTCCTGCACGCTCACGGCCTGGGTCTCGATCAGTATGTGGAGCGCGATGTCGAGAACAGTCGCTGCGGTGATATCGAGGTCCCTGCGGTCCACCGGCGCGAAGCCTTTGGCGGTGACGCGCAGCTCATACTTTCCAGCAGCCAGCGCGGAAAAGGAGTAAGCGCCGTCAGGGTTGGTGGTGATGCGCCGAGTGCCGCCGAGGCCGCGCAATTCTACGGCCGCTCCTGGCACCAAAGCGCCGGAGGGATCCGAAATGGCGCCGCGAAGAGACGGTCCCGTTTGCGCCCATACAGCCGATGCCGTCAAGGACACTACGATCGCAAATAGTTGTGGTGCTTTCATAATTTTGCTGAATTACTCCGCGTGCTAAGGAATCATGCCGGAGAGATCAAATCCCAATCCGCCACCGCTTATCGGACCTGGAGCTAACCCTCCTGCCTGGTTCTGTCCACGCTGATTTTGCCCGCCGCGTCCCCCGGACGTGACAGTCGCCATCTGAATTAGTGCTTGAGCGTTCGCCACAACCACGATAGCCGTCAGCTCATCGGGCTTTGCGCCCTTGGTGCTGGAGATGATGATCGATTGACCGGGCTTCACGGCATCGATAGTAGCCACCGGCATACGCTCAATCATCTGCGCCGGATCCGGAGGACCGCCGCCGAAGCCCCCTGGGCCGCCACCTCGTCCGTCTCCACGGCCGCCGCCGAATACAGGCGGACCACCGCCTCCATCAGGTCCTCGCCCACCTCCAAAACCCGGAGGCGGTCCGTTAAATCCGCCACCGAAATCAGGCATCGCTTTGACCTGGGTATCTGCTGTGAGCTTGACGACGATTGGCCTTCCGGTACCCAGTTCAGCGATCCGGATTTCCTTGGTCGCGGGATCAACAGAAACGACGGATCCCGCTTTTGTCAGGAACGTTCCGAAAACCACGTTTTCGGCGGTGACGCTCAGTCCGTCCTCGCTCTTCTGGCCGCGCGCGCGGAGTTGATCGCCGACTTGGATTTCGCCAGCGGTGCTCGCTTTGGCCTCGGCGAACTTCACAGAATCCGGTGCGTATCTCCGGTAAGTCGTCTTGTCGTTCAGCGTTACAGTAGCGGCCTTCTCCGCGCCAGGAGGCTTGATCGCGAGCTTCACCTCATTGCCACTCTTCCCCGTAACCACCCCGGATATTCCGCGATCGATCCAGTCCTGCTGATCGGCCTGATCGCGTTTGCTTATGTCTGCGGCCGGCATCACGACGATCCGTCGCGCATTCACGTTTCCCGCTTCGACCGAAACCAGGACGCGGTCGCCCACTGCAATGTCTCGCGGCTGGATGGTCGCGGCTTTCTTCAGATCGGTCTCGCCGGGAGCAACTTTCTGGAGTAGCGTCTCTGCGCTGATCCCGACCATGCGGGAGTCTCCCTTATCCGGGCGAATCTCGGCTTCCTTCGCGCCGGCCCCAAGACTCACCACCGTGCCCACGAAGGACTGCACGGTTTGGGCTGACGCCTGGTACACGCCGAGCAGAACCAGGAGCCCAACGATTTTCGAAGTCATTACTTCGATTAGACGACAGGAGTCCTGTCATGGAGCGTAAAGAAGTGTAAAGTCAATGATCGCCCGCCCCTGGCTTGAGGTAGAACTGAATGTAGATGGCACCCGTGGCGAAACCAAGATCGGTTTTGGTTGTCGATGACGACACGCACCTTTGCGCGCTCATGCGCCAATTCTTCGCCCCTTACGATTTTCGAATCGAGGTGGTTCACGATGGCCGCCGGGGTCTTGCCCGCGCGCTAGACAGCGAATTCGATCTGGTGATTCTTGACGTCATGCTGCCGGTGATCGACGGATTTGAGGTTCTGCGGCAACTCCGCAAGCGCAGCGCGGTGCCGGTGATTATGCTCACTGCCCGGACCGAGCAGGAGGATCGCGTGGCGGGACTCAATGCAGGAGCCGATGATTATCTCCCTAAACCCTTCGGCCCGGAAGAACTCCTGGCCCGCATGCGCGCGGTCTGGAGGCGAGCCGGCAAATCGGTTGCCACCGAGGCTCAGTGGCTGCATGCCGGCCCCCTTCGTGTAGAGTTGGATTCGCGCACCCTGTTTCGTGACGATGTTCCGCTCACGCTGACCTCAGTCGAATTTGACATCCTGGAACTGCTCATCCGAGCCACGGGCCGCGTGGTGTCTCGCGACGAGGTCGCAGCGAGCGTGCTGCAGCGCGAATTTATGCCGTATGATCGGTCCATCGATGTGCACATCAGCCGTTTGCGGAAGAAATTGGAAGGAGTGGCGTTGATCCAGACGGTGCGAGGAGCCGGTTATCTGTTCGCGCCAGGGTCCGGGGCCGCTAAATGAAGTCTGTCTACCTCAAAATCTTGCTGTGGTGTTTTGCCACGCTGGCAGTTTCTCTGCTGGCCTTCTCGATGGTCTCCAGGTTCGTCGAAGCGCGCGCCATGGCAAAGGGAGGGCCGGCCGCCCGCCTGGACGCCATGGTCTTGGAGGAAGGCGTTGAGGCGTACGAATCCGGCGGCTCGCCGAAACTCGCGGCGTACCTAGACAAAATCAGCGCGTTCCTAGGACAGCGATACATCACCGATCCAGAAGGCCGGGACCTGATCACAGGAACCGATCGTTCGAGTCTGCTAAATCTTGTTCATTCACAGTGGGCGACTCCCACTCCCAAGGATGGGCACATGATTGTGGCGCTGGCTTCGGCGGACAATCGTTATCGCCTCATCACAGTTCTCGACCCGCCGTTCGGACGCTGGACACTGGTGCCATATTATTTGTTGATCTTTGCGGCCGGCGCCCTGGTGTGTTGGGCCCTTGGCGTGAGCATCGCATCTCCGCTTCGGGAGCTCGCCCGAAGCGTGGACCGATTCGGCCACGGCGATCTTTCCGTGAGGTTCAATTCCCGGCGCAAAGATGAGATCGGCGACTTGGCCCGGTCATTCGACCGAATGGCGGAACGCATCGGCTTGCTACTAACGGCGGAACGGCGCCTGCTTCAAGACGTTTCGCATGAATTGCGGTCGCCTCTGGCGAGGATGAGTTTCGCCGCCGAGTTAATGCGGCGGGACGACAATCGCGAGGCCGCTGCCGCGCAGATCAAATCGGAGATCCAGCGCTTATCGGACCTGGTTGGCAGCCTCTTGCAGGTCACGCGCAGCGAAGGTGACCCGCTCGCGCGCAAAGAAGTGGAATTCAGCCTATCCGACCTATTGAGCGAAATTGCAGCCGACTGCAAGATAGAAGCAGACGCGCGAGATTGCTGGCTGGAGGTGCGCGCCGGTTCGAATCCGGAAATGATCGGCGATCGAGAGCTGCTCAGGCGAGCGTTCGAGAACATTGTGCGCAATGCGATCCATTATTCGCCGCCGGATTCTCCGATCGACATCAGCCTAATGGTCAACTACGATCGCGCGAGCGTCAGCGTGCGGGACAGGGGGCCGGGAGTTCCCGAGGAGTTCATCCGCAAACTGGGTCAGCCCTTTGTACGTGTTGATGAATCGCGCGACCCTTCCACAGGCGGCGTCGGCCTCGGCCTGGCGATCGCCAAGCGCGCCATTGCCATCCACCAAGGCTCTCTAAGTTTAGAGAACGTCCAACCGGGATTAAAAGTTTCGGTCCAGCTTCCTGTCCAGGCGGGGGAATGCCAACGGAAATGGAGATGTAACGAAAAGGTTAAGAGCCCAATCCGACCTGCATCGTTGTCTTCATCGGACCCTGATTATGAGAAACTTTGATCGCCTTTCCGGGAGCCGCGCCTTTCTCGACCCGGCGCACTCAGCGTGACGTCTCCGATTGCGGCACAGAACTAGTTGATTCCTTTTTTCTCAACATGCCATTTCAGGTCTTGGCAAAGCCCGCAGTTGGCGCCCACGAACATCTTGCCGGCTTCCTGGTCGCCCTTGAGCTGCCACTCGAGGAGTTCGACGGCAACCTTGCCAAACTCGCCACCATTCGGCTGGTTGTAAGTTCCGCCGTGGCCGATGCCATCTTTCCATGCGCGGAACGCGGGCACTTTGCTGATGCGCTTGAAGTCATCGTTGCTGTTCGCAAAGGCGATATCGGTCGAATCGCCCGAGATGTAGAACACCGGCGAATGCAGTTTGTCCAGCTGCTCTTTCGGAACGTTTTCCATAGCCGCGCCCGTGCCGTTGGGAGGTGTCGTGAACAAACCACCGCTCCAGTTTCCGATCAGTTTGATGCGTGCATCGTTGCCCACCGCCAGCGCCTGAATGCCGCCGCAGGAGTGGCCCATCACCGCGATCTTCGACGCATCGAGCCTGCCGTAATACTGGCTGTCCTTGCGGCCGTTCTCAGCAAGGGCCCAGTCAATCGCGTCGATCAGCTGCGACGACTTCGTCGCTGGCCCTCCTCCTCTGCCCGCATTGGCAGTTCCCAGGCCTGCGGGTTGTGCACTCGGATTGGCAGCGCCCCGGCCCGCGGCTTGTGGTGCCTGGGGCGGTCCGATGGCAATGGCAAGAAAGCCGTGCGAGGCAATTTCGGTGAGGAAGGTTTTATAGAAACCACCATTATTTACGCAAGCGCCATTGCCCCAGGCAATGATCGGAAGTTTTTGTCCTCCCAAACCAGCCAAGTCTTTGGGCCGGTAGATCGTGTGGGTGAGCAGGCCCGGATCCTGTTCCATCACCGCCGGGAAGGGGCCGGTGCCGTCCTGAGCCCACAGGGATGAAGCCAAAAAAACCAAAGCGAATAGTGTTTTCGTCATCTCAACTCCTTATGGTCCATTGACGCACCTATGGCGTCTGGAATACCCAAATAGCCGCGGCGTGGTCTGTGTTCTTGATTTCAGGCACGAGTGGAGGAAAGGTCATGGCCTGAGCCCCGCCATTCCCTACGCCGATCGCAATGTACTGCTTGCCATTGACCGAGTAGCTGATCGGCGCGTTGCTGGGCACGTCGTTCAACCGGGTTTCCCAAAGCAGCTTGCCGTTCTGATCATCGTACGCCCGGAAGTAGCGGTCGATGGATCCACTGAAGACGACGCCACCGGCGGTATCGAGTGCCCCGCTGGACTCGGGCGCGCGATGCCGTGATGTCCAGACGACTTCACGAGTCACCATATTGATCGCCTCCACGCGCCCGTATTTTCCATCGGAATCGGGGCGTGGACGCAGCGACCAGCGAACACCTGTCGAGAGGCTGCCGCGGCCTCCGTCGCTTACCGGATTCAGATCCATGCATGATTCCACCAGCGGAACGTATAGGATCTTTGTGTCCGGATTATATGAACCCGGAATCCAGCTCTTGGCGCCACCCGCGTGTGGGCATATGATGCGATCTTTGCCATCGCCAGGAAGGGAATTCGGGTCGATGTTCTTTTTCCCGGTTGCAGGATCGATAGACGTGACGATGTTCTGCAAGCCGAGATCCTTCGAGTAAATCCACTTGCCAGTCTCCGCATCGATCACGTCGTAGATCGCCATCTTGCCGGCGGTCATGATGACTGGACGCACGGTTCCATTGACCGGCATGCGCACGACCTGCCGTTCGAAAACCCAGTCGAGATCCCATTGATCGTTGGGGAGGTGCTGGTAATACCAAACGAGCTTTCCAGTGTCGGGATTCAGGGCCAGCGTGCAGTCGGTGTAGAGACCATCATTGTTCACGCCCGGCTTCGGATGCGCGAGTACCCCGGTATCGTACGTCTGCGCGACACCCCAAAAGGCGAGGTTAAGCTGCGCGTCGTAGCTGCCCGCAACCCAGACAGACGCTCCGTTACGGTCGGCGGGAGGATGACCATTCCAAGTGTCGCCGCCGGGCTCACCTGGCTGCGCGATGGTTTTGAAGCGCCAGGCCTCCTTGCCGGTCTCCGCATCGAGGCCGACGATGTAATTGCCGCCGCTGGCGCGGCCACCGGTGCCGATCATCACCTTGCCCTTCGCGACGAGCGGTCCACCAGTGAGATTGAAACCCTTTTCAGAAGTCAGCGCCTGGTCCCATACAACGTTACCCGTCTTCACATCCAGCGCGACAACGTGAACCTCCGACGTGCCGAGATAGACCTTGTTTCCATAGATCGCGATGTTACGTTTGACGCCAGGATTTGTGCCTTCCGGTAACTGACGCGAATATTGCCAGAGCTGGTCGCCCGTGGCGGCATCGAGCGCCTGCACTTTGTCACCGAATCCGTGCAGCAACATGACGCCGTCGTGGACCAGAGGAGTGGCTTCATTTGCGCCCGGAGGCAGGGTCCAGGTCCACGCCACACGGAGATTATTTACGTTGGCCTTGGTGATCTGTCTAAGCGGGCTGAAGCCCTGGTAGTCGAAGCCGCGGCGCCACGTCAGCCAGTCTCCCGCCGGAGGATTCTGGAGCATGGTGTCGGAGACAGGCGTGATTTTGTCCAAGGGATTGGTCTTCGCGGGAGGCGGAGGCAGTTTCACGCCCGGAGTGAGTCCACCACCCGGGCCGGCACTGGGCCCTCGACCGGCGCTTGCAGGCGGAGTCGCCGGGTTGGCGGACTGTGCATGCATAACTGTTGCGCTGAAAGCGAGGAGCGCAGCTGCGGTGAGAGTGTATCGGCCCATTCAATTGCCTTTCGCGGCCTGGGGTGCATTGATTACCGCTTCATCCCAATGCTCTTTGATCAGGCCGTTCTGGGCGCGCACCAGATCGAAATGATCCCAGTGGTACTCGCGGCTGGGGTCATCCGGATCCTTCGCCGTGCGGTCCCACATCATCAGGCTGTACGGGCCGTTGATGAGCGTTAACACCGGCGGGTTGATCCATGCTGCCTGAATCGGCTTGGCATCCTCGGGGCGGCGTCCGGGAAAGCAGCTCATAAACTGTTTGAAGCCATCGCGACCCTGCGGAACATTGGGATTGTGCTGTATGTAGCCTGGGTCCATGGTTTTGTCGGCCAGCTCGAGATGCCCGTATTGAAGCATGTCTTTCAGTTCCTCCGTGGCAAGAGCGAGCGTCTTCTGCTCCTCTTTGGAAAGCTTGCCGGTGTTCCACTGCATCGTCGGCTTGGGTGAAACACCAGTGGGAACGACGCCCGAGCCTTTATTCTTCTGCGCGCTGTCCCAGTGCTCCTGCACCTTCCCGTTCTGGATCCGCAGGACGTCGAAGCTGTTGGAGTGATACGTCTTCGATGGGTCGCGCGGGTCCTTTCGTTCGGTTTCAAAAACAAGCCACACGAAATCACCGCGAGCGCCCATGACGACGGGCGGATTCGACAGTTTATCGGGAATCGGGTTTTTCGGTTTGGCGAACTTCGGGAAGAACTCGACAAATCCAGCGCGTCCGGTGGGGACGTTCGGATTGTGCTGAATGTAATCTTCCGCCTGATACTTCGATGTCAGTTCCAGATGGCCGCCATCGAGAACTTCGCGCCACCAGTTGAGAACCATGTCCAGATTCTTTTTCTCCTGCGCGCTCATGGGGGCCGTCTGCGGCGTTGTAGGCGGGTTGATCGAGGCAGCCATTCCGGGAGCAGCGGAGAAGGCGAGCAGCAGGCCGCTGGCGACGAAAGTCACGCTGGGAGTGGTCATGGAAATCCTCCTTTGACTTGCGGTTGCATTTCAGTATAGTTAGAAACTTTCGTCGTCGTTGGAGATCACCGAACAGCCGTGGGCCAGCGTGAAACAGGCTCCGCTACCTGCTAAGCCAAATTGGTGCGTTTCAGCAGTGACGAAAACCTGGAATCGGCGCGCAATGGATCGAACACGCGTGACCAGTTCTTTGCCGACGGTCTGACGGACGAGTTGAATCACGCTCTAGCCCACATCCGCGAACTGGCAGCACGGCTCGACGTGGACGGCGTGATCGAAGGCAGCATCCGCCGTTTTGGCGACCGCCTTCGAATTCTGGTGCAGTTGGACGACGCCGCAGACGGGTGTACCGTGTGGTCACAGACGTATGACCGCAAGCTGACCAGCTCTTTCGAGGCACAGCAAGAGATTGCGTCTGCTATCAGAGATGATCTCGCAGGGCGAATTTAGCGCCTGATGTACTCCATGCGCCGGGCCCTTCCAAGAATCGCAGCCTGGGGTCTGGGCGGAATTCCCGCGCGCACCAGGATTATTTGCAGGGTCTCTATTGCTGGAACCGCCATACCCTTGAGGACTTCGCGGAGGCCGCTCGATTTTTTAAGCGAGCCGTCGAGCGCGACGTCAACTTTGCTCAGGCCTATACGAACTTAGCTTACGCGCACCTGATGCTCCCGGTCCTAAAGGCAGTCTTGCCTGCAGATGCTCTGAGGAAGGCCCGAGTGGCCGCGAGAAAGGCATTGGAAATCGACCCGTCCGCCGGCGAGGCCCATATCGCGCTCGCGTTGCCGCACGTGCAAGAGTATCAGTGGTAGGCAGCGGGCGAAGAATTCCGTAAAGGGCTAGATCTATCGCCCTCGGATGCTTTCGGCCATGCCTGGTATGGCATGTACCTCGCAGCAGTCGGACGTCCGGTTGACGCGCTGAGGGAACAAGACCGCGCGCTTCAGCTCGACCCGGTATCGCCCGTGACCTCGTGCTGTTATGGACAGACTCTCTACTTACTGCGGCGGCATGCCGACGCCGAGCGCAACTTCCGCGCGGCGCTTGCCCTGGATCCGTCTCTTCCGCGCGCGCACGCGGGCCTTGGCTTGACCTGCCTGCAGCAACGAAACTATGCCAAAGGAATCGCGGAACTCGAGCGCGCGCAAGCCCTCACACCCGGCATGGGGCGAGTAAAGGCGAGTCTGGCATACGCCTATGCTCTCTCCGGCACGAAGGACAGGGCCCGCGAGATCCTGAACGAGTTCCTGCGACTTTTCAGGCCCGCTTTATTCCCGCACTCATGATCGCCGAAGTCTATATCCGCCTCGGCGACAAAGACGAGGCGTTTCAGTGGCTCCACAGAGCGATCGATCAGAACGATCTGGCCCCGTTCCTGACGTGCGATTCGCTGTGGCTCCGCTGCGATTCTCGAACGGCAGCACCGCGATTCTAAAAGCCGGGTGTTCTCGCGATGGCGCGTGCCACGCCGGAGGCGCCTGCCTGGACAGTACGGCAGCCGTTCTGAAAGCTGGTGCGTAGCGGCCAAGCGGCAGCTCGATCCTCACCGGATCGTTGTTGCCCTCGCTATCGAAATACTTTGCCAGCTTCGCCCGAAGCTTGTGCGCTTCCACGCGAACAATCGAATCAAGACGGGGGTCGAATGTGGGCTCCTTACCGAAAGCCGCGGTTCCAATTGAATATTCCTTCAGGTGATCGGCTCTGCCTGCGAGCGCCTCGTTCACGTTGTACGAGAGCAAAGATATCTGCCGCACCGCCCGGCGAAAAGTATCTTCTCGACCAAGCCGCGATACTTCCCCGGGAATGAAACTCCGGCGCTCGGGTGAGCGGTGTAACCTCGCACATGGAGTTCATAGATAACAGTCGATCCCCAGGAATGGCGGAGCGGCTGATCACCCTGCCAATCAAAATCCGCGTGGGTGACGACGCACTTCGGCGCGGTAGCCGCATCATCGGCTTCGGAGAAAGACAGGTTCTTCTGAGGAGACGAGGGATCATAGCCAAGGGCCGGGAGAAAATCGCATCCTGGAACTAACGCGATCGCGGTCGCATAAGGATCGACCACGAGCTTGTCCGGATTGAAGCGGTGCCCTCTATGAGGAGCGTAGGGTCCGGCAAAACGGAATCCGTAGAGTTGTCCCGGCCTAATCCCTCCAACCAAACGTGCCAGATGTCGCCCGTCTTGTTCCGGGCGGAGTCGAGTAGGATGCTCCGGGCCGGCACCGAATCCTCGCGATGATCGAAGAAGTCAAGGCGAACGCCCGTAGCGTGCCGGCTGAAAATCGCGAAGTTCACGCCATTGCCCCTCGCTCGCGCCCCAAGAGGAAAGGGCGTACGAGAACGGATTGCTTGGACCTCGCAGAGGTTCAGCAATCGTTCCAATTCGTCGAGTCGATCAGTCCGCGCAGCAGCATTTGACTCGATAGCTTGGATCTCGTGCCCGTCCTGCCCGGCAGTTGGGGAGACCGCTTCCGATGAGCGCGGTTCTGTTGGCATTGTTAGCGAACCGCTACAAGCTTACCAATGCCGCCAATCCGGGAGTAGACCTGCCTAAGGTCAGGAGAGCTGAAGTGAGAGGTGCGGAATGACACCACCAGTCTCAACGTCGCTGGACCCGGAGGTCAACGCGCCGAACGGTGTCGCGAGTCATGTCACGAGTTGAGAAACCTCGAGATGCCCAACGGGCAGTGACTCTCTTCGTGACTCAGCCGCAATCATGCGCACGAATCGCCCGACATCCGGAGTCATGCAGACGCCATAACCAGCCGCTGTGGGGGTCTGGTAGATGACTGCCGGTAGATGACTGCCTGCCTGACATGCTGGAAGTCAATTCTTCAAGCTCATTCTTTTCAATAGGTTCTGCACATCCACGTACCCCATTACCTCGAAAAGCGGGTTTCTGTATGAAGCCAAACTCGCGTAAGTTATTGAAAGGATGGAGCGGGAGAAGGGATTCGAACCCTCGGCGTCCAGCTTGGGAATATGAGCGTCGATTGTAAATAAATGACTTAGGCGTCAATGGCGCTGTTTTCTGGTCACATAAGTCTATTGTTTTCACGCTGCCCTTTCCAGCAGCCCGGTTATTGAGGTAAACGAGGTAAAGGGAAACTTCCCAGTTTTGGACTTCAAAATCTCCGGCTGTCGCTTTGAAACCGACCGGCCCACCGCGATAGAGTTCTCCTTCCCGAAGGCGAAGTTGACCAACCGGCACGGGCCTCCACGAATGTGACTTGCCATCGGTGCCTGACCTCTGCAGGATCGAACTTAACACGAGCAGTGAATTCCGGGAAGGCGGTCTACCCGGCCACCGCGCTCATCCGTGCAGCGAGGAACTACGTCGTCGCGTTGTGGGAATTGGATCACCCGGCGAGATTACTTTGGCCACCAGCTTCTTTTGAGGGAAGTCTTTCTGGTTCAGAGTGGCGATAAACGCGGCGTGCCCTTGCTCTGCACACGCGCAAAACGGGTTGTCGTCGGGATCCGGCGATAGATCACTCTCGCCCCGAACGTCCACGAACTCCGCCTCCTCTCTGAGTAGATTGGTGATTTCGCCCACCAGGTTCCGGCGAACACCTAGTCTTGTGAGGACACCTTTGTATTCCGAAAGAATGTCCTCCGTGACAAGCCAGGTGAAGGTCCCATCCTCGAGCCAGTGTCGAAGAAATGAAGCACTCGGATTCTCGACGGCACGGAGGGATCTAAATCCCGCGACCCCGGCGACGAGTACCGAGGTATCGATCACGCCTCTAGGCTGTTTTCCTCGACGGCCCAACCGTAATCTCCGGCAGTTGCTTCTTCTCAGCCCGGAAGCCCCGAATCGCCTCCTCGATTTGGGACTCCGTCACACCAGACAGTTCTTGCGCCGCCGCCTCCAAACTGCGTGTGAACTCACGCCTCCATCCTGGCCTCTTTCTTCCCCGCGGCAGGTCTTGATACACGGCGGACCGTGGAAGTTGCTCGTCCAGTTCTTTTGCGAGTTCTCGGAGGGGAACACGAATCTCGATTGGCTCTCGGCCTCTCGTGGGCAGGGATCGCAGAGAGACGTATCGAAGTCTCGCCATGTCCTCGTCCTTGAGGCCGGAAAGTGCCCGTGCGAAGAGGGTGAGCATCTCAGTCGATGTACCGAGCGATTCCTTCAGATACAAAGCAACCTTCGCCTCCAGAAGAAGTCGATTGTCGAACCAGTAGAAGCTGTCGCGGCGGGTTGGACGCAAAACTTTGAATTGCACAAGGTTCTGCAGATCTTTTGGGGCGACGCCCAAAACTGCGCTCGCTTGCTTTAGTTTCAGTTCTATGCGCCCATCCTTATACCACCTATAGTTTAGATGGTTTACGCAGGATAAGTCAACTTTACAAATCGCTCAGCCCGACCGGACCTCGCCATAAAACTCTTTGTGAGTGTGTCGCCGGAAATCCCCAACTTGAGATTCCTCAATTATCATAAAAGCTTCTATGGCTGAGGCGTTGCCAAAGCTTTTCGAACGCGTGCCGCGCGGTCTCTTCGGGCCGCTGGGAGATCGCTATGCGGAACTCTACTGGGAGCTTCTTGCAACTCTTTACAAATGCGAGTTCGAGCGGGAGCCATTCATCGTCCTTAGACCGGTTGCGCTGGAGATTGCCGAACAGGCGATCCGAAACTCGAGCTTGTGGGCAACGCGGAGAGCAGAACTCGAGGAATTCGCCCGCCAGGACGAGATACCCAGCGCGAATGAGGGACCTCCTGGAGGAACCAGGTACGGAAAGCCAGAGAAGCGGCCGGAGCCAGATATTCCAGATGAGAATGCGCTCGTGCGAGCCTTGGCGCGGCGCCTAACGGCACGCCTGGAACGAAGTGGCTGGATTCATTTTCAATACCGCTCAGGTCAGGGCGAGATCATGAGCTTTCACCCGTACGCGGCACGAATCGCGGAGACTCTGCTGCGTGTGGCCCGCGACGAGCAGCCTATCTTCCAGGGCTTGGTGCATTCCATCGCGGCCCTGCTCGACCGGAGGGCATTTGCTCAGCGTCCCGGCGTGTCTCTCGCCGAAGCGAAGCGTAACACTTTGGAACTGTCGCGGGAACTGAAGATTCTCGAACGCAACATCCATCTTTTCACTCAGCGCCTGCTCGATGAGGCGAATACCGCGGCGGCCGTTCTCGCAGAAGGGATCGACCGGTATGAGCACGCTGTCCTGGCCAATTATCACCGCCTGAAAACCATTGACAACGTGTACCGCCAGCGCTCTGCGATTCTGGAACGCCTTGCAGCGATAGAACAGGACGAACAAGCGCTTCAATCGGCGGCGGACTGGTATGCTGCGCAGAGCCGTTCTCCCTTGGAGGAAGCCAAGGCCGCCGTCGCGGCCGACCTTCAATTGTTGCGTTCTCACTTCGATGCCATCCCTGACCTCGTTGCGGAAATTGACGCGCGGAACGCCAGGTTTTCCGGAGTTGCTCTGCGGAAGCTGCGCTATCTGTTGCGCCAGGATCGTAAGACAGAAACTCAATTGGAGTTCATTGTGGGCTCCCTCGCTCAAGGGGAGGCGCCCCAGATCGAGTTCGACGTGTTCCGCTGTGAACTTCTGGCCGATGGATTCCTTTATACACCACCCACCAAGCGGCCGAGGCCGTCGCCTCAGGCCTTGGCCGGACCATCGGGAATCGATCGGGAGGAGGTTTACAAGCACGCAGCCGCTCGAGTCCGGCGTTTATTTGCACGTCACCGTATCGAGGAGTTTGCGAGCCAGGTTTTGGGCGGACGGAGTTCCGCTTCACTGGACGAGCTTACTATCGAGGGAGATCAGGACTACATCCGCCTGCTTTATTTGGTCGGATACGGACTGGACGGCTCATCGTCCTTCACTTTCGTTCCCGAGACTGGCCGACTCGAAAATGCTCCCTATGGGTATCCAGCGGGACGGATCGCACGAGGCCGCAAACGAGGCGGGCGCGGCGGGATTAGCCCGGCCGGTAACGCATGGACTTCATCGAAGACTATCCAAAGCTAGAGCCCGCGCAAAAGGATCATTTTCAAAGCGTCGTCACTCGATTGTTGTCCGGTGCTGTATTGACGCCGGGTTCCCCGCTCAAGGTTGATCCCGATTGGAGGTTCTCAGAACGGTACCGTGAGTTGATCGACTCCTATTTGAGATTGGGCGGATGGCGATTCGATATCGACCTGGGACTACGTATGGCGCGCGCGGTACACGAAGCGGGGACACAACGCGTACGGTTCACCAAGTTGGAGAGCCTCGTGTTGTGCGCGTTGCGTCTCTATTACCACGAACAAATGCGCTTGGCCACAGACCAGGAACGCTGCGCGATCTCGGCGGGTGAAATCCGCGAACGATTGATTCAGGCGGGCAGACCGGCGGCGCAGTTGTCGCCAAGGCTGCTGGCCCACGCGCTGAGAAAGCTCGCACGCCACTTGTTGGTATCCATCACATGAACACCAGCAGGGGCGACCAAGGAACTGGAAGCCGCAGAGCCATCAGCTAGGCGCGGGCCGCGGCCCAGCGGTGGGGCAGCAAGTCATCAAGCTGCCGAATCGAGCACTCTCCGATGCGCGTGAGCACGTCCTGGAACCAGGCGAACGGGTCCACCTTGGCTAATTCGCAGGACACGACGAAGCTTCGCAACACGGCCATCGTCCTGCCGCCGCGATCGCTGCCTACGAAGGTCCAGTTGT
>Ga0209517_10000636_pt1 | contig 58546 bp, 50 predicted proteins | sample PeaSoiMetSII2010_FD_187695 | JGI IMG/M metagenome (GOLD analysis project Ga0209517, IMG submission 187695) | Peat soil microbial communities from Weissenstadt, Germany - SII-2010 (SPAdes) (version 2) | ecosystem: Environmental > Terrestrial > Soil > Wetlands > Peat | place: Germany... | reverse complement strand
GTGACACTGCGCACACTGATCTCCTCCGACTTTGGTGGCTCCTGGGATTTCGACGTATTTACTGAAATCCTGGGGCGGTTTGTCGGTGGACTTTTGCTTGGTTTTGCCGACAATCGCTGGAGCGATGAGAAGTGCTACAACAACGGCCAGTAGTACGCCGAGGCGCGGACTCCGCTGAGGCATAACGCCCTCCAAAACAATCCCAGACTATTCGAGGACTTACGCGGATTCTGTGACTAGGCGTACGGCCGCCGGTGACTAAGGGGAGGGAGGGGCCAAAATGGAATTTGTGATCCTGAGCACGCGCTCTACGATTCGTTGCCCGATCCGGCGGCGCGCCTCTGCTGGGTCATTCGGTACAGATGGTGAACGGGTCCGGTTCCCCGGCCCAGGGGATGTCCGTTGGAGATGGCGGCGGTGACGTAGGTCTTGGCCAGCAGAGCGGCTTCGGCGAGGCCACGGTCGAGGGCCAGGTGGCAGGCCATGGCGGTGGCGAAGGCGCACCCGGTGCCATGGGTTGAGTTGGAACGTTGGCGCTCGGCTTTGAAGACTTCCTGCTCGATGCCGCGCTGGGTGGTGAAGCTGAGCAGATCGATGGCTTTCTCGAGATGACCTCCGGTGATTACGACGGCGGTGGCGCCCATCTCGTGCAGTTTGGCGGAGGCGGCTTTCATTTCGTCCAGGTCCTGGACCTTAAGCCCGGTAATGACCGCAGCCTCGTCAACATTGGGGGTCACCACGTCGGCCAGGGGAATCAGCCTTTCGATCAGCAGCCGGGTTCCGGCAGGGTCCAGAAGGTCTGCGCCGGAAGAGGCCTTGAGGACGGGATCCAGCACGATATTGGGCAGGCGCGCCTTTCTCGGCTGGCTCCCCGAAGGGTTGCCGGGTGGGCTGGTGGGGCGGCTGGCGGGTCGATTGGAAAGGAAGTCGGCTACCGCCTTGACCACCTTTCCTGATCCGAGCATGCCGATGTGGACGGCGGCAATGTCGAGGTCGGCGGCGAGTTCTTCGAGGGTGTCGGAAACCAGGGAGGGGTCGAGGGTCTCGACCCGCCTTACGCCGGAGGTGGACTGCACCGTCAGAGCGGTGATGCACGCCACCCCGTAGCAGGCATGGGCGGCAATGGTCTTAATGTCGGCGGTGACGCCGGCTCCGGAGGAGGGATCGAACCCCGCAATGGTGAGTATGATGGGCGGTTTTTCGGGCATGGCCTTCCGGTCCAAAGAGTCCGCGAGCGACCAGTTCAGGACCCCAGCATCTCACATCGGCCGGGCCGGGAAGTTACTTTCGGAGCTTACCTCCAGAAAAAAATCCTCGGTGCTGACTTCGGAGTCAACCTTGCAAGTACATGATTCCATGCAAGTTGCCGATACGAAGCCTGTAACCCATTGATTCCAGGGAAGTTGTAAATTCTACCTTGCCACTGGCCTTTAGTTATTTACCTTTTAGTGAATACGTAACCTTCCTGAAACAAAGGGCGTTTCCTGCATGTGCCTAAATTACCAATGGGTTACGTGTGACATCCATTACTAGGAGGTCATCGGCCGAGGCTCCAATTCGCCTTGACAGGGGTTTGGCAGGCCGATAGCATCTACAAACTGCAGCGTAACACCAGCCAAATGGCCAAGGCACTTTTGAGTATGCGAGGAGAACTGAATGCGAAGACGTATAGCTCATGGACTGGCGATCGTATGTTTGATCGTCGGCCTGGGAGCGGCTCAGGGACCGAACATCTCGGAGGCGACAGCGGCTCCAGTTAGTTCCGTTCAGAAGCAACCCGAAGTCCGCCCACAGGTCGGCAAGACCAAACCGTATCAAGTTGGGACAGCGTCCTGGTACGGCAAGATCTTTGACGGGAAACCCACGGCTAGCGGCGAGCCGTACGATATGTACGACATGACCGCGGCGCACCTGAAGCTTCCCATGGGAAGCTATGTGCGGGTCACGAACCTGCGCAATGGCCGGGCCGTAGTGGTCCGGGTAAATGACCGCGGTCCCATCGTTCCGGGCCGGATCATCGACCTGTCGTACGGGGCTGCCCAGGCGCTGCAATTCAAGGCGCGTGGACTGCAGCGCGTGCGTCTGGATCTGGTCAATCCCGCCGACCAGAAGCCGGCTTACCAAACTGGTCAAACCGTCGCCGTAAACCATCCCCCGGTAGAAAAACTCCCGTAAAAACCAGTACACTGGCTGGGATGCCCACAACATTACCCAGCGTCCCGCACGGTGGCCAAAGCTACCGAAGCGATGATTTCGGTCACGGTGATCCGCGCCAGCGGCTCATTGTCGCACTGGATGTTTCCACCGCCGCCGCCGCACAGAAGATTGTGGCGGCGGTGGGAGACTGCGCGTTGACCTATAAAGTCGGCATGCAGCTTTACACCGCCGAAGGACCACAGATGGTGCGGGATCTGGTGGCCTCGGGGCGGCGGGTGTTTCTCGACCTGAAATACCACGACATTCCGAACACCGTAGGCGCAGCCGTCGGCGAGGCTGCGAAGCTGGGCGTGAGCATGCTGACCGTGCATGCGGCGGGCAGCGGCAAGATGCTGCGCGCGGCTGTCGATGCGGCGAAGGCGCGCCCGGAGTTGATTGTGCTGGCCGTTACGGTGCTCACGAGCATGGACGGGAACGACCTGGAAAAGATCGGGATTCGCGGCACGGTCGAGGACAGCGTGGTGCGGCTGGCGACGATTGCACTGGCGAACGGATGCCAGGGCGTGGTGGCATCCGCCCGCGAAGCTTCGACGTTGCGCGCGGAACTTGGGGACAGATTTGCGATCGTCACGCCGGGCGTGCGGCCGGCCGGCGGACACGCGGGCGATCAAGTGCGGGTCGCCACCCCGGCGGAAGCGATCGCGTCGGGAGCCAGCCACATCGTGGTGGGGCGGCCGATTACGGAAGCAGCTGATCCGGCGGCGGAGGCGAGAGCGATTCTGGGACAGATTAGCGGGTAGGGCTTCCCCGAAAGGTATTGCCGCAGTATTCCCATTGGTGGTATGATAGTAGTATGAAAGAGAAGACCTCTATCACACTCTCGAAAGAGGTGCTGACCGGGATCGACAGGGACGCCGGATCAAAGCAATCCCGCTCGGCTTACATTGAATCTGTGATGCGCGAGCACTTCAGACAAAAGGCCCGCCGGCAACGGGACGCGCGAGATATGGAAATCATCAACCGTAACGCAGAACAGCTGAACCGTGACGCGTTGGACGCCCTGGAGTATCAGGCTCCGCTCGGCGACTTCCCGGAAGAGTAGCATTCGCTGGAAAATGCTATGAGGCGCGGAGAGATATATCGTGTCCACAAGCCAGAAGGGGACCCGAAGCGTTACCGCAGCTTCGTTGTGGTAAGCCGGCAGCCGCTCATCGATTCGGCCTACGCCACCGTAATTTGCGCTCCTGTGTTCTCGAACGGCAGCGGACTCTCGACCCAGGTTGCCATTGGACCCAGTGAGGGCCTGAAACATGAGAGCTGGATAGTCTGCGACAACCTCAGGAGCGTGCCGAAAGCAGACCTGACGCAATTCGTGGGCTCGCTCTCCTACGCGAAGATTTCCGAATTGGACGAGGCGCTGCGGGTGGCGCTCGCGCTGGATTAGAAAGTTAGCGGAACCTCAGGGCCTGAAGCCCGCCGTTCATTTTGGCGCGGGACGGCACGGCTGGAAGCCGTGCCCTTCCCAAACCCGCCAGCGAAAAAAGAGTCCGATATTACATCCCTACAGCTTCTCGAAGAACTCACAGGCCGAGCAGGAGATGTAGACTCCGCCCGGGACGCCGCGTTCGCGGTCTTTCACCCGCTTGACGATGCGCGTGGCTTTGCCGCACTTGGGGCAATCCGTGCTCTTGGTGGTGTCCATGACCTTCTTACGGTCGGCGGTTTTTGCGATCTTGGCGCCTATTGCCATGTTGGATGTCTCCTGATCTAGATATTTTGCGCAGCGCGATCCGGCTGGTGGACAGCGCGGATGCTTGTGGATGGGATGTTTCCGAAACTACGAGTGATCCACTGGAAGACTGCAGCTGCGTCTCGATTTTCTTCCGTCGCTTTTGATTTTACAGTATGGTGGTGCCGGTTGTCTTGGCAAGGCGAAGTGTGGCCCAGTCGCGAACGCTTTCGGCCCTCAGAGGCTAAAAGCCCGCATGTTTAATGCGAGGCTAACGGCACGGCTGGAAGCCGTGCCCTTCCCAAAACCATTTCCGTCCTGCGCCGCCAGTTCGGCGAGTCGCATGAAGAATACCGACGGTCCGTCCCGCGCTGGATTCGCAGGTCCACAGCGGGCTAGCAAAAATTTAGGTACTTTGGAACCGATGGATGCGATGAAGAAAGCCTGGTTCACTGAGCGGTCGTTGCTGATCTTCTGCATCGTGCTGGGCGCACTGCAGGCCTGGATCTGCCGCTACTGCATGATTTCGGACGGGGTGGCGTACCTGGACATAGGAGACGCGTATCTGCGGGGCGCCTGGGCGGCGGCCATCAACGCCTACTGGAGCCCGCTGTACTCCTGGTGCCTGGGGCTGGCCCTGTACGTTCTCAAACCTTCGATATGGTGGGAGTTCATTACGGTCCATGTCGTGAACTTCATCATTTATGTGGGAGCTCTCTTCGGCTTTCGTTTTTTCCTGCATTCAGTTTTACGGGCGCTTCGTGAGGAGAGTACAAACCCTGCGGAAGATTCTGTTCCCGTACCCGAGGACGCTCTGCTGGCTCTTGGTTACAGTCTGTTTCTGTGGTGCTCGCTGGTGCTTATCGAAGTTGGCAAGGTCACTCCGGACCTACTGGTGGCAGCCATCGTTTTCCTGATCGGAGGCTACCTGGTGGATCTGCGGGTCCACCATTCTTACCGGAAGTTTGCGATGTTTGGCGCGCTGAATGGAGCAGCATATTTGGGCAAGGGCATCATGTTTCCGCTGGGGTTTGGATTTCTAGCGATCTTGCTGTTCTCCGGGAAAAGATCGAAAGCCAGAATAGTCGGCGTCTTATTGTCCGCAGTGGTGTTCCTGGCAGTGAGTGCACCTTTCATCTTTGTCCTCTCGAAGGCAAAGGGAAGGCTCACCTTTGGCGATACGGGAAGGCTGGCGTATGCCGCCATGGTGAGCCCGGGCACGCCGCAGATTCACTGGCAGGGCGAGCCCGCTGGGAGCGGGACTCCGCGGCATGCCACCAGACAGATTTTGGACGATCCTCCGGTTTTTGAGTTCGGCGAACCGCTCAGCGGGACCTACCCCCCCTGGGGTGATCCGTCGTATTGGAATGAGGGGGTAAAGCCGAGCTTCCATTTGCGAGCGCAGATCCGCATGCTTGTACAGAGCGCCTTCGTTTACTGGAAGCTGCTGCTCGGGGAGTTGGGATTGCTCGCCGGCGCGCTCATTTTCCTCTTTATAGGTGGAAAGCCAACGCGAAAGGCAATTGTGTCCAACTGGCCATTGCTGGCAGCCGCAGGCCTGAGCCTGGCGGCTTACTCGCTGGTGCTGGTCATCACGCGGTACGTGGGCGCATCGCTGGTTCTGTTCTGGGTGGCACTCTTTGCCGGGATGCGACTGCCGAAAGACGAGAAGTTGGAGCGCATCGCGAAATACGTGGCCGCAGCGGTGGCCATCAGCATCGGATTGTCGGTGGTTGGGCACATGGCGGATCAGGGTTATGCAAACCTGACGGTGGGGGCGGAACCATCGCCGAAAGACCAGATTTTAGCCGCACTGGGTTTGGAACACATGGGATTGCAGGCGGGTGACAAGGTCGCGGTCGTCGGCTACGGAAATCTCAACCATTGGGCGCGCCTCGGGCGGTTCAGGATTGTCGCCGAGGCCACAGCTGCGGGCCTGCCGGCTCGCGAGTTTTGGGCCTCTCCGCCGGAACGCCGGGCCTTAGCGTATGAGCGCCTTAGCAGTACTGGAGCGAGGGCGGTAATTGCGTGGAATCCTCCGGCAAGCGCGAACGATCCGGGCTGGAAAAAAGTTTCGGACACGAATTACTACGCCTACTTTTTCACAAAGTAGTTTCCCTGGCCTTCCTGTATCATTTCAGCAACTTTTCAAAGCACGCAGAAGCGAAAGATCTCTACAGAAGGAGTTTGAATCGTGGGTGTCCCCCTGAGGGTGGAATCCGATCGTCAGCCGGTTACGATGCCGGCGCAACAGACGGAGACGATCGAAGTGTCGGTGGTCATGCCGTGCCTGAACGAGGCGGAAACGCTGGAGACTTGCATCGTCAAGGCGCAGCGGGCGATGCAGGAATCCAACATTGCGGGAGAAGTCGTGGTCGCGGACAACGGCAGCACGGACGGTTCGGTGGCGATTGCGGAACGGTTGGGCGCGAGAGTCGTGAATGTGCGCGCCAAGGGATACGGCAACGCCCTGATGGGAGGGATCGCGGTTGCGCTGGGCAAGTACGTCGTGATGGGAGATGCGGACGACAGCTACGATTTTGGACACATCCCGCGGTTCGTAGAGCAGTTGCGCAAGGGTAGCGACCTGGTCATGGGCAATCGCTTTCGGGGAGGAATCCAGAAGGACGCGATGCCCCCGCTGCACCGCTACTTCGGCAATCCTGCATTAACCAGGCTTGGACGGCTGTTCTTCCGGAGTCCGGTGGGAGATTTCTACTGCGGCATGCGCGGCTTTCGCAAAGATGCCTACGAGCGCATGGGGCTGCGCACGACCGGGATGGAGTTTGCGACGGAAATGGTGGTGAAGTCCACGCTGCTCGACTTGCGCATCGCGGAAGTACCTACTACGCTTTCGCCGGACGGGAGGAGCCGTCCCCCTCATCTGCGGACGTGGCGCGACGGCTGGCGCACTCTACGCTTCTTCCTGCTATACAGCCCGCGCTGGCTGTTCCTGTACCCCGGAATGGCGCTCATGGTGGTGGGGTCGCTGCTGGGCCTGTGGTTGCTGCCGGCGCAGAGGACGGTAGGGAGCGTCACGTTCGACGTGCACACCATGGTGTATGCCGCCGCGTTTGTGCTGCTGGGGTTTCAAGCCATCGCATTCGCGGTATTCACCAAATTCTTTGCGATCTCGGAAGGGTTGCTGCCGCCGGATCGCACCCTGGACAAGCTTTTCCAATACATCACGCTCGAAGTCGGAATTGCGGTGGGGACCCTGCTGACGATCGCCGGGCTGGCGACCTCGGTCTACGCCGTGGGGGCGTGGGGAAGCCAGCACTTCGGGCCGCTCGACTACTCTCACACCATGCGCCTGGTGATTCCCTCCGCGCTGTTTCTTACGCTGGGCGCGCAGACGATTTTCGCCAGTTTCTTTATGAGCGTGCTAGGGCTGCGACGGCGGTGATGATGATGAGTACGCAGGGAGAGGCGCTGAGTTCGGCCCAACCCATACGACACCCCTGGCGCGAGGTTCTGCACCGGGCGCGCGATCCCCGCTTTGTAGCCGACAGCGCTCTTCGGGTGGTGATGGAGGGATGGGATTTGGTCTCGCCCTCCGAATTTTCCCAGCTTTATCGGCAGGTTCGCAGCCGCACCATGTGCAGCAATGCCCGCTTGCGCGGCTTGCATCGAGCTTTGCACTACGTCGTGAGCCATGACATCGCGGGGGATGTGGTGGAGTGCGGAGCGGCGCAAGGGGGAAGTGCGGCGCTGATGGCGTTGACCCTCCGCCAGCTGAAGTCGCGGCGAAAACTCTGGGTCTTCGATACGTTTGAGGGCCTCCCTGCGCCGAGTTCCGAAGATCCCGATTTCGAGCTAGCGGATCTCTTCACGGGCACCTGTGTCGGCACCGTGAACGAAGTGCGCGAATTGTTCCACCGGCTCGGCGTCGTGGACGGAGTTCAGTTCGTGAAAGGATTGTTTCAGGAGACGCTGCCGGTCACTCCCGTGTCTCAGATCGCAGTTCTCCATATCGACGGAGACTGGTACGAAAGCGTGAAGGTTTGCCTGGAGTGCTTGTACGACAAGGTCGTTCCTAACGGCGTGATCCAGTTGGACGATTACGGGTACTGGAAAGGTGCGCGCAAGGCGGTGGACGAATTTTTCGAGCAGCGCGGAATCCATGTGCCGCTGAAGCGACTGGACTACTCTGGACGGTTTCTGATCAAGCCAGGGCCAATCACGAGCGCTGCAACAGCGCGATGAAGTGCAGCTTTGCCCCGAATATCCAGTCGGCAGGCTTGGGGTAGAGACCCAGCCTGGTCAGCACGCGCTCGGGCTGGAGCCCGACTTCGCGCCAGGCGGCGTGCCATTGCTGCTCGGTCCAGTAGTTGTAGGGCAGCGCCACGCCGAACCTCGCGTTTCCCACCCAATCCATGAAGCGCAGCCGCGTGTTTGCGGCCACTCCCGCGCGGTAATGGTCTTTGAGGAGCACATGCCGCGCGGAGACGCGCCGTGCCTCCCGCAGCAGGATGGTCGGGTCGACGGTGTGGTGGAGCACGTCGGAGAACAGCACGACGTCGAAGGACGCGCTGGCGCAGGGGAAGTGTGTGCCGTCGAAGATTTCGACTGGGATGTGAGTTCGTTCCCGAGGAAGTACGTCAATGCCCTGCACTTCGATGTCGGGCCGCTTCGACTGCAAGGCTGCCGAGATTAGCCCATCGCCGCAGCCCACGTCCAACACTCGCGCTCGTTGCGGAAGCAACTCGGCGAACCAGGCGGCTAGAACCTCGACGCGGCGGTTCAACACCAGCTTGTCATGCATGACTCCAACGGCACGGTTGCTGGGAGCGATGGATTTCGTTTTGGGGGATAAATCAGTGGTCATGGACCGGCGTGCTTGACGACGAGAATTGGGGAACTTGGGCTGCTACTGCGTTTTATTGATTCGCTGCCCGCTGCTTGCCTTGGGTCCATTGCCGGAATCGAAATTGCGCGCTGATATCGGGTAATGCCATGGATGCCCTTGACCAGCGCAAATCGTAACACGAAGTGACGACCGAGGCCATAAGTCGGGGACGGGTAGTGTCGGCAATTTGAGGACCCTTACCACGAAGGACACGAAGTCACACGAAGGAACCCACAGAAAAGAAGTCCTTCGTGATACTTCGTGTCCTTCGTGGTTGAGTTTTTCTCTAGCGGCATCAAAGTGACCCCTGCCCGATCATTCTCCGATGCGGCCGCGCAGGACCGTGATCGATGCTTTGGGAAGCTGGTAGAGCGCTTCCGCGCCGCCGTCGACTTTCGACTTCGACGGAGGGCCGTCCGGGTCCGCATGTCCGGCGGTGCCTTCGCGGTGCCACTGATATTCGTTGGAACCGAAAGTGATGCGGTCGACCTGGCCTGAAAAGTGGCGATCCTGTTTGCCGCCGGCGAATGCGACTTTCACGGCATGATCGTTGTACTGGTCGCGGTTCACCAGCATCACCGACCACTGGCCGTCCGGGCGCTCGACGGCGTAGGCGGTGACCAGAACATTTCCGGCGGCGTCGTTGACATCGCTTGCGGCCTTGAACTGCTTGTGGGGCGCGTCGATGGGCTGTACCCACTCTTTGGTGATGACCTGCGCCGCCAGATACTGCGGCGGATAGCCCAGCACGTTATAGTTCGGGTCGATCCACAAGAAATTTCCGAAGCCGCCCATTTCTCTCGGGTACGGCATGTAGTGGAAATAGTAGGTCGCGCCGGCGCCTTCGCTCATCATGGTGCCGACGTAGTCCGCGAGCCACAGCCCGGCCTTCACGCTAGAGGGAGGCGCGCCGCCGCCGATGTTGCCTTCGGTCATGAAGAAGGGAATATTCGGCGGCAGGCCGTTGTCTTTCCAGACTTGCACGATGTGTTGGACGTATCCCGGCTCGGGATACAGATCGGCCCAGGAATAGGTGGGCTTGTCCTGATACGGGTAATGTTCGAAGGAGAAGAAAGTGAAGTCACTGAGGCGGCCGTGGGCTTTCAGGTAATCGAAGAAGCGGCCGATCCAGGAAACTCTCCCGTTAGTATCGGGCCAGACTTCGACGTCGCCGAAGGTTCCCTCGAACGGCGGGCCTCCGAGTTTTGCTTCGGGTACGAGCTTATGAATCGCGGTGGCGAACTGCAGATAGAGCGCAGCGTAGTCTTCGGGAAGCATGTGCTGGCCGTCGGCTTCTTCGCCCATCTCGATCCAGGAAATCGGATAGTGGCGCTTGTAGAGGTAGGCAATCTCGTTGGCCGCATCTTCCGGCGAGGAATATAACATCGCGATCGGGACCATCGTGGGAAGGCCGCGGGTGACGCCGCAAGTCATGAAGAAATCGAATCCGACTTGATCGCCGCGGGATTGATCGATATCGGTGGCAGCATGCCAGGGATCGACCGATGATGGCCAGGTGATGGTCTGATCGCGGCTGGGAAAATGGGTGACGTAGTCGTTGAAGGCGCCGTCGGCCGAGAGCGCCCCGGCGTAGAGTTCGTTGATGGCGTAGCCCACGCAATTGCGTTTGTCGGCGGAACCATGACTGTCGCAGGTGTTGGAAGATTCGGTCATCCAGATGCGGATGTAGCGGACGGGAATCATCCAGGAAACAAGTTTCAGCGTGACCGTGCCGCCTTTGCCTTCGGTGATGTTGCCTAAGGGAAAAGTCTGCCACGTGCCTTTGGTGGTGCCGTCGTAGAAGGGCTCGAGCTCGCCGGTCCAGAACTGAACCGCGTAGCGTTTGGCGTAGGGATCGGCCCAGGCGATGCGGATGGCGTTGACATCGATCTTGCTGCCGAGGTCGATCATCACCCACTGCGGATGGAGCGAGTCGTCTTCGCCGGTAAAGGCTTTGGTGAGGTATGGATTGCTTTTCCAGTAGGATTTGGGATCGCCGTCGGTGAGGCGCGACCAGCCGTTGCCGTCGCCGCGGCTGAAGCCGCGATGCGGCAGCGGGGCTGCCCACGAACTATGAATCATGTCGGCGGTGGGCTCGGCGCTGCCGACGAAGTAGCCTTCCTGCTTGTCGGCGTTGCTCCACTTGCCTGCGGGATTCCAATGCCAGGCCTCGACCATCAACTCGGTGTTCTGGCGGTAGGTCACGGCTTGCCATCCCGCGCCGAGAATTTCGTGCAGCAGCGGATCTTTCAGCAGATGGTCGGGAGTGCCGGTGCGCAGGCGGTCGATGGCCGCGCCCAGAGAACGAACGGGGCTGAAGGTGTTGGCGACGTGCGCGGGGTCGGCGTCGACGACGACCTTCTGCGCGAAGGCGGGACTCGCCGCGAACAGCGCAATGCATATCACAACAGCTGAAACAATCCTGCGCTTGATTCCTGACGCCATGATGCCTCCGTGATTTCAACCAGCGGCAGCCTTGAGTGCGCCACTGCTTAGTGAATCGATTTAAGACTGGGAAAAAGTCCGCCAACAGCATACACCGGAGTCTTTGCAAAATGAATGAGTTCGCGCAGGTGGGTCTTGGTGCCGTGCAAGAGGAAGATCCATATCAGGCATGCCACGCTGACATCGGGGGCAAACGGGTCTAGCCGCTGCGGCGAGGCCGCTCATGACGCGAGTCAACGATCTTACGGCTTAAGATCTTTACAGCTTAAATAGAGATTTCAAAGAGCTGTCATCAATGCGGCTGTCCGGCGCTAACCAATGAACAAACTCTCGGGCGGTGATGTGGGTTGGCTTTTGAACCTCTTTTCTCTCCAGGCCAGACTCCAGGTCTGCCTGTTTGCCCGTGTTGGCAATCACCGTCCATGTTTTGGTCTTCATTGTCTTTTGCCTTTTTGTCTTTTGCCTTTTTGTTTTTTGCCTCTCTTGATGGCGGAAGAGTAGCTGCGCTGCCCGGCATCCGCACGACGGGAACTCTCTGGGATTTTCTATCGGCAAATCCAGCCCAAGAATTGAGGTGGGGCTTCGCCCACCCACCGGGCTCGGTTCTGCGAATTCGTGATGGGAAGCGCGATACAACCAACAATTCTCAGTTCAGACGAGAGCGCCAAAATGGGAAATCTGGAAGCGCAGAAGCCTTTCGTGCGGTCACTCTTGAAGTGTCGCACCCTCCACCAAAAGTATAATCGCAGAAGATCCCTGGGCAGCGGCCTCGGCCCTGCAAAAGGTCGGGGATGGCAGCCTAGCTGGAGGAATCCCATGACCGGACCTAGAGTTCTCCTCGTCGATGACGATAAAGACCAGATCTTCCTGACCCAACGATTGCTGGAAAAGAGAAACTTCCAGGTCGTTTCAGTAGCCAGTGTCAACGAGGCTCTCAAGCAGATCGCCGCCCAACCCTTCGAGGTTCTGATCACCGACCTTCACATGCCGGATCCTGGCGATGGATTTGCAGTGGTGACCGCTATGCGTCACTCCCAACCTGAGGCCTTGACCCTGGTGGTTAGTGGTTTTCCAGATGTCGAGCAATCGCTGTCCGCAATCCTTCTGCAAGCGGATGAAGTTCTGGTCAAGCCCTTCGACGTTGAGCAACTGGCTGAGCTCTTGCACAAGAAGGTACTCAACGCCAAAGCCTCTCCGAAGAGGGCCCGGGAGAGTGTCGCATCCATACTGGAGCGTGACGCCCCCAGCACAATACAACGTTGGTTGACCCGTGTCGGACAGGCAGCAGAATTGATTTCCCTTCCCCTGACTGCCGACGAGCGCACCGACCATCTTCTCGATATCATCGGAAACATCGCCACCCGTCTGCGGAGAACGCGCGTCATAGAAGCGATTGCCAGCCCCTCTCCTGCGGCTGTGGCGCACGGACAACTCCGCTATCGGCAAGGCTATTCGGCGCCCTTGATCGTGCAAGAGTCACGCATCCTGCAGGTGTGTATTTTCGAGACCATCCAACGAAACTTGGCCACCGTCGATTTCGGCCTGGTACTGCCCGACGTCATGATCATCGCTGACGAGGTGGACTCTCAACTGGCACAGAGCATCGACAGCTTTCTGATGATGCAGCATGGGGAAGCATTAGCGTTGCCTGCCTGAGGTGGCCAACGACTCACTTCCTTACCGTAATCACAGCATAAGCTTGTCGATTGATCTTTCCGATGAGGTTGGAACAGGGCGGAGACGGCGCCGGGGGAATGACGGCATTTTGACAGTAGCCGGCCTGGGCGGCGACTCTGGGCGGCGACTCATGGCCGCGACTCTGGGCGGCGACTCATGGCCGCGACTCTGGGCCGCTCGGCCTTTCATTGCCTGTGGCAAAATGTGCGTTCAAAAGGCATGCCACATCGGCGCATCGGGCGAAGACAGGGACACTTGGCGGCCATGTACCGCCGCAGCATGCTGGTTCATCGCCCTGGCCGCTTGAGTGCGGCAGTTTCCGTCTTTGCTGCTGAAGTCCCGCGTGGTGACGGAGTGTTTACAAAGCGGGCACTTGAACACTGAAAAACCGTTCATCATTTTGATGGAGTAATGTCGCACATCTTCAATTGTAGTCCCCTTTTCCAGGGATGAGTCCGAACCAAAGTTACCCTCACGAGTAGCGAGAGTGATGCAACGTCAACCATCGCCTGCCACACGGCCTGTGGCGGCCTCTGCAGGGGGGAATCGCCCGTTGACCGCCGTCCCTCGCCCCTGCTACCGTCATATGTTTGCCCGCTGGCGACCGGCCAGTTCGGGGCACCCACTTCATCAGGAGAGCATCATGCCTGCCATCAAATTTCGCGGTGTCGATTTCATTCAGTACGATTCCCTCCTGACCGACGAAGAACGACTCGTCCGCGACACCACGCGGCAGTTCATTGAAGACAATCTGATTCCCATCATCGAGGAATGCAACCGTGCCGGGCGCTTTCCGCGCGAACTGGTCAAGCCCATGGGTGAGCTGGGATTTTTTGGCGCGTCGCTGAAGGGCTACGGCTGCGCCGGCATGGGCAACGTGGAATACGGCCTGATGACGCAGGAACTGGAACGCGGCGATTCCGGCGTGCGCAGCTTCGTGAGCGTGCAGTCGGGGCTGTGCATGTATCCGATTTACGAATTTGGCAGCGAAGAGCAGAAGCAGACGTGGCTGCCGCCGATGCAGAAAGGCGAGAAGCTGGGCTGCTTCGGATTGACTGAGCCGGACTTCGGGTCGAACCCCGGAGGCATGCGCACCCGCGCCAAGAAAGTCGGCAACGAATACGTGATTAATGGCGAGAAGATGTGGATCACGTCGGGCACCATCGCCGACGTTGCCATCATCTGGGCGAAAGTGGAAAACGAAAAAGACCGCATCCGCGGATTTCTGGTGGAAACCGACCGGCCGGGATTCAAGGCGGACGACATTCACGGCAAGTGGTCGCTGCGGGCGTCGGTCACTTCAGGCCTATCGCTGCAGGATGTCCACATCCCGGAGGCGAATCTGCTGCCGAAAACCGGCGGGCTGAAATCTCCGCTGATGTGCCTGAACCAGGCGCGCTATGGCATCGCGTGGGGAGCGCTGGGGGCGGCGATGGCGTGCTATGACTGCGCGCTGCAGTATTCGCTGCTCCGGAAGCAGTGGCGCGATCAGCCCATCGCGTCGCACCAACTGGTGCAAGACAAGCTCACCTGGATGATCAGCGAAATCACGAAAGCGCAGCTGCTGGTGCTGCAGGTGGGACGATTAAAAGATGCGGGCAAAGTTGAGCCACAGCATATTTCGATGGCGAAGCGGAACAACGTTTGGATGGCGCTGGAGTGTGCCCGCCTGTCGCGCGACATTCTGGGCGCGAATGGCGTGGCCGACGACTATCCCATTATGCGGCACATGATGAATCTGGAGTCGGTGAAGACGTATGAGGGCACGCACGACGTGCACTCGCTGATCATTGGGCAGAGTGTTACGGGGATTGACGCGTTCTAGGAGCAACATGTGGGGACAGCCGCCCCCGGCTGTCCGCCGGGCGCAGCCCGGCGGTGCCTGCAGAACTCTCAGTCGAGCTTCGCTCGACGGACAGCCGGGGGCGGCTGTCCCCACATAATCACTTACGGGATAGCGCTCCATGACTTCAGAGAAAAAGTGGCGTGCCGCGAATGCGGTGGGATTTCTCTCGGGCGTGCTGGCTTGCCTGGATGCCCTGCGCGACGCCAGAATTTACTGGCCTCCGGATGTGGTTTGGGAAGGGCTGCGTAGTCCGCAGCGGCTCGAACTGGGCGGCGGGATCGCGCTGATCGTGGTCACTCTGTTGACCTCAGGGCTGCGACGGCGTGCGGAATGGGGGCGCTGACGATGCGCATTTACGCTACGGTGACTGCGACCCTCGGCTGGTTCGCCCTTGCGCTGCAGGGTTACCTGACTGTCACCTTATCCATCGCTAATGGCAAGACACCGATCGCGGGCGTCATAACCTTCGTCAGCTACTTCACCATCCTCACGAACTTGCTGGTGGCGGTGGTACTGACCTTCTCGGTTTGGGCTCCAGGCAGCCGCAGGGGTACTTTTTTCTCGCGTGCCACGGTGCAGACAGGAACAGCCGTGAACATTGCGATCGTGGGGATCGTCTACTCCCTGCTCCTGCGCCAGATCTGGGATCCGCAAGGTTGGCAGAAGCTCGCGGACCTGCTTCTCCACGATCTGATTCCCTTGCTGTACGTCGGGTACTGGGTGATTTTCGTGTCCAAGCGTTCTCTGCGCTGGAAGGATGCTTTTTGGTGGTTAACTTATCCCGCTGCGTATTTTGCCTACACGTTGCTGCGCGGGGCGGTGTCGGGGTGGTATCCCTATCCATTTCTCAATCCCCACGGGATCGGATATTCGCGCGTATCCGCCAACGCGGTGATGTTGCTGGCGGCATTTCTGCTGACGGGGCTGCTGTTGGTGGCGATCGGCCGGTGGATGGGGCGTAAGGAAGGTTCCGATTTCCGCTAGGGGGTGCCTCTCCCGGCCGGGCTGCGCCCGGCGGACAGCCGAAGGCGGCTGTCCCTACATACCTCATCACACTACCTGTACAGTTCTTCCAGCAACTCGTACGCGCGACGCAGGTGCGGAATGACGATGCTGCCGCCGACCACCAGCGCCACGTTGAGGGATTCTTCCTGTTCGGCGCGGGTCACGCCCAGGCGGTAGGCCTGGATAGCATGGTAGTAAATGCAGTCGTCGCAGCGCAGGCAGGCCGAAGCAACCAATCCCATCAATTCTTTCGTCTTAGCCGGTAGAGTGCCTTCGAGGTACGCGTTGTGATCGATGTTGTAAACCCGCTTCACCAGGAAATTGTTGGCCTTGTCGACATTGGCATTGAGGCGGGCCCGGGACTCGATGAAACGGCGCGCGATCTCGCTCTTGTCGGCTACGTGCTTCTCGGCGAAAAGGTAGACCGGCTCTTTGCGTTCCTGAGCTGGATGCTCGGCCGGGCGTTCCGCTGGCGCAGGATGTTCGCTGCTGGTGGGGCTCATGGGCAAATGTTAGCAGAGATGCCCGGGCGGGCGGAGTCGGCCAGCCGAGGACTCGGGGTTGACATGGCAAGGCGCTGGGCAGGATGATTCCTTTAGTCCGGTTCCCAAACTTGACCGCGTCGAGGGTTCCCCTGCCACGAGTCCTGGCGACGCAGAGAGCGCACGATGGAGCATCTTCTGGCTTCGGTTCTGGTTTTTTCAACCCTGCTGCTACCCACCGCCCTCCGTAGTCGTCCATATCGCGCCGTGGTTCGCCGTGATTTGGTTCGCCGTGATTTCACTCTGAGTCAAGATCATTTCAGGAGGACAACATGGCACGTCGTTGGTGGTTACTTCCGTTGCTGGGACTTCTGCTGACTGCAGCTGTTTTCGCCAGTGGCCCCACGGGTACGATCACGGGAACGGTGACGGATCCCTCAGGAGCGATCGTTCGAAAGGCCCGAATCACCGTGCTGCATGAGGCAACCAACGCCACCCGCGATGCGGAAACCAACGACGATGGCGATTTCACGGTGGCGCTGCTGCCGCCCGGCCGGTACCGGGTAACGGCCGAGAGCGCCGGCTTCCGGAAGAGCATTTTCAGTGATGTCACGGTGGATGTGGACCAGACGGTACGCATTGATTTCGCGCTCGAGATTGGCGCAGCGACGGAAGAAGTGAGGGTCAAAGACACTCCTCCGGCTGTTCAGACGGACACATCGACGCTCGGACAGGTGGTCAACAACCGACTGGTGCAGGAGTTGCCCTTGAACCAGCGCAACTTTCTTGATTTTGCGTTGCTGGTTCCGGGAAGCCAACTGCCGGCGGAGGGCTCGCAGAACTCGACGCAGGGCGGAGCGCTCAGCGTCAACGGGGCGCGCGAGCAGTCGAACAATTTCCTGCTCGACGGAGTCGACAACAACGATCCTTACATTAACCAGTATGTGGCCCTGCCGTCGCTGGATGCGATTCAGCAATTCAAAGTGCAATCCAGCGATTATTCGGCGGAGTTTGGGCGGAGCGGTGGCGCCCAGATTAACGTCGTGCTGAAGAGCGGCACCAACGCCTTCCATGGAAGTCTGTTCGAATACTTCCGCAACCGGAACATGGATGCCAAGAATTATTTCGACTTCCCCGCTTGCTCGGCCACGTCGGTGCCGGGGGAGTGCGGAGGCATTCCGGGGTTGCAACGGAACCAGTTCGGGGGAACGTTGGGCGGGCCGGTGCGCAGAGACAAGACTTTTTTCTTTATCTCGTATGAGGGACTGCGCCTGCGGCAAGCCGATACTCACCAGGCCACTGTGCCCACGCCGACGCAATGGGCGATGGCACAGAGTCTGGCGCAACAGATATTCGGATGCGGGACCCCGTTTGGGCTTCCGTCGTGCCAGGTTGGGCAGAATGTGTTCAATTTGTATCCGCAGGCCAACGTGGGCTCGCACCTGACGAGTTCGACTACGTTCCTTTCTGCTCCGGTGATTCGCAAGTCAGAGAATTACTACACGGCGAAGGTGGACCAGCATTTCAGCGCGACCGACACAGTATCGGCACATTACTCGCTGGTGGATGAGAACATTTTCAGTCCTTTCGATCCGGTCAATGCGTTCAGCTCATTGCCGGGCTATGGCAGTTACACGCTGAATCACGGCCAGAATGCGGGACTGGAATGGACGCGGGTGTTCCATTCCAGGTTGCTGAACGAATTGCGCCTGGGGTTCATCCGCATGCGGGCGACGGTGCTGCAACAGAATCACGGCAATGACATTGCCGCGCAGCTGGGCTTTCCCGACGTCCTCACCAACCCGGTGGACCTGGGATCTCCCAACATCAACGTGCTGAATTTCGACGGCATTGGCGAGCCCGTCAACTATCCCCAAGAGCGACACGACACCACGCTGCAACTGGCCGACAATGTGGCCTGGACGGTCGGCCGCAACCAGTTCAAGATCGGGGTGGATGTCCGCCATCTGCGCATCGACAATTATCTCGATTTTCTGGCGCGGGGCGATTGGTTCTTCCAGGGGTTGACGCTCACCGGCATCTTTGCCGCTTCGGGTGATCCCACTCCCTGTGCCGGCACCGCTCCCGATGATCCTACGACGTGTTCTCTGGCGCAGTTGCTGGCCGGGGTTCCCGACTATGCGTTGGGGGTGAGCGGCACTACGAACAACAGCCTGCGCAGCCACGGCGTCAGTACGTATGTGCAGGACGACATTCACGTGGTCCCGCGCTTTCTGCTCAATGTCGGATTGCGGTATGAGTACAACAGTCCGCCGGTCGAGGCGCAGAACCATTTCAGCGTTCCGGACCTGGTTGCATGCACAGCCTTGCCCTGCCTCCCGACGTTCAGTGTGGTGGGCACGAATGGGATTCCACGGGCAACGTATTCGCCGACCTACACCAACGTTGCGCCGCGTATCGGCATCGCGTGGCGGCCGTTGAAATCGGAGCGCTGGGTGGTGCGTTCCGCCTACGGCGTCTTTTACGATTCTTCGATTGCGAATATCAATATTTTCCCGCGCATCAATCCGCCGTTCTACGACTTGGCGCTGTTTCCGCAAACCTTCAATTGCCTGGCGGGGCCGGGGATACCGTGCACCGTGCAGGACATTCTCAGCCAGGTGGGGCAAACGACCGGGGTGGTGCAAGGCAACATGATTTCTCCCCAGTTCCGCGACGGGTACATGCAGCAGTGGAACACCGACCTGCAGTACGAGGTGCTGCCGCACTGGATGGTGGACGTGGCCTATGTCGGCTCCAAAGGAACACACTTAAGCGACGTGCTGGACAAGAACCAGACCGATCCGGTGACCGGGTTTAAGCCGTATCCGCAGTTCTCTTCGATCCTGTACGTGGAGTCGAATGCGAACAGTTCGTACAACTCGCTGCAGCTGCGCTCGGAGAAACGGACGAGCCACGGGCTGGCTCTGCTGCTTTCCTACACCTACTCGAAATCGTTTGACGACATCTCGTCGGTTTTCGGCGGCAGCGTGGGCTCGGGGCTGCCACAGAATTCGCGGGATCTGCCAGCGGACCGGGGACCGTCGGACTTTAACGCAGTGAACCGTTTCTCGGGGAGCTTTGTCTATGACCTGCCTGTCCACCGCCTGTGGAGCAACGGCCCAGGGCGGCTTCTGGACAACTGGCAGGCTAGCGGAATCGTGACCGCGCAAACGGGATCGCCTTTCACTGTAGTTCTTCCCGGTGCGCCCGCGTCGTCGGCGGCAGCGTTTGGCAATCCTGCGCGGCCGGACCTCGTCGGCAATCCATTCCAACCAGGAACAATCGCAGGGTGCCAGGGGCCGAGCCAGGTGCGAACACCGCAGTCCTGGTTCAACCGCTGCGCGTTTGCCACTCCGGCGGGCGCTTTCGGAACCGAGGGCAGGAACATTCTCACGGGACCGGGATTTACGGACATCGATTTCTCTCTGGCGAAGAGCATGGCGCTCCGCGGCGAGAATCAGCGTCTGCAGTTTCGCGGGGATTTTTTCAACTTATTCAATCATCCGAACTTTGATACTCCCAATCACGTTTTGGGCTCGTCGAACTTCGCCAAGCTTCTCTCGGCCAATGGTTACGGCACTAAGCCGCCACGGCAGATTCAGTTGAGTTTGCGGTATGGGTTCTGAGTTGAGGCATCTTGAGCGAGGCGGAAGATCGGGCCAACTTTCGAACAATTACATAGGGCCTTCGCTTCGCTCAGGATGACAGAGTAAATTCTAAGGCGCTGACGCCTGAGAGCCACCACCTAAGACCCACGGCCCTGCATTACAATCTAGCTCGTGCCTGTCCTTCGCAACCTGCGCGTCACGCTGGAGATGATCAAGTGGGAGCACTCGATTTTCGCGCTCCCGTTTGCCTTGTGCGGAGCCATGCTGGCGGCTGGAGGATTTCCCTCGGTGCGCCAACTAATGTGGATTGTGGTGGCCATGGTCGCGGCTCGGTCGGCAGCGATGGCGTTCAACCGCTGGGCCGACGCCGCCATCGATGCCGCCAATCCCCGCACCAGCACGCGCGCGCTGCCTGCCGGACACCTTTCGCCCACGTTTGTAGCGACGTTTGTGGTCGCGTCCAGCGCGATCTTTATTTTTGCCACGAGCCAATTGAATCGGCTCGCGCTGTTGCTGTCTCCGGTGGCGCTGGCCGTTCTGCTGCTCTACTCCTACACCAAGCGGGTGACGCGCTGGTCGCACCTGGTGCTGGGATTCGCGCTGGGCATTGCGCCCTCGGCGGCGTGGATCGCGGTGCGCGGCTCGCTCGATCCCCGCATCCTGCTGCTCACCGCTGCGGTGACGTTCTGGGTGGGAGGCTTCGACGTTCTCTATGCCTGCCAGGATCTCGATTTCGATCGCCAGAGCGGGCTGCATTCCATTCCGCGATACGTCGGCATTCCCACCGCGCTGTGGATCGCGCGCGGCTTTCACCTGGTGATGGTCGGCCTGCTGGTCGCTCTGCTTATCGTATTCGGCATGGGGAGGCTGGCGGCTTGCGGCGTAGCGGCGGTGATCCTGCTGTTGCTCTACGAACATTCCCTGGTCCGGCCCAACGACCTATCGAAACTCAATGCCGCGTTCTTCACCATGAACGGCGTTATTTCGGTGCTGTTCTTCGTGTTTGTCGCGGGGGATTTGCTGCTGCGGAAATGATTCCGCGAGCTTCGACCGGCAGCGCTACCCATTCCAGGATTACTCTTGTAACCGCCGCCGCAGCAATGCGGGTTGCCCCGGTTTCTGCGGGCCCCTAAACTCTTGAGTGCGAGCTATTTATTGAAGGCCTCGCACCGACTCGTGCCCAAGCAAACAAATCAACCGGCAGGAAGCATCATCCGCAAGGATGCGCTCAAGCTCGGCCTGACGGCGGCGCTGTTTGCGGTGATCCTCACGCTGGCTCTCAATCGGGATTTCTACAGCGATTCGATGACCTCGGCGTTTCTTTCGCTCGCGCTGGCCAGCGCCCTGATTATTCTAGCGATGATCCGACGGTCCTGGTTCGATTTGATTTGGGTTTTGACGGGCAGCCTCTTGCTGGCTGTGCTCGACTATCGCGTGATGGATTTTCACCCGGTGTTCATGGCCGGTTTTTCCTTCGTAGGTCTGGCGGCGCTGGCGGTCCTGGGTACGCACACGATCTGGGCTGAAGGGGACGAGCGCAAGCTCCTGCTCTATGGGTTTTTGCCGGCGGTGCTTTTTGTGGGTTCGGAATACATGGCGAGCACGCTGCTCGATATTACCGAGACGCTCCATCCAAAGACGTTCGACCTCTTCCTGTACTCCTTCGATTGCAGTCTGCGGGTGCAGTTCAGTTTCCTGGTGGGACAGCTTTTCTGGACGTGGCTGTGGGTACGGTTTGTATGCCTGGTCACCTACATCGCGCTGCCCTTGCCTCTGGCGCTGGTCTACGCTGCGCAATTGCGGCGAAAAAAGGAGAATGCGCTGGCGGTGATGTTGGCGTTCTTAGTTACGGGGCCGGTGGGCGTTCTGTTCTATAACATGCTGCCGGCTTGCGGCCCGGTGCATGCTTTTGGTGGCGCGTTTCCCTTTCATCCGCCGTCCATTGCGGACGTGATGCACATGAACGTCGTGCCCATTCTGCTCAAGGGTGCGCGCAACGCCATCCCCTCATTGCATATGGCATGGGTGCTGCTCGTGTGGTGGAACTCCAGGGGGCTGGCGCGCTGGGTGCGGGCTATTGCCCTTCTGTTCGTGGTTCTGACCACGATGGCGACTCTGGGCACGGGCGAACATTACTTCATCGATCTGGTGGTGGCATTTCCGTTTTCGCTGATGGTGCAGGCCCTGTGCCAATACTCGCTGCCGTTCCGCAGCGGAGCGCGGCGAAATGCCTTGCTGTTCGGCACGTTTGTGACCTTGGTCTGGCTGGGGTTGCTCAGCTTTACCACGAGCATCTTCTGGGTGTCGCCGATCCTACCTTGGACGATGGTGATCTCGACCGTGGCCCCCTCGATCCTGTTCTGGAACCGGCTTATGCGCGAAGGGCAGCAGGAAGCACCCGTCCGTTCCCGGAGCGTGGCTGCCGGCGCGACCGCGTAAATGCGGTTTCCTGGTACAGGTATGCGTTGAATCTTTCGCCCGCGCTGGAATCTGCGAAATCACCGTTCGGGTGATGAAGCGTGGCCATCGGCACAGTCCTGCGATATCATCAAAGGGATGTCCGCCACGCCCCACAACCACGCCTTCCAGACACATGCTTTTCAGACCGACGACCGCCGGCTGGAGTCGATCCACGCCAAAGTGCTTGCCCGTCAACGGCTTGATGCGGAGGATGCCCTCGCCCTTTACCGCACCGGCGACATTCTCGCGGTGGGCTGGATGGCCAACTCCGTGCGCGAGCGCATGCATGGCGACAAGACTTATTTCAACGTCAACCGGCATATTAATCCGACGAATGTGTGCGTGGCGGCGTGCCGCCTCTGCGCCTTTGGCCGGAAGAAGGACACGCCTGGCGCCTACACCATGGCGCTCGAAGAGGCGTTCGAAACCGCGGCTTCGGGATACACCGAGGCAGTCACGGAATTCCACATTGTGGGCGGATTGCATCCTGACCTGCCGTTTCAATACTTTTTGGATTTGTGTTCCGGCCTGAAGCAGCGCTTCCCGCAGGTGCATCTCAAGGCGTTCACCATGGTTGAGGTCGCGTATCTGTCGAAGCGGGCCAAGCTCTCGATCCGGGAGACGCTGGAACAGCTGAAAGCCTCGGGTGTGGACTCGCTTCCTGGGGGTGGCGCCGAGATTTTTGCCGACCGCGTGCGCCACATCATCTGCGACCACAAGATTGACGGCAGCGAGTGGCTGGAAACCGCGAAGCTGGCGCACCAAATCGGATTGAAGTCGAATGCGACCATGCTCTACGGCCACGTGGAGAACGATGAAGATCGCGTCGACCACCTGCTCAAGCTGCGCGCGCTGCAGGACGAGACCGGCGGCTTCCAGACGTTCATCCCACTGGCATTTCATCCCGACAACACGCCGCTGCAGCACTTGCCGAAAACCACCGGGATGCTCGACATCAAGCAGATCGCGGTCAGCCGACTGGTACTGGACAACTTCCCGCACATCAAGTCGTACTGGCAGATGATGACTGCGAAGATCGCGCAGATTTCGCTGCGCTTCGGCGCAGACGACATGGACGGCACGGTGATCGAAGAAAAGATCTACCACGACGCGGGCGCGACCACTCCGCAGGGCATGCGCCGCGAAGAGTTGGAGCGGCTGATCCGCGCCGCCGGACGCGAACCCATCGAGCGCGACACGCTCTACCGGCCGGTGACTCGGACCGAGACGTCGGTTACGGTCGCGGTGTAGTTCAACTCCTCGCCCTAACGGGCAAGATGCTCTTGTCATCCTGAGCGCCGTCCGGCGCGAGCGAAGCGAACGCCAGCAAGCGAAGGATCTATGCAACTTGCCGCTGCTCTTGCCTTGAGCGCGTTGATCACATTTGAAAAACACACCGACAGGTGGCCACAGCAGATTGCATAATCCTTCGCTTCGCTCGGGATGACAACGAAGAGATTTAGTGCGAAGACTGCGCCGTCAGTTTGCGCAGTTCTTCTGGCGACGCGTTCAGCAGATTCCTTAACACGGCCACCTCGGCGACGATGCCCGTGTGCAGCGCGGGATCTACATCGGGAGCAAAGAGTGGTGAATGATTCGAGGGCAGCGCCGTTCCCGCCGCCTTGGCTTGCGCGAACTTTTCTGGATCGGCTCCTCCAAGACTGAAGTAGAAACCGGGAATGCCCTCCTCAACGTAGTAGGAGAAATCTTCCGAAGGTGTGATCGGTTCGGCGGTGACAACATTCTGTTTGCCCAGCGCCGCTTCAAGCGGCGCCCTGAGCCGCTGGGCTAGCGCCGGATCGTTGTACACCAAGTCGTCGCCTTGATAGCGATCGATCAAGGGTTCGCGAGGAGCGCCAGCTGCGGCGGCCTCGCCTTTGGTGATGCGCGCGATGGCAGCGAGGATCTGCTTGCGCACCTCTGGTTTGTAGGTTCGCACGGTCAGTCCCATCTCCGCCTGGTCGGGGATGATGTTGTTCTTCGTGCCTGCCTGGATATAGCCGACCGTCAACACTGCCATCTCGCCCGGTTTCACTTCACGAGACACGATGGTCTGCAGGGCCAGGATTGTCCGAGCAGCGATCACGACGGGATCGACCGTCGTGTGCGGCGATGCGCCATGCCCACCCTTGCCGTAGATCGTGATCCGTATCGAGTCGGAATTCGTGTTGTAGACGCCAGGCGTGATTCCAACTGTCCCCGCCGGGAATATGTTCCCGACGTGCAACGCGACAGCCGCGTCCGGTTTGGGGAAGCGCGTGAACAAGCCGTCGTTGATCATGATCTTGGCTCCCCCGAACCCTTCCTCGGCGGGTTGGCCGATGAGCATCAGCGTTCCATGCCAGGTGTTCTTGGTGTGCGCCATGATCTCGGCGGTGCCCAGAACGGCCGCCATGTGCAGATCGTGGCCACAGGCGTGCATCACCGGGACGTCGCGCCCGGCGTCATCTTTCGCGTGAACTTTACTGGCGTAGGGGAGGCCGGTCTTTTCTTCTACGGGGAGCGCGTCCAGTTCCGTGCGCAGCATGACGGTTGGGCCTGGTCCGTTCCTGAGGATAGCGACCACTCCGGTGCCGCCCACATGTTCGGTCACGTCATAGCCGGCGTTCCGCAAGCGCGCTGCCAGCTTCGCCGCAGTTTGGGTTTCATGGGTCGAAAGTTCGGGATTCTGGTGTAGATCAAGGTAGAGCGCGTACGCGTCGGGATAGACGCTTTCCACTTCTTTCGATGAAGGAGCTTGAGCGCAGGCAACGGCGCTGAGCGCGGCGAACAGAATGAGTTTTGACCAGGCCATGGTCCCCGGATCATACCTGCCCGATCTAACGTCCGCAAACTCTGGTCCGCACTCTGGTCTGCAAACCCAGGTCTGCAAACCAGGTCTGCAAACCTACGCTTGCATTAGGAATTCTTAGACGCAACGAATTCCCGAGGCGGCCATCCCATTCTGGGGCGATCGAATTCTCCGCTTGCCTTTTTTCCGCCGGGTGTACAATCGGCTCAGAAAGCACTTGGTTGAGCACTACGTAAGCAAGGCCGAGGCGCTATGAACGTTCACGTCAGCTACCGTCTTCATAAAATTCCCGCGGTCGAAAAAGACATACAACACCAGATCGAGAAACTGCAGAAACGTCTGCAGGTTTTCCGTCCAGAACTCATCCACCTGAAGGGAGTGGTGGAGGAAATCTCGCCCCGCGAGGGCACCAGCGTGTCGCTGAACCTGCGCTTGCCCTCGGGCCAGATGTCGGTGCAGGCCTCGGCGCCGACGGCCGCCTCTGCGGTGAAGAGCGCGTTTGAGGATCTGCTGCAGCAGGTCAGCAAGCACAAAGATATCCTGCGGGCGTCGCACAAGTGGCAGCGCGGAAAGCGTGGGGACAGCGCCCGGCCGGGCAGCATCGTGCACGAAGTCCCGTTCGAGCAGACGCTGGCCGCGGTCTTTCCGCCCATCATTTCCGCGGACGACATCCGTTCTTATGTGAACGTCAATCTGTCGCGCCTGGAGCGCTTCGTGGAGCGTGAAATCTACTTCCGCGAAGCGCAGGACTTGATCGCCACCGACAGCCTCTCGAAGGAAGAGGTGATTGATGAAACCATCGCCGCGGCACTGGGAAACGGACAGGAGAAGCCGGAACGCCTGGCGCTGGAGCCCTGGCTCTACCGGCTGGCGCTGCGCGCTTTGGACGAACTCTCGCGCACCGAAGAGAGCAATGGCAACGCCCGGCCACTGGAGGATTCCGCGCGCCAGCGCAACGTAAAGGGCAGCGACGAACCGGAGTTGCAATTTCACCAGCCCGACGAATCCATCACGGGCGCGACGGTGATTGCCGACGCGCGCGTAGCCACACCGGAGCAGATCATGGCTTCGGACGAACTTTTGCGTCTGATCGCGTCCGCACTGCGCGACCTCGGCTCGGGCCCGCGCGAGGCCTTCATCCTGCATGCCATCGAGGGCTTCAGCGTGGATGAAATTTCGGCGATTACCGGCCTGCCGGCCGAGCGGGTACTTGCCTTCGTTTCCGCCGCGCGCGACCACTTGCGCAAAGCGCCCGGACTGGCCCAGCAGTTTCATGGCCGGCTTGCTCCGACGGGCGCTGCTTAGGTCCAATCTCAATTTCATTGGGAGGTATTCATGACCATTACTCGCGAACAAATCCGAGAGTTAGCTGAATTTCAGGACGAAAAATCTTGCGCCGTTAGTTTCTATTTCCAGCCCTCCACGCCGCGCAACAAAGCGCATAAAGAAGACGTGATTCTGGTCAAGGACCTGGCGCGCGAGGCCCTGCGCAGCCTGGAAAGCAAGGGCAAGAAGGATTGCGCCCGCGCCGACATGGACCGTATTCTGCGGCTCTCGGGCGAATTGCGAACCAACGGGACCCACGGCAAGGCTGTGTTTGCGTGCGCTGCCCACAACATTTGGCGTGAGTATGATTTGCCCGCCAGCCTGCCGGGTACGCAACTTTTCGTCGACCAGCATTTCCATCTCAAGCCGATCGCACACCTGCTGGGCGCAACCCCGCTGCTGGGTGTGGTGCTGGTCGACCGGCACCGGGCCCGCATTTTCGATCTTCGCCTGGGCGAACTCACCGAGCGCGAAGATCTGTTCCAGCCACTGTCCCGCAAGGGCCGTAGCGATGGGTATGCCGGCTACGACGGAGGTCATGCCCAGCGCCGGGTGGAAGACGAGACTCGCCAGCATTTCAAGCATGTGGCTGAGTTGCTGAAGGACTTGCTGGAAAAGGGCGTGTTCGAGAAATGGATTCTTGCTTGCCCCGATTCCCACCGTGCGCTGCTCGAATCCCAACTGCATTCCTATGTGAGCCAGGCTCTGATCGGCCGCTTCCATGCGGATCTGGCCCACGTGACCCGCGACGAGATCCGCACCCACGCGCTGGCGATTAAGGAACAATGGAAGAGCGATCGCCGCCGCGACCTGGTCAGCCAGGCGTTGAGCCAGGCGCGCAGCAACGGACGCGGCGTGACCGGACTGCGCCGCGTATTGCGCTCGCTGGAATTGGGAGAAGTGCAGACTCTGCTGCTGGGCGAAAACCTGCAGGCACATGCCGTCGAATGTTCCGGATGCGGCCACATCGACGCCCATCTCGTCGTTTTATGTCCGGTTTGTGGCCGGGCCACGCAGGAGGTTGTTGACGTGGGCGAGGCCATTCTCCCCTGGGTCATCCGCCGCGACATCGAGACGTTCTACGTGAAGGACGATCCCGAGTTTGACAAGGTGGGCAACATAGCCGCGCTGCTGCGCTTCCGCTCGGAAAATGTGCAGCCGATTTCCGCAGCGGCGGCGGACGAACTCGGCAAGGCCGGCGCGGCGTATCCAGGCCGGCTGCGCCGATTTGCCAGCCGGTGAGAAGCACAGGCGGCGGGCGCAAGAGCGGCACCGGCGAAAATTGAAGCCGCCGGGGAATGACACTATAATTGCGACCCACAGATGGCACTCTCCTCGGGAACACTGCTGGGGCCTTACGAAATTCAATCGCCTCTGGGTGCAGGCGGCATGGGGGAAGTGTATCGCGCCCGCGACACCCGCCTGGACCGCACTGTAGCCATCAAGATCCTGCCCGCACATCTCTCCGGCAACCCGGAGGCGAAACAGCGCTTCGACCGCGAGGCGCGGGCGATTTCGTCGCTGAGCCATCCCAACATCTGCCACCTCTACGACGTCGGCCAGCACGACGGCACCAGCTACCTCGTCATGGAATACCTGGAAGGCGAGACTTTAGGAGAGCGCCTGCGCAAGGGAAGACTGACGCTGGAGCAGGTGTTCCGTGTCGGGGCTGAGATTTGCCAGGGGCTGGAACAAGCGCATCGCAGCGGTGTGGTTCATCGCGACCTGAAGCCGGGCAACATCATGCTGACCAAGTCGGGCGCCAAGCTGATGGATTTCGGCTTGGCCAAGGCACCGGAAGTTCCGCTGGGGAACCTGTCTGGCTCGAATTCCATGGCCACGATGTCGCAGCCGTTGACCACCGAAGGCACGCTTGTGGGCACGATTCAGTACATGGCGCCGGAGCAATTGGAGGGCAAAGAAGCGGACAAGCGCAGTGACATTTTTGCCCTAGGGTCGGTTTTGTACGAAATGGTGAGCGGCAAACGCGCGTTTGAAGGCAAGACAACGGCCAGCACGATTGCCTCAATTCTGGCAGCCGAACCCAAGCCGCTGAGCGCCATGCAACCGCTGTCGCCGCCCGCTCTGGAGCACGTGATCGCCACCTGCATCGCCAAGGATCCCGAGGAACGCTGGCAAAGCTGCGCCGACGTTTCGCGGGAACTGGAGTGGGCTGCGCAAGCGCCCAAACCCGCGGAAGTTTCCCCGCGCGGCACAAGGCTTCTCTGGACGCTGGCGGCGGCAGGGGTATTGATCGCCGCATCGTTTGTGGTGGGCACCCGCTGGTCGAAGACTCCGGTGGGGGTGAGCCAGTTCGAAGTGAATCCGCCGCCCAACACCTACTTCAATTTTCGTGGTCTCTCCGGAGCGCCGGTTCCGTCGCCCGATGGAAGCAAGATCGCGTTCGTGGCCTTCATCCACGGTAAGACTGGAACGGCCGGTCTGTGGCTCCGTTCGCTCGATTCGACGGAGTCCCGTTTCCTTACTGGCACGGAAGGGGCCCTGTATCCGTTTTGGTCGCCGGATGGAAAGTTTCTGGCGTTCTTTGCCGGGGGAAGGCTGAAGAAGCTTGATTTGTCGAGCGGAAACGCAATTCCCATCTGCGATGTCTTCGAGGGTCGGGGCGGAACCTGGTCCACCGAGGGTGTCATCCTTTTTGGCGTGCGCGCGGGCTCGCTGTTCCGGGTGGACGCGTCTGGCGGCAAGCCCGTCCAGGTAACCACCCTGGACGAGGAGCGGCACGAGACCAGCCATCGCTTTCCCCAGTTTTTCCCGGATCAGAAGCACTTCCTGTTCGTGGCGCAAGCTCCGCAAATCCCAACCGCCCACGCATTCGTCGCTTCTCTGGATTCGCCCAAACCGGTCATGCTGGAAGACGTTATCTCGAGAGCGATGTTTTCCAACAACTATCTGCTGTACGTCATGGACAACAGTCTGCTGATCCGCGGCTTTGACCCGAGGACGCTGCGCTTCACCGGCGAGCCGGTGGTCGCGGCCGAGCACGTGCAGAGTGATCCGCAGTTCAACTTCGCGGCTTTCTCCGCAGCGGGCTCCACTTTGATTTACCAGACCGGCGCAGTGGTGGTGGGAACCCGCCTCGTCTCCTATGACCGCAAGGGGAAGCAGACCGTGCTGAGTGAGGAAACAGACCTGGTTCAGAGCGTCATGCTTTCTCCAAGAGAGGATCAGCTGGCCGCTTCCCTCGGGATCACCTCGGGCCAGCTGAATGACATTTGGGTCTTCGATCTGCGCAAGAACACCAAAGCCAAGCTCACCTTCGACCAGCACTCGGGCTCGCCCGTATGGTCGCCGGACGGCAAGAAACTGGCGTTCGACCGCGTCGACGCTGATGGAGATACCATCATCGCCAAGGACGTTTCTGGGAGCGGCGCTGAGGAAGTTTTGTTCAAACTGCCGTTTCAGAGAGGCGGCTCGGCTGGCGAGTCCCAGCCTCAAAAGCTGTATCCCTTCGGCTGGACAGCGGACGGAAAATACTTGATCTATCGTGGTCCCGGCGAAATCAGCGCACTTGCGCTCGACGGCTCGGGCAAATCGACTCCTCTGCTTTCTGCGAAGGTGGGAACCCAGGGTGTCGCACTGTCGCCAGACGGCCGATGGCTGGCCTATTCCTCGAATGAATCGGGGCTGCCGGAAATTTACGTTGAGCCTTTGCGGACTGCAGCGGACGGGACTCCATCGATCGCGGGCGGCAAATGGGTGGTATCGAATGGGGGTGGGACGGCGCCCGCCTGGCGAAGGGACGGAAAAGAGCTGTTTTTTACTAACAGCTCAGCGGCCACGCTGATGTCTGTCAGCGTCAGCATCACCGGCGACCACTTTCAGAGCGATAAGCCTCAACCTCTTTTCGACCTCGACGCGCATCCGATCTTGAACTACTACGCCGTCTCCCGGGACGGGCAAAAGATCTACATGACCACCTATGGGCCAGGCAGCACGGCGCCCTTCACGGTCACTACGAACTGGTTGGATCTGGTAAAGAAATGAGCCCGCTTGCGAGGTATGTTCCTGCTGAGTCGCGGAAACGAAACCGCCGTGAATCCTCGCTCCGGCCCGTGATATGCTTCCCGCTTCGCCTTCAAATTCTGCAAATTCATGGTCGCAAGGGGCAGCGATCTGGGAGGACCAGTGACATTCTCGCGCCGTGATTTCGTGAAGACGTCCGTGCTGGGAGCCGTGGCCACCGGTGTGGGAGCGCACGCTGCGATTCCCCAGGCGCTCGCTGAAAGCAGCCAGCAGGGACACGCGTCCAAGGAAGATTCCCCCAAGCGCCCAGTCATCATCTGCGCGAAAAATGGGTACGCCTACGCGGAAGCGGCCTACGCTTTTCTCAAAGGCGGCGGCGATACGCTGGATGCCGGCATCCGCGTGGTGAAAGGTCCGGAGGACGATCCCAACGACGATTCGGTCGGCCTGGGTGGCTTGCCCAACGAAGAAGGCGTCGTCGAACTCGATGCCTGCTGCATGCACGGGCCCACGCGGCGTGCGGGCTCGGTGGGCGGCGTGCGTAACATCAAGAATGTGTCCATGGTTGCGAAGGCAGTGATGGAGCACACCGGGCACGTCATGCTGGTGGGCGAAGGTGCCGAACGTTTTGCCGTGGCCATGGGATTTCCGCGCGAGAACCTGCTGACCGAGCGCTCACGCAAGATCTGGCTGCTGTGGAAGGAAACCCATTCCGATCGCGACTGGTGGGGACCGGGCATGGCCGATCCGCACTGGCGTCCGCCGGTGCTTGAATCAAAACCGCAGGCCGATCTTTGGCAGGACCGGATCCGGCAATTACAGCAGCGCGCGGGCGATCTCGGCATTGAGCATGAGTTTCAACTCGCGGCCGTACGCCGCGTGCTCTTTCCGCCCACCGGCACGATTCATTGCTCGGTTTTGAATGAAAAAGGCGAGATGTCAGGCATCACCACAACGAGCGGACTGGCGTTCAAACTTCCCGGTCGCTGCGGCGATTCTCCCATCATTGGCGCGGGCTGCTATACCGACCAGGATGTAGGCTCAGCCGGTGCAACCGGAGCCGGGGAAGAAAACATCAAGGTTGCCGGAGCTCACACCATTGTCGAGAACATGCGCCATGGCATGGCTCCGCAGGAAGCGGGCATGGACGCTCTCAAGCGCATTGTCCGCAACTATAACGGCGACATGACCAAGCTGCACTTCATGGACATGATTTATTATGTCCTGCGCAAAGACGGAGCGTATGCGGGGGTGTGCCTGTGGGAGGGATCCTCCGCCGGCAATCCGCATAACTTCGCGGTGCATGACGGCACGCTGCGGTTCGAGGTTGCGACTCCCTTGCTCAAGGGATATTCGCAAGAGTGGCCGCCCATGCCCAACGTCCCGGAGGACTTGAAGAAGGATTCGTACTATCTGAAGTAGAAAAGGGGCGGCTACCGGATCACTTGAGCCGCAAGTACTTCGTCCTCAATTCGTCATCGTTCGCAATGGTGCCATCGGCGCGCCGGGCCGCAAGGGTCGAAAGATTCACGAACGCGGCATTCATGCCGTTGGCCAGCTTGCAGAACATGACAGCTTCACCGGCCGGCGAGAAGTACACTCGATCGATGCTGTTGTGCGGTCCATATCCTTGCTGGATAATCACGAGAACGGCAGTTTCTCCGTCTGTGAGAGCCCTTTTAGGCATTCGAGACACTCCATCCGCAACCAATTTACGAGAATCTTACCTTCACATCCGGTCCCTTTTCCAGGTGGATGCTTTCCACGAAGCGCACTTTGCCCGTGCGCAGCGTCAGGATGACGGAAGACGTCCGCGTGCCTTCGCCAAAAAAGCGCACGCCTTTGAGCAGGGCGCCATCCGTAACGCCGGTGGCCGCGAAGATTAGCTGCTTGCCTGGAGCCAGGTCTTCCGCCTCGTAGATGCGGTTCTTGTCTTTGATGCCCATGCTGGCCAGGCGCTCTTCCTGATCGGGCTTCACCACCAGGCGGCCGAGCATGTATCCGTTGAGGCAGCGGATGGCGGCGGCCGTGATCACGCCTTCGGGCGCGCCGCCCGAGCCCATGACCGCATGCACGCCGGTGCCAATGACGGCCGCGGCGATTCCGGCGGAGAGGTCGCCATCGCCGATCAGGCGAATCCGCGCTCCGGCCGCGCGAATGTCGGCAATCAGCTTGTCGTGACGCGGGCGGTCGAGCACGATCACGACCAGGTCCTCCACGTCGCGCTCCAGCCGCTTCGCGATGTTCTTCAGATTGTCGGCGACCGGCGCATCCAGTTCGACGGCGTCTTTGCAGGATGGGCCGACGACGATCTTTTCCATATAGCAGTCCGGCGCGTGGAGCAAGCCGCCGCGCTCCGAAGCCGCCAGCACGGTAATCGATCCGGGCGCGCCCGTGGCGCACAAGTTCGTGCCTTCGAGCGGATCGACGGCGATATCGACCTCTGGAACGTCCATGCCATCGGGAAACTCGGCGCCGACTCGCTCGCCGATGTAGAGCATGGGCGCCTCGTCGCGCTCACCCTCACCGATCACGATGGTGCCGCGCATGGGGATGGAGTCCATGGTTCGGCGCATGGCTTCGGTGGCCACCTGGTCGCTGAGCTTTCGCTCGCCTTGTCCCATGGTGCGGGCCGAGGCGATCGCGGCCACTTCCACCACGCGCAGGAAGCGCGACGCCAGGTCGCTCTCAATGTTCTCTCCGAAAATGCGGGCCTTACCTTCTGTGCGAGACTGCGTACCCATTCCCTGTCCCCCGAGCGAGTTAGGATGGCGCAGCGATGCGCCGGGTTGAGACTATAACGCAACCGTGGGACGGATTGAAAGGTCTCTGGGCTTTGGACTCGATTCACCTCTGCAAGATCGATCTTGCAGTTGGAAACCAGGACTCACACAGTTAATGAAACGAATTCCTACTCTCCCGCACTATGGGTCAGCGGAATCTCGGAGGTGTCTATGTCGGCGATCGCTGATCGCGCGTTGTCGGTGGCAAGGCCCGAGGCGCCGACTTCGACCCGTGCTTGGGTGCCGCTGGTGGGCGGACTTTGGGTTCTGGCGAACGTGGCTTTAGGCGCACTGGGGATTTATATCGACTGGCCTATCCGCTGTGGGTTCTTAGCTGGCTTGGTGAACGGCTCTCTGCTGGCGGTGATTGCTGTAGCCACGGCGAGCGAGCGATTCCAGGCGGGCGCAACTGGACTGCTGGGAGGACTCAGCCTCAGCGCTTTGCGCAGCGACGGCAGCATGGTCTGGAAGGCCATGCAGGGCCTCCATGGTTTTGTGGACAACGCGTTTCGTGCGATGGGGATTGAACTGAACGAGAAACTGCATCATGCCATCGAGCAGGAAACTCTCTATATGGTCTGGACCATCGTGTTTGTCGTGATGGCCTCGCTGGTGGCGGAGTGGGTGCGATCATCGCGTGCCCAAACTGCTCGAGAACGCTAGCGCAACTTCGTGGCCGCAGCCAGCATCTGGTCTGCGCGTGCGCGTACGCGGATGTCTTCGGTGAAATTGGTCCACCGCACAATCTTGGACGAGTCAACCAGAAACTCGGCTGGCCGTGCGATGTCGTGCCCGTCCGGACCGCCCTCCGGGTGCAGGATGTGATAGCGGCGAATGACCGCGGCGTCGGGATCCGAGAGAATGGGGAAAGTGTAACCCGCTTTGTTGGCTAGATTGCGCGACACCTCTGGCGCGTCGACACTGATTGCCACCGGACGCACGCCAGCCGCCTCGAACTCCGCTAGTCGCTTCTCCACACCTCGCAACTCGAGGTTGCAGAACGGTCACCAATAGCCGCGGTAGAAAATCAGTAATACCGCCTTGGGGGCCCGGGATTCAGAAAAAGATACGGAGGAAGACGAGGACGAAGCCGGGGCGAGAAGCTGGTCGAGCGATACGGGCCTGCCCAACGTATCGGAGAGAGTGAAATCAGGAACCTTCTGGCCGACCTGTGGCGCCGCCGTCGAACTGGGCAGCCTGCGGGCGCTGACGAAGACGAACGCGGCGAGTCCGACGGGAATTAGAGCAATCACGGTCAGTACGACGCTGAGTACTTTACCGCGATAGACGTGCCCCTGGCCGAAGGCCCGCCGCAATCCGGTAACCAGAAAAATCAGCGCGAGGACGACGAACGACAGGCTCAGCCAGGGAAGCATCCCCTGTAAGGGAGGACTCGCAAAAAATGCGGCGTTGCAGCCAATCGCACCGATGGCGAACAAAAGCCCCCACCAGGGCGCGACGTTCCTCCGGCGTTCTATTGCATCCGGCATCTGCCCAGAGTTTATCAGAGAGCGGAGGCCCGGCCCGATCTTCCCAACTTGCAGTCTGACGATCTCATCGGTTTGTTTAGGCCCATCGGAATAATTGATCCCGGGGCTGCCAGTACCGTGTTATCCTCGCAGACCTGCTGCAAGAAGAACCCCATGCCTGACGCCCGCCCGCTGACTTTCCTCTGTATCACGACCTACGAGAAGGGGCAGGAGTTTATGCGCGAGTGCAAGCGCCGGGGCTGCCGCGTGATTCTTCTTACCGCAGAGAAACTGCGTGATGCCGACTGGCCCCGTGAAAGCCTCGACGACACCTTCTATCTGCCGGCCGATATTGCCCTCGCCGACATCGTGGGAGCGGTGACGCATCTGGCGCGTTCGCACAAGCTCGACCGCATTGTCGCGCTTGATGAATACGACATGGAAACGGCCGCCACGCTGCGGGAGCATCTGCGCATTCCAGGGATGGGCCTGACCACCATGCGCTATTTTCGCGACAAGCTGGCCATGCGTATGCGGGCGCTCGATCGCCACGTGCGTGTGCCGGACTTCGTGCCCGTCGTGAATCACGACGACATTCGCTATTACCTGGACCACGTGCCCGGCCCGTGGGTGCTCAAGCCGCGCCAGGAGGCGTCGGCCATCGGCATCAAGAAAATCTCTGCTGCTGCGGAATTGTGGCCCCTGCTCGATCAACTGGGCGACAAGCAGTCTTCGTACCTGCTGGAGAAGTTTCTGCCGGGCGACGTTTATCACGTGGACTCCGTGGTGTCAGAGAACGAAGTCGTCTTTGCCAACGTCAGCAAATACGGCAAGCCGCCAATGAACGTGGCCCAGGGCGGCGGAATTTTCACCACGTTCACGGTGCCAAGGGGAAGCGAGGACGACTCCGGGCTGCGGTCGATCAACCGCGACCTGATCGCGGCGTTGGGACTGGTGCGCGGAGTCGCGCATGCGGAGTTCATCCAGGCGCACGCCGACGGGCACTTTTATTTTCTGGAATGTGCGGCGCGCGTGGGCGGAGCCTACATCAACGAGATGGTTGAAGCCGCCACGGGCATCAATCTGTGGCGGGAATGGGCGCGCGTGGAAGTTGCCGGTGGGGACGGCAGCTACACGCTGCCTCCGGTGCGCGAAGAATATGCGGGTGTGATTCTTTCGCTGGCGCGACAGGAGGATCCGGACACTTCGGCCTACAACGATCCGGAAGTGCACCTGCGGATCAAGCGGCATCATCACGCCGGGCTGGTGCTGCGATCGGCGGAACCGCAGCGGATTCCGATGTTGCTTGAGGGCTACGCGCGCCGCTTCGCGGAGGAATTTCTGGCGATTGAGCCTCCACGCGACAAGCCGACCGCCTAAGTGTGGCACACGCGAGTGCATGGGTCCTTCGCTTTGCTCAGGATGACAACCCTCCCGGGCCGGAAATCAAGGGAACAAAGCGACACAGTTCTCGCAACGTGGTGCGTGGCTGACCGTTTTCCATGCGGATCAACTGTAATTGTTGAGAATCAGGCGAACCCACAGGGATGATCATTCTTCCGCCTTCCGCCAGTTGCGCCAGCAGCGCGGCCGGCACCTCGGGAGTCGCAGCCGACACGATGATGGCATGGTATGGCGAATACTCCGCAAGTCCCTGAGTACCGTCGCCCACAATCACTTTCACGTTGGTGTAGCCCAAGCGGGCGAGCACGTCTCGGGCCGGATCGGCGAGAACGGCGTGCCGCTCCACCGAGTACACCTGCGCAGCCAGTTCGGCGAGCAATGCCGTCACATAGCCCGATCCAGTGCCGATCTCGAGTACCCGGTCAGCGGGCGAAAGCGCCAAAGCTTCCAGCATGAGCGCAACGATGTAAGGCTGGGAGAGCGTCTGGCCTTCGCGGAGGGGCAGGGGATGATCTTCATACGCCTGATCGCGATAGGGCGCGGGCGCGAACTCGTGGCGCGGCACTCGCACCATGACATCGAGTACGCGCTCGTCGGCAACGCCGCGCCCGCGCAGTTGGGATGCGACCATCTGCTGGCGTAAGGCCGTCAATAAGGAAATGTCGGTGGACGAAGTCATGCGGCGCGCCGGGAATCTGCGTCCCGTCAGACCAATTCTATTTCCTGCGTCGTCGAACGCGGACATCGAAGCTAATCACGCCGTTCTGATCGCGCGAGCCCACAATCGAAATATTGCGATTGACGTAGTATTCACCCTGAATAATCTGCTGCGAACTCTGCGAGACGTTGGTACTGTACGTCAGAGAAATGTTATTGGCGAACTGCTGTTCGATGGTGACCTGCGGTCCTCTCGCGGTGGGATTGGTTTCCGTGGTCAGACCCTGCGGGTCAATCTTGATCCGGCTGACTCCGAATAGTTTTTGCATGCGGCTGCTCACGGTGGAGTTGATGGCCTGATTGATGATCAGGTTCGTGGCTTCATCGGTGAACATGGTCTGGCCCGACTGCTGTTGCAACTGCTCGGACTCCTCACTGGTGCGGCCCAGAGCCAGCAGCGCGATGATGTCCGACTTGGGCAAGGGTGGCTCTGAACGATAGTTCACCGCCAGGCGATCGGGCGTGCCCGTCACGGTGACGTCGAGATCGTAGTTGCGCACATGGGTCGTGGCCTGCAAGTTGACCTGGGGTTCAATCGCCACCGGATTGGCGAACGTGATGTCACCGCGCTCCAGCCGGAACTTGATGCCGTTGAAGGTTGCGTCCCCCTCCAGGATGTCGGCACGGCCAAGAACGCTGGGACGGGCCACTGATCCCCGGAGACGCAAATCGGCATCTCCTGACAGCCTCGCCACAGCGGTCTTCATCTGCAGTTCGGGCGCGGTGCGCACGGCCACGTCGAGTTTCACGTTGTACAGCGGCGAATTGGCCGGCGAGAGCGCAGCCGACTGGCGGCTGCGCTCGAGGTAAGAGCCAAAATCAAAGCCGGGCGTCACGGCCAGCTTCGTGACCAGAATGTCCCCGGAAACCGTCGAAGCGGAGCGGTTCCCCACCCAGTGCAATTCCGCGGTAGCCGTTGAGCTCACGCCGGGTGGATAGCGCAGCCGGACCTCCTTCCCCACGGCGGTGAGGTTGAAATTCAGTTGCCCGTTGTAGTTGGTGGCGTCGCCTTTCAGGTCCAGTGTGCCACCCCCGGTGCGAGCCGTCAGTTTGTCGATATGAATGCGGTCCCGGGTGAACGATAGCGAACCGTTCATCTCACTCAAGCCGCTGGGCAACCCGGCATAATTGGCCGTTCCGTTCTTGATCTCGATTCCGCCTTGCGGGAACGGCTGACTGATCGTCCCTCCCAAGGTCATGTGCACGGTGGCGAGACCAGAAGATGTGAGATTGGGAACCAGGTTGCCGAGCATCTTCAGGTCGATTTGGCCGTCGGCCGCCAGATCGAGTCCCTGATCGCCTGCCCAGTGAATCTCACCGTGTCCGACGACGTCGGTCCCTTCTCCGACCAGATGCGCCGGCGCGATGTGAGCCGTCTCCTCCGCATAGGTGAACCCGACCGGACCCTGGTTGTGCAGTTTGGCGTCCTCGAACTCGATGGCCAGGTCGGTGGCGGTCCCCTGCATCGTCCATTTTTGCGGGTAACGCAGCGGTCCCTGCATAGTTAGCGTGCCGCTTACGGCAGAGTGCCCGGTAAGCTGGCCCGGCAGATAAGCGCGCCACAGGGGATCGAGATCGAGATGATCCGTTCGAGCCGTAATGTTCGCGGGATAGTCGCCGTGCATTCCGACACTGCCCTCGATGAAGAGCGTGCCGTGCGGAAATTCGGAGTGCCCACTGAGGCGCAGTTCGCCCTCCTTGGTCGTGGCTTCCAGATACATTCCGCCGGAGAGTTCGCGGTCGAAGGTGAGGCCGCTTACATGAACGGCGGCGTTGATCACGGGAGCGTCAAGCGTGCCGGACCCCTGCAGCGTAAAGTCGGCGTTACCTTCCACAGGCAAGGGATCCAGATGAATCTGCCGAACCCGCGACAGGTCGAAATTCTTACCCCGCAGGTCAAGCCGGAAAGCGCGGGTCTCCGGCGTATACGCGGCACTGCCGGAAACGTCGGCGTCGCCATGGGTGAGTTGAATATTGTTCAGCGCCGTCTCGCTCCCAGCGATGCGGAGATCGGCGTCAAAGGTTTCGATTGATTCGCCATAGGCCGAAGCACGCGCCGCGTGAATGTGTCCCTGCGCCTGGGGATGCGCCCGCGTCCCCGCAATCTGGAGGGATACGTCCGCTGTGCCAGAAACCGGATAGTCGAAGCCGGCCAGGGCCGCGGTCGATGCGACGTCCACATGGTGCAGGTTCACTCGCGCCGTATAGGGGCTGTTGTCGGTGAATTGGCCATTTTGGAGAACGGCGCTGACATCGAAATCGGCGCTCGTATCCCCGCGCCGCAGAGTGCCCCCGCGGAAAGCAAGTTCATGCGAGGAGACCTGAATACTGGCCGCAAGGGAATCCCAATGCACCGCCTGCTGGGCGGTGCGGGAGGTCGCAGGCATGGTGAATTCGAAGTCCTCAGCAACCAGCGTTCCCGCCAGGGCCGGCGATGAAAAGGTGCCGCTGGCCACGCCGTTGAACGTGGCGGCGCCGTCCACGCGGAACGGCAGGTTGGTAGGCCCGCCCAGCGCGGTTACCAGCGGCCGCCATTCTTCCAGGTTAGAGGTCGAGATGGAAACGTGCAGCGTCGATTGAACCGCCAGCGTCCCGGAAGCCTGAATGCGCGAGGCGGGCGTAGACACGTTGAACTGCGTAAGTTCGAGCGCGTCGCTGGCGCCGCGATACTTACCTTGCAGCCGGGCCGTCACCGGGAGTTCTCCTGCAGCCAGATGCGGCGGCGGGTTCACGTCAAGGGCAAAGCCGACTTCGGCGTCCTTATACGAGCCTTTCCATGCCGCGTCCACCGTGCCTGTGGCCAATCCTGTCGGATGAAACCGGCCCAACCGGTGCGCGGGCACATCGAGGGCGGCAGCCACCTCGGCGGCGGAAACCTCTCGCAGACGAAGATGCACTGCGCCGCTTTGCACGCCCGGCACTTTCACTCTTTCACCATTCTTCGCGGGAGGCCGAGCCGCCGTAATCACAGGAAGGTTTTCCGTGCCCTTCTTCGCCTTGCCTGGCGGGGGCGGCGGAATACTGTGCAGCCAGTTATCGACCTGGGCGTCGCCGGAGAAAGTCCCGCCCAGTAACTTGCCCTGCAACTTCGACAGCTTGATTTGCTCATCCGTGATGGAGTAGTCCAAGGTCGCGCTGGCCTTCTTGATAGCAAACTGTTCATCCTGCCAGCCTAAGTCGCGCAGCGCTAGAGCGCCCGAGGATGTGAACTCATTCAGCGACCAATGGCCGCTGCCTTTGAACTCGGCGATCCCGTCGCGCAGGTCATGCCGGCGGGCAATCGCGGCTGTCTCCGCAAGATCGAGGTGCGCGTTATATTCTGCGTCAAGGTGGGGATTGCGGAAATCGCTGATGCGTCCCCGCGCCTGCAGAGTCGACCGGCCGGAACTCCACTTCAGCGACTTGACGTCGGCGAAGGTCGTCCCCAGGCTGAACTCGACGGTGGTCCCCCACGAGAACGGACGGAATTCCTGGAAGGCACTATCGATTTTGCCGAGATTGAGATGGCTTTCGTAGCGCCCACGCAGGAACGAGTAATCCATCTCCAAGCCGGCGTCGCGAACGGCGAAGTCCAGCGCGATTTTTCGATCTCCCCACAACAGTTCGCCGTTCCGCAAGGTCAGGTGATCAATGGAGAGCGCGAACAACTGCTCGATGGGAAGGTTCTCCGAAGGTTTCCGCGGCAACTGGGGAGCGGGAACATTCGTAGAGCCGTCGGGCTCAATGGTGATATGCAGCACGGGATGATCCAGAGTCAAAGAGTGGAAGCCGAACTCGGTGCGCAGAAACGAGATGATCTTCACCTGCGCGACCAGGCTGTCGGCATGAGCCAGGGGAACGTCGGACGGCGATTCCTTCCCATGCACGGTAATGTTGCGCACTTCAACCTGCATGTGGAAAGGGACAATGTGGAAACTGCCAACTTCGGCGCGGCCGCCGGTAATGCGCTCCACTTCGGCGACCAGCCGCTGGCGCACGTAGCTCTGAAAGGAATCGGTGGTGATGTACCAGAGTGCGGCCAGCAGGGCCAGGACGCCGACACCACCGGCGATCAGCAGATATTTCCACCAGCGTCGAGGTCTGGCGGCGGGCTCGGTCACCGCGTCTGTACTCCCTCCCCGGTAGACCCGGCCGAGCCGGGAACGCTGACTTTGCTTTCCGAGCGCAGGGACTGGAGCCAGGAAATCATCAGCTCGTTGACTTTCTCCTGGGTAAGCAACTCGCGGATCTTGGCCGCAACTTCGGCGGAAGGAGCCTCGCCTGCGCCGGGTTGCTTCAACTGGGGGACGAACTTGTCGCGGTAATACGCTTCGATGGTCTTGGAGTCAATCTGCACCGCGGGACGAAGGTGGGCGTCCACCAGGCGCATGAGATCGATCTGCTGCTGCACATGCGCGACCAGATCTTTTTCCGACAATCCGAATCTGGCCAGCACGCCTTGCCAGCCCTCGGTCGTGGCCGCTTCCGGATACTGCTTCCGCGCCTCGACAACCCGGGCGGCTGCCTCGGACTCCGACGCATGGTCGAAATAAGCGGACTTCATCTGCTCGCCCAGCAGTTCCTGGTCAATCAGGCGGTCGAGGACGGCACGCCGATCCTCGTCGGAGAACTGGTTGAGTGCGCGGCCGTTGAGCAGGGCTTCGTAACAGAGCGCTTCGTCCCAATCGCTTTGCAGAATGATGTGCCCGTTGACCGTGGCGATGATGCGGTCGATCACCTCTCCGGCGCAAGCCGCCGGGAGAATAAGCGCACTCACCATCAAGGTGAGCGCGAACCCCGCGACCACTGTCGTCTTCGTTCTCAAGCGAACTCTATCCATCAGAATGGCTGGCCTATGCTGAAAAATACGTTGAAATGACGAAGGCGCTGCGTCTCCAGCACAATCGTCGGTGGATTGGTGCTGTTATTCGTGTATGTCTGAAAATACCGGGTCGGATTCAGATTGTAGCCGAAGTCAAAGCGCAAGGGCCCAATCGGAGTCTTATATCGTACGCCTACGCCCAGGGCATGCGAAGTGTAATCATACCCGGTATTGCTGAACGCGGTACAGTCCTGGGAGGTCGTTGTACCACTGGACAAGCACGCTTGGGTGGATGGCTGATGCCAGCGCATCAGTCCTTTCAACATGTCGTGCTGCGCGGTGAAGACGTTGCCCATATCGTGAAAGATAGCGAATCCGAATCCCTCTCCAAGGTAGGGCAGAGTAAGAGGAGGAAGGCGCAGTTCGAGGTTGTTGACAAACAACGCCGTACCGCCGACCGGGAAACCGGAGTCGGGATCGCGGGGTCCTGCCTGATTTAACCCGAATCCGCGATGAGAGTTGCCACCCCCGGCAAAAAACTGCTCGGGCAAGGGAATGGTCGTGATGTTCGTGCAGGTTGGCTCCCCCGCGTTATTCAGCGGGCAAGACCCGGGCGGCAGAATCTTGGTGCCTCCAAAGGGCTGTTGCAGACCGATGCTGGTGGAGCGAGCAAACACCCACTGATGTCCGGCCTTGCCCTTTCCCCCAAACGCATAATAGGTGGAATGCTGCGCCAGAGCGCGTCCGAAATCGGCTTCCGAGCCGAAGTAGGTGGACGATTCAAACGCATCCAGCGTGAAATAGCTTCCCTTGGTGCTTTCCAGCGGATTGTCCCGCTTGTCGTGGATAAAGGTAAAACCGGGGCCGCCCACGCGAGCCGGCAGAGAGAGAATCGTGATTTCACCGGGATCAAATTTTTTCGAAAAGTTGCTGGCCCGCACGCGACGGAAATCCCAGCGATAGGTCATCGAATCGGGCCCGGGCCGAGTCCCGGGCTCGACTCCGGAGTTTTCGATTTGTTGCCGCAGGTCGACCTTCCCCTCCAGCCGTTGCGAGGTGAACGTAGCCACATCCAGACTGTTGTCGTAAAAGATGGTGTAGATCAGCTTGAACTTGTCGTTGTCGAACAGCTTTGGAATGGCGTAGCTGATCAGCCCGCGCTGCTGCAGGCTTCCCACGTGGGACTGAAATGTCAGGGTCCGATTGCGCCCGGCAACGTTCAGCCGGGTGACATCAAACTCAACTCGGGGGCTGACTCCCGTGGCGCCCTGCGATGCGGAGCTCCCGGCAGGCTGACCGGTCTGGAACTCCAGTCCAAGTCCATAGGTGAAGGTGTAGCGCTTGGCTTCCTGCAGTTGCACCAGAACATTTTTCTGGGGATCGGTTCCCTCCGGATTCTGCACTGCCGTGTCCACCTGGCTGAAAATGCCCAGATCGTAGAGCCGGGTCTGGGTATTGAGAAGATCCTGCTGGCTGAGCGGCTCTTTCTCGCGCACCTGCAATTCCCGCTGCACGATATAGTCGCGCGTATGTTCGGTTCCAGCCACCATCACCTGGCTCACCGTGAAGGGCTCCCCTTCCTGGATGGTGTAGGTCACGTCTTCGTGATCGGGTGGATTGGCGGACGGCTTAGTCGTGATCTCAAGCGTGGCGTTGGGGAATCCGTGATCGAAGTAATAGCTGAGGATCCGCTCCCGGTCATTGGCCAGATCCTGTTCGGAATAAGGCTGGCCGGGCTGCGTGCTCAGTTCGGGGAGTTGAGCGGCGGCCACCTTCTGATTCCCCAGAACGTGCAGCTCTCCGACGCGCGTCCGAACTCCTTCGTCAATGTGGATGTGAACCGCCAGCTTGTTTTGCCCGTGGTAGTCGTCGTCGACTTTGGTCTGGATCTTGACGTCGCGAAATCCGCTGGCGCGATAGAGGCCTTCCAGAGTTGCGACGTCGCTCTTGAGCAGGGTTTCGCTGTAGCGCCCGTGGCTCAACAGGCGGGTGGACCGCTCGATCTGCAGGTACGATCGCAGCTTCGCCGTATCCAGGAAGTCCTTGTTGCCGGTGATCTCGATCAGGACCAGCTTGTGCAGGGGCCCGGGATCGATCTGGTAGATCACGTGCAAGGTCTTGGCGTCGGATTCCTTTTGAATGTCGACCGAGGCGTCGAAGTGGCCGCGCGTCTGCATATAGTCGAGCAAGTTCCGTCTGCCTTCGTTCAGCAGGTCGTCATCCACGGCGTTTTCTTCGTAGACTGGGACTTCCTTTTTCAAGACGCCGCGGCTGATGTGGTAACCGCGGGCATAGATGACTACCACCGGGCCGGGGTCGATCTGAAAGGTAAAGTCCACGGAGTTGGTCTCCGGGTGATAGGGCTGTTCGGCGATGGAGACCTGCGCCAGGGCGCGACTCTGCTTCTGGAATCGCTTGCGCAGCCGTTGCAGCGAATCACTCACCAGCGCGGACGTGATGCGGTCTCCACGATCCATGTGCGCGATCTGCTGCACTTCCATGGAAGAGAGGCTGGATGTGCCCGTGACTTTCACCTCGCCCACTTTGGCCTGCGCTCCCGGGGTGATGTGGAAAAGAATGTCCACCTGCTGCGTGGCCGCGTTCGACATGCTCTCGGCAGTGACTCGCGCCCGGTAGTAACCGCCCTCTTGCATCAGCTGCCGGATATTTTCGAGCGCGCGGTCTAACTTCTCCTGCGTATAACGCTCTCCCAATTGAAACTTCGACGCGTTCACAATCTGGTTCGAGGTGGGGCGGGTGGGAGCACCCTCAACGTTGACCGCTCCCACAAAAAAATTAGCCGAGGTGGTAAAGGCGAGCGTAACGCCCTCGCCCGATGGCGCAACCTCCGCCTGGATGTCAGCGAAGCGCCCGGTGGCGTACAGGGCACGGATGCTGTCGCGGACCCGCCCGCGGTCCAGCGGCTCCCCCGCCTTCTGCGGCAGCAGCTGCAGGATATGCTCGCGATCCCGCTCAGCAACACCGGGAATCTGAATCGATTGAACGAGTTTCCCTTCGTAACCCGAAGTCGCCAGGGACGGCGGGTGAGGTTCCTGCTGAAGTGTGGATCTCGGCGTCGCTTCGGCAGGACCGGATTGCGGATTCGCTGGGGCTGAGTTGGCCGGGGCTGGGTTGGCTGGGGCTGGGTTCGCAGGATTCTGCCCGGCCGCAGCGTTGGCCGGCGGCGCAGATCCTGCATCCTGCACCACGGCCCCAGACGCATTCCCGGACGCGACGACCGCCGACCACAGCAGGATCATCGCACTCAGAAGTGTCGCGTACCGTTTCAGCAAACAGGTGTCCTTGGGTCCGGGTGCTAGTGACTTCGATGGAAATGCACCCGGCTGTTGTTGTACGAGTTGTTCAGGCTCGCGCTTTTCGGTCGAGCCTGGCATTGGCAGTCATCCTGCGGCAAGCCCGCCACTTATAATAAAGGTTTTGCAGCTCGGAACTGGTGATCTCTTTGGCACAGGAACCGTTGGGCAGAGACGACGAGCGTTATTCGCGGCAGATCCTGTTCCGCGGCATCGGCGCGGAAGGCCAGTGCAAGCTGGCAGCCGCGAGGGTGGCCATCGTCGGATGCGGCGCTACGGGCTCCGCTCTGGCCGGGCTGCTGGCCCGCGCGGGCGTGGGCACGCTGCGCATCATCGACCGCGACTACGTCGAGCCCAGCAACCTGCAGCGCCAGTCGTTGTTCGATGAGAAGGACGCCGCGGAATCCTTACCGAAGGCCATTGCCGCCGCGCGTAAAATCGCGGCCTTCAATTCCCAGATCGTGATTGAACCAAGAGTTGAAGATCTGGTCCCGGGAAATATTGAAGCTTTGCTTGAAAGAATGTCGCTGATCCTCGATGGCACAGATAATTTTGAAACTCGTTACCTGATCAACGATTATGCGGTAGAGCGTTCGCTGCCGTGGATCTATTCGGCTGCCGTGGGAAGCTATGCGGTTACCCTGAATATCGTGCCCGGAGAAACCGCTTGCCTGGCCTGCATTTTTCCGGACTCGCCCCGAGGCATGGTGGAGACCTGCGAAACGTCCGGCATTCTCAATTCGGCGGTGAATCTGGTGGCGTCGATCGCCGCGACTGAGGCGCTTAAGATGATCGTCGAAGCATCCTCAGGAGCTAAAGCCCAGGTTGAAGAGGAATCTGCGATCGCAGCGCTGAAGCGCTGCGCCACCCAAAAACAAACTGAACCTGTGTCGCTGCGCCGAAGTCTGCTCTCGTTCGATGTGTGGACGAACGAGCATGCGGAAATTTCCGCCGCGAAGCCCCGCCCCGGATGCCGCGCCTGCGGGGAGCGTGATTTCATCCACCTTGCGGGCGAAGGCCGTCCGCACATCACGTTGTGTGGCAGGAATTCCGTGCAAATCCATGAGCGCCAACGCCCCATCGACTTCGCCGAGATGGACCGCCGTCTCCAGCCTCACGGCGTGGTCCGCCACAACGATTTCGTCCTGAAATTCTGGCACGACCCTTACGAGATGACGCTGTTCCCCGACGGCCGCGCCATCATCAAGGGCACCACCGACACGGCGGTGGCGAGAAGTTTGTATGCGCGGTATGTGGGGAGTTAGCTTCCCATTTTCGCCTCTGTCATGCTGAGCGGAGCGATGAGGAGAGCGAAGCGATCCTCACCGCGTCGCCGAAGCATCCCTATCGAAATTCGGAATTGGGCAGGGATGCTTCGACTCCGCGAGAGAATCGCTGCGCACTTCTCTCGCTGCGCTCAGCATGACAAGTCGCAGTTGGTATCGAGCACCTGCTCTCTGCTAATCTTCTCTGCTCATGCATCCTCACAACCACGCCTCACCAGAAAAGAGCCCGAATGCCTGAAACCGCGCGTCCGCAGCCTCCCGTGTCCTACCGTTGGGCGGTTCTGATCATCATCAGCGTGGCCATGGCGGGGAATTACTACATCTACGACAGCATCAACGCCCTGGAGCGGATTTTCATTGACCGTCTCGGTTTCTCCGCCACCCAATTCGGATGGCTCAATGCGAGCTACAGCGTGGCCGCCGTCGCAACGTTACTGGTCGGCGGCATCATCATCGACCGCATCGGCACCAAGAAGGCGATCCTGGCGTTCGCGGTGGTTTGCGTGCTTGGGGCGGCCATCACAGCTTCCCGGGGAAGCGCCCCGACCATGATTGTTGGGCGCACGGTGCTTGGCCTCGGCGGGGAGTCCATGATCGTGGCCATCACCACCGCCTTGGCGAAGTGGTTCAAGGGCAAGGAACTCAGCTTCGCCTTCGGAATCAACTTGACCATTGCGCGGATCGCTTCCGTGGCCGCCGACAACTCCCCCACGTGGGCGAACCGAGCCTTCTTCCCCCAAGGCCCAACTGGGGAACCCAGTTGGCAGCGGCCGCTGCTGATTGCCGTTGGAGCAGGCGTGCTCGCCATCGTGTGCTCGACGGTGTACTGGATGCTAGAAAGCCGCGCTGAAAAACAGTACGAACTGGGCAAAGCAGGAGAAACTGACAGGCTGGAATTCAAAGGCATCTTCCGCTTCGAGTTCTCCTATTGGCTCGTGGTTGGCCTGTGCTTCACTTTCTACTCTGCCATCTTCCCGTTTCGAACCTTCGCCATCGATTTATTCACGAACAAGATCCTCGCCGCCCATGGCGGTTTGGCAGCATCCGAAGCAGTCAAGGTGATTGCCCTGAAACAGGCGGGCAGACTCAACAGCCTGCTTCCCTTCTCCGCGATGATCGCCACGCCCTTATTCGGACTGCTGGTCGACCGAGTCGGCAAGCGCGCGTGGTTCATGATGTTTGGCTCGCTCCTGCTCATGCCCGTGTACTTGATGATGGCTTACTCTCCAATTTCCCTGTATCTGCCGGTGTCGCTGATGGGGATTACCTTCTCGCTGATCCCCGCCGTGATGTGGCCCTCGGTCGCCTACATCGTCGACCAGTCACGACTGGGCACCGCGTATGCTCTGATGACCCTTATCCAGCAGATCGGCTTTTTTCTGCTCAACCTGCTGATCGGAAAAGCTAACGATTACTCGCATGCCGGCGTGGGCAATCCTGGCGGCTATGCCTTGGGCATGTGGATTTTCTCGATCCTGGGGTTTGTCGGAATGGCCCTGGCAATTCTTCTTCGCATCCGCGAAACCGGCCCGCACGGGCACGGATTGGAGACGATCACGACGGCAACAAAGTGACGGTAGGAGTGGTCGCAAATGTACCAATTTCCGAAGATTGCGACTCTAAATTCGGGATCGGGTTTTCTATCTTAGGTCGGGTCCGTTCAACCTTGGGCAGGCAAAGGATTTCCGAAGGGAGAGCATCTCCATCGAGAATCCCAAGATCGGTAGAATGCCTCTGATATTCTGAATATGGCTATTACTTTCGTGCTATCGCAATCGCCCGCAAGCCATACAACGCAAAGCTAGTTAGCCGCATCTCAGGAGGTGCGGCCGGAAAAGGCAACTTGACCGACCCAGCACAGAAGCAAGGCAACGACTCGAACGAAGCGGAGCTCATCGAGCGAGCCAAGCAAGGGGACGCTCAGGCGTTCCAGGCTCTCTACGACAAGCACCGGCGAAGGGTGTACTCGCTCTGTTTGCGCATGACGGCGAACACGGCCGAAGCCGAGGATCTGACTCAGGAAGCGTTCCTGCAGCTCTACCGCAAGATTGGAACGTTTCGCGGCGAATCGGCGTTTTCGACCTGGCTGCACCGGTTGTCGGTGAACGTGGTGCTGATGCAGCTGAGAAAAAAGAGTCTCCCGGTGGTTTCGCTGGAAGAGACCACGCAGGGCGAAGAAGATACCCCGAAGAAAGATTTCGGGGCAGAAGATTTGGCGTTGGCCGGATCCATTGACCGGCTGCAATTGCAGAAGGCAGTGGACGATCTCCCTCCCGGCTACCGGACGATTTTTGTTCTTCACGACGTCGAAGGTTACGAACATAATGAGATCGCGACGATCGTGGGTTGCTCGATCGGCAACAGTAAGTCGCAGCTGCACAAAGCACGGATGAAGCTGCGCGATCTGCTCAAGATGCAACGCGCCGAAAAGGCCGACAAATCCTGAGCAGGCCTTGAAAGGGCGCGGCTTCAGCCGCGCCAGAGAGTGGCCGAAATGGTTGGCGGCTTTAGCCGCCGTTTCAGTCGTAACGTGATCCAGCGCAGACTGGACACGGCAGTAACCTTAGGCAGAGGCGCAACACTGCAAGCTGATTGGAATCGGCAGTACACTGATTCGCAGAGGCTTGGGGAGAGCGGTATGAATTGCGTTGAGTTGCAAGCGAGCCTGGCGGAGTTGGAAGACGGCAGCGGCGCCGAACGAAGTCCCGCACAGCAGGCTCATCTGGAGACTTGCCCGGAGTGCTCGGCTCTGGTTGCGGAGTTGAACCTGATCGCCGCCTCGGCGATCGAACTGCGAGCGGCGGACGAGCCCAGTCCCCGGGTTTGGAATTCCATCGAAATTGCATTGCGGCAGGAGGGATTGATTCGGCCGCAGCGTGCGAACCGTTCCCTTCTGCCTTCACTGTCCAGCCGCTGGGCCTGGGCGCGCTGGATGGTCCCCGCCGCCGCGGTGCTGCTGATCGCGGTGGGAATCTATGTTCGGCAGAATTCTCTGGCCGAACAACTGGCCCGCGACACCGCGCCGGCCGCTGTTGTGTCCGATCCGGAGATTGCTGGCCTGAACGACGCCGATTTGTTGCAGGAAGTGGCCCAGCTGTCGCCTGCCATGCAGGCGCAGTACACCGACAACCTCCGCCACGTCAACCAGTACATTCAGGACGCGAAAGGCGTGGTCGCGGCTAATCCGAACGACGAGGAGGCTCGCCGCTCGCTGCTGGAGGCCTATCAGGAAAAGGCCATGCTTTTTGAGTTGGCAATGGATCGTTCTTTGCCATAAAGTGGGGCAGTTCTCGATCCGCCAGCCTGGGGCTGACCGGACCGGAACTGGGACATCCAGAACTGGGACATCCAGGGGCATTCGAGGAATCTTATGAGCGGGCGCACAATCCAACTTGCGGTAGTCGGCGCGATGCTGGCCGGGACGCTGATCGCCGAGACCCAAGCCGCCGAGATCCACAAGGACTATCACTTTACGGTGGGGCCCAAAGCGGGAGTTTCGGTGAACAATCCCTACGGGTCGATCTCGGTCAAGCCGTCGACGGGCGGCATCGTCGTGATCAATGCCGTGCTCGCTTCCGACAAAGTCGAAGTCGACAACAACCTTGTCGGCAATCGGGTCGAGATCCAGTCTCACTTGCTGGCGGGCGCTGATGCCCAATCCGGGCGCGTGGATTACGAAATCCTGGTGCCCGCCGATGCCAGCATCACCCTGCATTCCAGCACGGGACCGCTGCGGGCCGAAAAACTCCACGGGGATGTAACCCTGGAAGGCTCCGCCGCAACCGTGGAGATCCGCGACATTACCAGCGCCCACGTGCATGTGAAGACCCTGAATGGTCCGGTCACTCTGACCAATGTGCAGGACGGGCACGTGGAAATTGACTCCCTGAGCGGCGAAGTCACGCTGAACGGCGTGACCGGCCCGCTGGTGCAGGTGATTTCGACCAGCGGCGGGATTAACTACATCGGCGACTTTGGCGACCGGGGTGAATACCGCCTGACCAGCCACAGCGGCGATATCGAAGCCACCGTACCCGATTCCACCTCCGCCGACGTGAGCGCGCGCTCGGTGCGCGGCGAAGTGCATGACGACATTCCTCTCCAACCCAAGGCGCACACCTGGTTCGTCATCAAAGAGGGAAGTGCCTTCTGGGGTACCATGGGCCGGGCCGCGGTGTCATCGACCGTGGTGCTGCGCAGCTTCAGTGGTAAAATCCACCTCAGAAAACGCACTTCAAAATAAAACCGAACTCAGCTTCTAGCTTCTAGCTGCTAGCTTCTAGCCAGGCCAGCGGCGACCCGGGTTTTCAGCTAGCGGCTAGAAGCTAGCAGCTAACTTTGAAGAAGGGTTCTGGCAAAACGGCGAACGCGAGGCAAAGTGTGCGGCGTAAACAGCCTTCCGCCGTCGCCGGACTCCCGTGCAACTCCGTTTTCCTGGTCGGCTTCATGGGAGCCGGGAAAAGCGTTGTGGGCCGCGCCCTGGGACAGCGGCTGAATTGGGACTTTGAAGACCTCGACGACCGCATCGAGGCGCGCGAAGGCCGCACGGTGGCGGAGATTTTCCGGGATGCGGGGGAATCCGAGTTCCGGCGAGCTGAACACGCAGCCCTCGAAGATGCACTTCGAGAACGGCGCGGGGGTGGCGCCAGAATCGTTGCCTTGGGCGGCGGCGCCTTCGTGCAGCACGAGAATGCCGCTCTGCTGAAGGCGTCCGGCGTGCCGACGGTTTTTCTGGACGCACCGGTTGAAGAATTGTGGGAGCGCTGTTGTACGCAGGCCGCTGAAAGCGGAGCAGAACGCCCGCTGCTGCGCAGTATGGAACAGTTTCGCAAGCTTTATGAGACGCGGCGCAGAAGCTATGCCAAGGCGTCCTTGAAAATTCAGACGGGCAGCCGCCCGGTGGAAACGATCGCGGCTGAGATTGCGGAAAAGCTGAACCTGAAAGATATCGCGGTCCGCACCGAAGAAGGAGAAGTCGAGTGAAGTTCGAAACATCCATGCGCCGTGCCCTGGCCCTGATTCTGGCGTCATCTGCCTTCTTTGCGGCCTTCGCCGGCGCGCACGCGGCCGACAAGAAAGACAAGCCCAAACCACCCGTCAACGAAACGGTCGATTCCGGCTCGTTCGGAATATTCATCAAAGGCCAGCGCGTCGCCACCGAAACGTTCCACATTGAGCAGCAAAACGGCAACGTCATCATCAAGTCGCAACTCAAGGAAACCGCCGGAGGGGACTCCGGGGTTCAGAAGTCGGAGTTGCAGATGACTGCGGGCGGCGAGTTACTGCGCTACGAATGGAGCCAGTCCACCGGCGGTTCGCTAAGCGTGTTTCCCGACAACGAATTTCTGAAGGAGAGGATTACCGCCTCCCCCTCGGCAAAACCCTCCGAGCAAGCCTTTCTGTTGCCCAGCGTTACGCCCGTTCTGGACAACAATTTCTTCATTCACCGGGAAGTGCTGGCCTGGAAATATCTACAGATCGCGCCCTGCCGGGACGAGAACGGCCATCGCCACTGCGAACCGGCGGACTTCGGCACGCTCGTCCCCCTGGACCACACTTCCATGAGCGTCCGCATGGAACTGGTGGGGAAAGAGAAAATCACGCTGCGCGGCGCGGAGCGTGAACTGCTGCGCCTGAACCTGCACGGAGACCAGTTCGACTGGGCCCTTTGGGTGGACGAGGCCGACCATTTCAAACTGATACGGGTGGCGATTCCTGCCGATAACACGGTAGTGGACCGGGACTGACAGCGGTGCCTTCCCGGCGGCAGAATCGAGATTGCCCTGGAAAACTTATTGCTGCTCACTGACTCACGCACGGCGCGCGCTCTGGTGACGGTGCTGCTGTTCGCGCTGGCGCTGGGATTTCTCTACGTGGCCCGGGCCACGCTGATTGCCTTTCTATTCGCCATCTTCTTTGCCTACCTGATGAGCCCGCTAGTGAATCACCTGGAGCGTCTCTTGCGGGGACGCGTCCGGGCCATCGCCGTGATCTACGCCCTGCTACTCGCTTTAGTGGTTGTGTTTTTTGTGGTGGTCGGTCCGAAGGTAACGAGGGAAGGCGCGAAGCTGGGACAAGCCCTGCCTACTCTGCTTACCAAACTCAGTTCGGGCGAAATCGCGGAAACCATCGGCAAAGATCACGGCTGGAACGAAAAGTATACCCAACTGGTGCAGTCGTTCCTGGTGAGCCACAGCGACGAGATCACGCAAATGGCGCAACGCATCGGCTTACGCGTTGCCGACGTCGCAAAACAGGCCTGGCTGTTCTTTGTCGTACCGCTTTTGTCGATATTCTTCCTGAAAGATGGCCGCGCCTTCAGCGACTTCCTGCTATCCACCATCAATTCGCGGCCGCAACGTGAGTTTCTGGAAAACGTGCTCAACGATCTCAACCAGATGCTGGCCCACTTCATCCGTGCCCAACTCACTCTGGCGGCGCTCACTCTGGTCATGTATTCCGCGTTTCTGGGGGCGATGGGAGTTCCCTACGCGCTGGTGCTGGGCACGATTGGGGGAGTACTGGAATTCGTTCCTGTGGTTGGACCGCTGGCCGGCGCGTTGACCATTGTGAGCGTAGCCCTGCTGATGAGCTACCCGCACTGGCTGGTCCTGGTCATCTTTCTCGGGATCTGGCGCCTGATCCAGGACTACGTTTCTTCTCCGCGCATCATGGGCGAGAGCATGGAACTGCATCCCCTGGCAGCCATCTTCGGCGTGATGGCCGGGGCTGAGGTTGCCGGCATCCTGGGCGTCTATCTTTCCATCCCGGTGATGGCCAGCCTGCGCATCGTGTTCCGCCGCTGGCGTCTGTATGCGGAGAAGAAGAAGTTTGGCCCCCTGACAGAATTACCGCTGCGCGCTCAGGAGACGCACCGGCTGTAGCTCGCACCTGCCCTGCAGCCGCGAAGCGGCGGAAGAATGCAGCCCACGGCGTAAGCCGTGGGTGGGCGGTGCAAAATTGTCAAGCCCCGGAGGGGCGAAAGAAAAACTGCGATACCCGCCTGTGAAGAGTTTCTTGGCAGGCTGCGAGCGTGACCTCTCAAGAGCTCTAGTCATTTCAGTGGCCCTATCATCCCTGGGCAAAGCACCCGTGTAGTTAAACGGCGCAAGTGCACAGGTCTTTCGCTTCGCTCAAGATGACAGTCGATACTTGGTCGCAGATTCCCTAAACACAAGACGGATTTGCCGTTCTCCGCTACTGCCCAGCACCGGCTCCCGCTACCTTATCGACCGCGACTTTGCGCAAGTACTCCGCAGCGGCCTCGGGCAGCACGGTGTTGATGAACATCCCCGATCCCAGTTCGAATCCGGCCACGCGGGTCAGCCGCGGGATCACGCTGACATACCAATGAAAGTGCCGCGCCCCAGCGTATTCTGCTGGACCGCTGCGCACGGTGAAGTTCAAGTCGGGATTTCCCAGCCCCACGTAGATCTTCGCCAGCAGCGTCCGCAGAACCCGCGCCAGGTCGGTGACCTCCATCTCGGAGATGTCCCCGAAGCTGGCCATGTGGCGCAGCGGAAAAATGTGCGTGGCAAACGGCGTGGCCGAGGCAAACACCTCCATCGCCACGAAGCGTTCGCTCTTGAGCCCAATGCGCGTCTGGTCTTCGATCTCACGCTCCACCATGTGGCAGAACATGCATTCCCCGGCGTCGTCATAGTGGCGCAGGGCCTCGAACAGGCGGTGTCGCACCTGGCTTGGGATCACCGGCGTCGCAATCAGTTGAGAGTGCGGATGCTGCAGGCTGGCGCCGGCGTCCGTCCCGTGATTCTTGAAAATCGTAATGTGGTTTACGCGGTGGTCAAGGCTCAGTGTGTTGTAGCGCTGTTTGTAGACGCGCAGAATGCTGGCCACGTGCGCATCCGACAGCAGCCCCATGTAACGGGAATGGTCTGGACTGTCGATGATCACCTCGTGAAAGCCGAAACCTTCAATGCGCCGCCGCAAGTGCTGCAGGCTGCGAGTGGGCTGCACATCGCTCGACAGCGCCGCGAACTTGTTGGGGATCACGCGCACCGCCCAGGGCTCGCCGTTGACCGGGAACCGCAACACCTCCGCCGGCGTCTTGCTTTCGTTGCCGGGACAAAAGGGACAGCTCTCGACAAATGCCGGTACCGGCTCCACCACGCGATGCGTGGCCAAGTCCTCGGGCCGCTTGGCCCGTTCGGTGGCTATGATGACCCATTCCTTGGTGAAAAAATTCTGGCGAAGCTCGGGCATGTGAATCCCTCCACTTTCTCCTATCGGCAGAGGGAAGCATTCCTGCAGTGACCGGGATGGCAGGCCGCTGCCACGTTGCAGGCAGAGGTCGTCCTCCTTTCGCTACTTGCGGACTCAGTCGTCGTCATTGAAAACTACCCTTGTCCTTCCGACCACCGGCGCAAGCGAGGGCGGAGGAATCTGCTTTCCCCAACTGTTATAGAATTCCAAGTATTCTTATGAACCGCAAAATTCCCATTGGTATTCTGGGCGCGACCGGCGTGGTTGGACAAAGATTCATCCAGATGCTGGAGCACCATCCCTGGTTTGAAGTGGCGTGGCTGGCCGCATCCGACCGTTCCGAAGGCAAGGTCTACGGCGAGGCCGCGCGCTGGCGGCTGAAGACGCCGATTCCGACCGCCGTCGCCGGCATGGCGGTTTCGCCGGCCACTCCGGAAGGCGCGCCGAAAATTATTTTTGCTGCGCTCGACGCTTCGATTGCTGCAGAACTCGAGCCCCGGTTTGCCGACGCCGGCTGCGCCGTGGTGTCCAATTCGAGCGCTCTGCGCATGCAGTCCGACGTGCCGTTGGTCATTCCCGAAGTCAATGGCGGACACATCAAACTGATCGACGTGCAATCCTGGCGCAAGAAGTCCGGGGGGTACGTTGTCACCAATCCCAACTGCTCGGCGATCGGCCTGGTGCTCGCGCTCGCGCCGCTGCACCAGCAGTTTGGCCTGGAAACCGTCATGGTCGTAACCATGCAGGCCGTCAGTGGCGCGGGATATCCTGGCGTAGCCTCGCTGGACATTCTGGGCAACGTCATCCCCTACATCCGCAACGAAGAAGAGAAGATGGAAGAGGAGACCAAGAAGCTGCTTGGTCAACTGAACGGATCCCGCGTGATTCCCGGAGCCTTCGCCATGAGCGCGCAGTGCAACCGCGTCGCCGTCGAAGACGGACACACCGAGTCGGTTTCCATCCGCCTGAAGAAAAAAGCCAAGCTGCAGGAAATCATCGCCGCCTGGAACAGTTACCGCGCCGAGCCGCAGGAATTGAAGTTGCCCAGCGCTCCGGAACGCCCGGTTGTCTATGTCGAAGCCGCCGACCGTCCGCAGCCGCGCTTTGACGTCGACATGGGCGCCGGCATGACCACTACCGTGGGACGTCTACGCCCCTGCGGCGTGCTCGACTGGAAATTCACCGTGCTCTCGCACAACACCATCCGCGGAGCCGCCGGCGCGGCCGTGCTGAACGCCGAACTGCTGAAAGCCAAAGGCTACCTGGGATGAGAAGCCGAGGCGCCGTAAACGTAGCGCCGCCGTCCCTTCGCCAAGCTCAGGGCAGGCTCCGGCGGCTGTCGCGGGCGCGTCCCGCGCGCGTGCGTCGTAGCGCCCATCTGCGTCATATTCCCGCAAGGAAGTCCTGCCGATGATCGTCATGAAGTTCGGCGGCACTTCCGTGGAAGACGCCAAGGCGATCGACCGCGTCGCCTCTATCGTCGAGGGACGCCTGCCGCAGAAACCCGTCGTCGTGGTCAGCGCCATGGCCAAGGTTACCGACACGCTGCTGACCATGGCGAAGGCCGCCGGCGCCGGCGAGCGCAAGGCCGCGCTCAAACTCTGCCGCTCGTTGCAGGAGCGCCACTACAACACCGCCAGCGAACTGCTGGGCACCGCGCGTTTCACCGAATTCCACTCCGAACTGGGCACGGATTTTGAGTCGCTCGATGAACTCCTGCGGGGAATTTCCGCGGTCGGCGAAATCACGCCCCGCACCACCGACCACGTCGCCGCCTTCGGTGAAATGCTTTCCAGCAAAATTGTCGCCGCCGCCTTCACCGCCCGCGGACTCAACGGCGTCCACGTCGACTCCCGCGACCTGCTGGTCACCGACAGCGCCTACATGCAGGCGGTCCCGCAATTCGAGGAAACCAACGCCAGGCTCCTGGAAAGAGTTCAGCCGCTGCTGGACACTGGCCAGGTGCCCGTAATGGGCGGCTTCATCGGCGCGAATCGTGCTGGCATCACCACAACGATCGGGCGAGGCGGCTCCGATTTTTCCGCCGCCATCTTCGGTGCTGGCCTGGGTGCCGACCGCATTGAGATCTGGACTGACGTTGACGGCATTCTCACCACCGATCCCCGAATCTGTCCCGAGGCGCGGCGCATCAAAGTCATCAGTTTCGACGAGGCCGCCGAACTCGCGTATTTCGGTGCGAAAGTCCTGCACCCGGCGACAGTGCTTCCGGCCATTCAGAAAAATATTCCGGTCTATGTGCTGAACTCGCGCAATCCGTCGTGCGAAGGCACGCGCATCACCACGCGCGCCCCGCAGGGCAAAAACATTTTCAAGGCCATCGCCGCCAAGAAGCGCATCACCATCGTCGACGTGGCCGCTCCCCGCATGCTGCTGGCCCACGGATTCCTGCGCTCGATCTTCGAAGCCTTTGACCGTCACAAAGTTTCCGTCGACGTAGTCTCAACCTCCGAAGTCAGCGTTTCCCTGACTGTCGACTCCAATCAGGCAATCCCCGCGCTGGCGGCCGATCTCGCCAAACTGGCCGACGTGAAATACGAAGGCCGCAAAGCCATTGTCTGCCTGGTCGGCGAGAACCTGCGTAACACGCCGGGAATAGCAGCTCTGGTTTTTCGCGAACTCGCCGACAAAAAGATTCGCATGATTTCGCAAGGCGCTTCAGAAATCAATCTCACGTTCGTGATCGAAGAAGACGAAGTCCCCAGCGTAATTCAGCGCCTGCACAAAACGTTTTTCTCGGAACTGGACCCGGAAGTCTTTGCGTAGAGCTGCACGGACGGGAAGGGCACGGCTTAAGCCGTGCCGTTGAGCCGGAGAAGAGCACGCGGCTTTAGCCGCTGGGGTAAGCTTGGACAGCGAAGAATGAACCTTCTCCTCCTAGGCCGTGGCAAAACCGGATCGCTGGTGGAGGAAGTGGCCGCCGAGCGCCAGCATCACGTCCGCGTCGCAGGCGCCAAAGAAAACGTGAGCTGTGCCGCGCTCGCCCCAGAAAAGCTCCGTGACATCGACGCCGTCATCGACTTCACCGCCCCGCACTGTGTCCTCGCCAACATTGAAGCGTGCGTGAAAACCGGCAAAAACATGGTCGTCGGCACCACGGGTTGGTACAAAGACGTCGACCACGTCCGCAAACTCGTGGAGCAGCACAAAACCGGATTTGTGTATGCGGCAAACTTCTCTATCGGGGTAAATCTTTTCTTCGATGTCGCCCGCGCCGCCGCAGCGGCCTTGCGCCACGATTACTCCGGCCAGATCTTCGAGCGCCACCACGTCGGCAAGAAAGACGCCCCTTCCGGCACCGCGATCGCGATCCAGCAAGTCATCCGCCAGGCCAGCGCCCAGAGCGAAGGTCTCGAGATCACATCCTTCCGCGAAGGCGAAGTAGTCGGCCTGCACGAGGTTGTGCTGGAATCCTCCGCCGACCGCATCTACCTGTGCCACGACGCCAAATCCCGCCGCGGCTTCGCCGAAGGCGCCGTCCGCGCCGCAGAATGGCTCGCCGAGAAAAAAGGTTTCTACGATTTCAAAGATGTGTGGCGGGAACTGTAGTTGTTATGGTTTTAGGAGGGTCAACATGCGACAAGTATTTCTTCTCATGCTTGTTTTGCTCGGGGGATGTGGTACTGCGATCGCTCAAGGCACCTCATCTGATGCGCAGACATTACAAGCTATTCTGACCGAAGTGCGCGCACTTCGTCAGGACTTGCGGGTATCGCTGAATAGAGCTCAAACCACGCAGATCCTACTGGCGCGCTTCCAACTGCAAGAGGGAGCGATTTACACGAGCCTCGGACCGCCTAAATGACGCTCGCCAGAAACTGCTTGATACACACGTCCATCAGCAGGAACTGGCACTCGAAGTCAAGCGACTTGAGGACGCACTCAATTCCGCTGAGAACCCACAGCAACAAACGGATCTACAGGAAAGGGTCAAGCACGTTAAGTCCGATTTCGAGGTCGAAGGAAACATAGCGCAGCAACAGCAGACCACAGAAATCCAGGCCGAGCAGCAGCTAAGGACCGAACAGGACAAACTCAGCGCGCTCGAAGCCCAGTTAGACGAGCTCATCCGAAGCATGGGCAACTCAGTCGAACAATCCGGCCATAATCGGCCCTGACCTGGCCGGTTTCGCTCAATCCCCCATTCGCGCTATCTTAGTTCCTATGCA
>Ga0209517_10000635_pt1 | contig 58593 bp, 58 predicted proteins | sample PeaSoiMetSII2010_FD_187695 | JGI IMG/M metagenome (GOLD analysis project Ga0209517, IMG submission 187695) | Peat soil microbial communities from Weissenstadt, Germany - SII-2010 (SPAdes) (version 2) | ecosystem: Environmental > Terrestrial > Soil > Wetlands > Peat | place: Germany... | reverse complement strand
CCTCGCCAAGGATTTCGAGGCCACGATCGCCAGCGCCGTCGCCTGGGTCTTCCTCGCGCACATCAGACTGTTGACGCGCCGTATCGTACGAGCCTGAATTCGTGTGCTTCTTTTCGAGTCAGACTCTGAGTGTTTCGAGAGTGGCGGCCAGGTTGCCGCCGGTTGATTGTTGCAAGGCCACCGCCACCCCGAAAAAACTGAAGTCAGCATTGCCGACAGCGTCGCTGGTTTTGGTGAGAGCCTCAGAGAGTGGTACGCCGATCTCCGCTAGATCAGCGATGCCGCTAAATACGGTGCTGAGCGGTGGCTCCGCCTCAGCGCCCGCGGTTCGGATTGCTCCGCCGACGGGGAGGCCGGCGCGAACCATTCGCACGACCATGTCGATCGTATCGGGAAGAAGTTCGGAGAATCTCGCGTCGGCGCGATGCTGCTCGCGGTTGAGCATCAGCCGTGGCAATAGAAAGAACCCAATCACGCCAGCCATCCAGGCAACGTAGTTCGGCAGGTGAAGGGCAATATGCGCGAGGCTCCAAGCCGCGATTGCAGCAAAGAGCCCGCCCAGCAGCAAATAGATCGATTTGGCGGATACGCCCCAGGACCGGGCCATACGATAGGCGAACAAAGACCGTACCCGGCGGTCCAGCGCAGCAAGCCATGCACCGATCTTCATCGCCGGTGTGCGCCTGGTCGGTCCTTCTGTAGCCGGCACCAGACTCTCCACACGGCGCTTGAGCGCCCGATCGCGCCACCGCTCGTCGAGGGCGACGGCAACCACGCTCAATCCGCCGGCAAGCATGAGACCAAAAGCGATGAGCGCCGCCATCATCAGGGTTCCGCGCCTTGTGCGGTGATCGCCTTCAGAAAGGCGGGGCCGAGCCCATAATATTCCAGGCGTGGCAGAAACCGTGGCCGGATCCCGTTTGCCACAAACGACCCCTTGATCGTTCCATCGGGGGACTGGCCCTCGTATTTGAACGTGAACAGCGAAGCCAGCGTGATGACGTCGCCTTCCATGCCCACCACCTCTGCCAGTTCGGTCACCCGACGCGTGCCATCCCGCATACGCTCGATCTGCACGATGAGATCGAGCGCGCTCACCATCTGACCGCGTATCGCCCGGCTCGGTAGGCTGACATTGGCCATCAACACCATATTCTCGATACGCGCCAGAGCGTCACGGGCTGTGTTGGCATGGACCGTCGACATCGACCCGTTATGTCCGGTGTTCATCGCCTGCATCATGTCAAAGGCCTCGGCGCCGCGAACCTCGCCAACGATGATCCGATCCGGCCTCATGCGCAGCGCGTTGCGGACGAGATCGCGTTGTGACACCAGACCTTTCCCTTCGACGCTTGGCGGCCGTGTTTCGAGCTGCACCACATGCGGCTGTTGGAGCTGAAGCTCGGCGGCGTCCTCGATGGTAACAATACGCTCGTCGGGTTCGATGAGGCTCGACATGGCATTCAACAGCGTCGTTTTGCCCGAGCCGGTGCCGCCCGATATCAACACGTTGAGACGGCATTGAGCGGCGATCTCCAAGGCCCGCGACAGCTCTGGCGAAACGCTTTTGAAGCTGACCAGCTTCGAGAAATCGAGGAAGCTACGGGTGAACTTTCGGATCGAGATGCACGGGCCCTTGAGTGAGAGCGGCGCGATGACGACGTTGACGCGGCTGCCATCGGCCAGGCGTGCATCCAGCATCGGACTGGACTCATCGACGCGCCGGCCAATCGCCGAGGCAATCCGCTGTGCGACGTGCAACACATGCGCGTTGTTACGAAAGCGAACGTCGGTAAGCACGAGCTTGCCGCGCCGTTCGACGTAAATCTGTCGGGCGCCGTTGACCAGGATGTCCGATACCGATTCGTCGTGCAGGAGCGGCTCCAGCGGACCGAGACCGATCATGTCGTCGACTATTTCGGCGGCTACCGACTGCTGTTCCTGTTCGTTGAGGAGAAGCCGTCGCTGGTTGGCGATTTCCGCGACCAGCTGCTCGATCCGAACTCCCAAAGCCTCGCGGGACAAGCGGACGGCCACGGCCGGTTCGATCCGCGCCAGGATCTGATCGTAAACCTGGTCGGCAGCGCTCGGCTGACGCGACATTGCTGTCGCATTACTCGCGCCCACGGGCATTAACCCGCGGGTCGCGATCGGGGCCAGGGTGTCAAGGCCCTGCTGCGGGCGCGTCAAGCCCATCGGCCAAATACCCTTGCCCAAAAGGCTGGGCGTTCTTCTCCCGCTCCGCCCGAAAGCTGCAGCGAAAGCGCTGCCATGCCTTCGCGAATTGCGCGGCTGGTTTTGACGGTTTTGGTGCCGAGCACCGATGCCGTCATGATGTGCGGATCCCAGCGAATGGAGACTTCGGGCGGCGGCAATATCCGCAGGCGCTCCTTGTCAGGAAGCGCGCCCTCGGCGCCCGATTTATTGAGAACTTGCAGAACTGCCCGGTCGGGCGTGTTCGGCCCGATCATCTCGCGGCAACGCCCGACATCCCGGGTCGCGGCGATACCGCCGTCGCCGACCAATAGCACGGTTGCGGGCATGTGCAGCAGTTTCGGCAATGCCAGTGCGGTAGCCCACGGCAGATCGACAACAACATACCGAAAATGGGGCAGCACTTGCTGCAGCAGCCCGACCACAGCGTCCTCATTGGGTGCAACGAGATCGGAGAGCGGCTCGAGCCCGGCAATCACACCAAGACGATTAGTAACGTTTGTGACGCCCCGCTCTAGGAACAGGTCATCGACGCGCGCCGGGTCCTCCAACGCCTCGCGCAAGGCGTGGCCCGGCTGGGCATCGAGTTGCAGAGCGGCATCGCCGCCTTGCAGATCGAGGTCGAGGAGTAGGACTCGCCGCTCACGGGTTTCGGCGAGATACCAGGCTAGATTCGTCGCTACCGTCGTAGCGCCAACTCCGCCGCGAACCCCGAGAACAAAGACAAGGCGGCCGCCTCGCGGCGGTTGTAGACTTTGGCCATTGGTGGCGATCCCCGTCAACGCGCGGCTGACCAGGGTGCCGATCAGCGGCTTGAAAAGATATTCTGCGACCCCCGCGTTCTTCAGGTCGCGATACAGGACAATGTCGTTGCGATTGCCAACGACGATCACTTCGGTCTCTGGGTCGCAGACTTCGGACAAGCGGTTGATGCGCGGCATCGGGTCGTCGATGCCGCTGACGTCGACAATCAGAAAGCGTGGCCAGCCACTGCGCACGAGTTCCTCGGTCGCGCTGTCGATGCTGCCACGTGCAATGCGGCCATCGACAAAGCCAAGATCGGTGAAGCAGCGCCGGACCACACCTTCGGAGTCGGCGTCGAGGAGATAGGCCACGGCCGGCGATACGGGCTCGCGCAGTGACCCGGTGGTATCAACAGGCGCAAGAGTGTCCATCGCATTCTGACCTGTATCAGTGGCGAACGTCACGATCCGAGTCGTGAGGGACGAATCGGATCCGGAGTAGTGGCCGGCGGGCGTGGCTCGGCTGCCGTGGATGTCGGTGCGCAATCAGTCGGTTGGCCGGTCTGCTGAGAGTAGCAATTGCGCTCGCCTTTGCTCCCGCGGATGATGTCGATGACAATCGGAGCAGGTGGCGTTAGGCCCCCGACATTCGCGGGCGACAGTGTGGGTCCGCGTGCGAGAGAACGCAGGGCCGGCGATACTTGCGCTGCCCAAGTCGGGTCCGGCACCGCCGGATTGGCGGATTGCGCGGCATCGGCAAGGCTGCGAAGCGTGAGCTGAAGTTTGCCGAGCTGGCCGGCGACCAGCAGGACCTCCGCCTGACGCACACTGACCTCCAATGTCACAGTCTTCGGCAGGCGTGATTCGCCGGGCAACGCCGACCCAGCCTTGCCGGCCAGATTCGTCGTCTGATCGATCGCGATGACCCGCAGGTTCTGTAATATGGTTTCGCCGACGGAGCGCGACGTCACGCTGATGTTGGGGTCGGTGAACGTCTGAGTCAGAATGACGTCCACTCGGTCTCCGGGCGCGATCAAACCTGCGCCGCCCTCGGCGGGATCGACCGCCATCGATGTCGCGCGCATGCCCGGGGCCAGAACGGCGGGGAGAAAGCCCGGGTCGGTGGGCTTGATGAGCTGATCGGCGATTAGAACTTCACCTACCTTGAAGCCCCGGCGAGTTGCGGCTCCGAGAACCTCGCTCACGCCGGCGGGGCCGCGCGAAAAGGTGCCTGGTGGGATGTCTAAAGCGGGCATCTCGACCCAGCGCAAATCGTCCGCGCGCAGTAGTGTGCCCGCTGGAAGAGCGTGGCTTGCGGCCAGAACCACTTGGGGCGGCGGCGCAGCCTTTTCCGCAATAGTGGGCGCCGGCGTTCTTATCCACACAAGAGAGAGCGCAATCCCAGCTATGAACGCAAGTGCGCCGAGGCCCAGCAGAAAGCGCCTGAAGATCATGTCACGATGCCCCAAAGCTCATGCCCCAAGACGCCGGCCAGGATGGCGGGGGCGTAGGGCATTTCCGCTTGCCACCCCGGTAGGGTGACAATGCGGTGACTATTACGATTCCGTGTCCAATTATGGATCAGGCAGAAAACCGCCAGGAGGCCGCCAGCCACTGCGACACCGAGCAGTATCGGGAACATCGATGCTGGTGGCTGCCCGACAGCCGTTGCAGTAATCAGCTTGGCGTCACCACCACCCAGCGTACCCCATTTCGCTAGCGGCAATAACGCGAAGAACAAGAACCCCGCAGCCGCGGCGCTCATCCACAGCGCGTGTCGCTCAGCCGAAACCAAACGAAGTAACAAACCGCCGACACCCACCGTCATGACCAACGCATTGGGGATGATCCGCTTGGATAGATCCCACGCCGCGGCCGTTCCCAAGCCCGCCAACACTAGGAAATTACCGATAAAAGTGGCTATTGTAGTAATGACCATAGCCATATCTCCAGTGACCCGCGCAGGCGGGTGAACCCCCGAAATCGCATGATAGGAAGCCTTCGGAGGTTGCGCCCGGCCATACGCTTAGAGCTTGCCGGCGATGGTGTTGAACGTCGTCGAGAGATTGGTCCCGATCAGCGTCACGGCAGTGATAATGGCCACCGCGATCAGCGATGCGATCAGGCCGTACTCGATCGCAGTGACACCCTTCTCGTTGTTGATCGCGAAGACCGACGCCAACCTGTGTGATAACCGCTTCATGATGTGCCTCCATTGCGTTAAAGCGAGCGCATTAGATGGCGGAGGTCATGAGCCAACGTTGATCTAAGTCAACTCGACGCCCGGCGAGGCCGTATTTGCGGCATTTCTCATTCATTTGAATGATCGATGAAGTGGTTTTTAGTGAATTGGCGGTTACCGGCTACCGCCATAAAGCCGGCATGACACTCACGGTCCGGCAGCCTCGGAGGCGGCTGTGGTTACACGGGTCTTGGAACTTTGACCGATTGAGGAGATTCTTCGAAATTTGCGGTGCGGTAAGTAGCGGCGGCAGCGCAGGCTACAAGGTCGCTCGGCAACCGCTTCAGGGAGTGTCCAATATTGTTTTTTTAAATCGTATTGTTGGAGAGCAGCCGGACGTTCGTTGTACTGAAGACGATGTCCTTGAAGATAGTTTGCAAATCTGTGTAGCTCGGGTGTGCAGCGGAGATGCAGGCGCCGGAACCCGTCGCATCGGAATAAAATTTCGTCGTATCGGAGGCGATTTGCTGCATTGTCGAGCAAGCTGAAATCGCCGGCGAGTCGGTGCTACAACTGCCCGACGCGTCCGTCGATGCGCCGTAGGCGATCGAATACACCCACGTCCCAGCGGCCGTAGCGGCCGTAGCCGCCGTGATCGCCTCATGGCACTGGTTATTCTTTTTCGCACTTGGCATGTTGCTGGAAGATGCGTTGGCGTCGCCGTCGGTGAGCAGGATGATGACTTTTTGGATGGTCGGCCGGCCGTTGGCCGCGAGGGCGGTCTGCGCCGCGGTAATTGCATCCGCGTAGTAGGTGCCGAAGCCGCCGATTGCTTGGATACCCGGTGTACAACCGGGCGCAGCGGCCGCCTTCGCTAGGTAGGAGCTGGCGCTTAGGGTGGTCGCCGTGGCGGAGATGCGATAATCGCTCGACGGCGGGATGACCTGGTAAACCGGCGAGGCATTATAGGCAGCGATGGCCGGCTGCGGGTAACTGCTGCAGCTGTAGTCATATTGGGCTTGGCTGGCATTTGTCAGCCCAGGGAACACCATCATGCCAACCTCGTCGATCGGGTTGGCGACGTTGCCATTTATCACGGTGCCGCAGGTTTGAGAGCACGGCAAGAGCCCGTACGGGTTCCCGTTCCCGCCCAAGAGCGTCTGGACCCCGAGCAGCGCGCAGGTGATCCTCGTCGCCCCGGAGCAACTGGGGTCGCCATCGTTCATCGACGCGGTGGTATCGAGGATGATCATCACGTCGAGCGGTCGTGGCACGCTGCCTTTCGCACTGGCGGTCGCGGTCGCCGAGATCTGCCACGAATTGATGCCCAACACCCTGGCGAAGTAGAGCGGCACGGTGGCTTGCTCCACCACTACAATACCGTTCGCCGAATCGGACCCGCCGCACGACACGCCCGTGCTCGTGAAGCACTTTAATTGCGGATAACCGCTCGCCATCGTGACCGTGAGATTGGCATTGGTGTTATAGCCACCGCTCACGCCGCTATACGCAATCGCCATGGCGATGGCTGTCCCGCCGGTGCCGACATTGAGGTTCTGCGCGCCCGCCAGAGCCGCCGAGTCGGTGGAAGCCTGAAGCGAGCGCTGGGCGTAGAAGAGATAGCCGAGGTCAACCACGATCGCGCTGAATGCGGCGAGAATGAAGATCAACACCCCCACCAGCACGGCCACGGCGCCGCCCCGGTTTCCACACACGCGTCCGAGAAAGGACGCGATGCGCCGGTTCATTCGACACGCTCCGTCGTCTGTGACGACAGGTTGCAAACGGATGCAAAATTGTACCCGAAGAACGCGAGGGAGCACGGATACGACGCCGTGACTGCCGCGGGCGCTCCGGTCGCCCCGGCCGCCAGTAACGCCGTTTTGCACGCCGCGTCGCTCGCGCATGCCGTCCCACTGATCGACATAGTGATGGTGAGACTTCCCTGAGTGAGATTCGGCGCCGATCCGTAGATCTGGTTTATCGTGTCGGTCCAGGGCGTGGCGCCCCCGCGGCTGATCGATAACACCCGCGCCCCCGAGCGCACCGCATTCGTCAGTGTCAGGTACTGGTTCAGGGTGATCCCGAACTGGCACATGCCCAGCACCAGAACGAGCAGCATCGGCGCGAGCAACGCGAACTCGATCGACGCGACGCCGGTGCGATTCGTCTCGATTGTGGGCCGCCGGCCGATCAACCGCGACCGGACCCGCAGTGAGAGCCGCCACGTGGGAAAGGGCCTGTTCGGCATGAGCGGGCCAGGTGCCATGACGCCAGCGGTGTCCTCCTAGCGGAAATCGACGACGGCGAGGTCGCCGGCCCGGGCGCTGCCGGAACCGACGAGCGCCCGCAACAAATCTGCACGGGTGACCATGCCGACGACCTTCCCATCGCGCATCACCGGCACACGCTTGATGTGGTGGCGATCGAACAGATCGGCGACATCGGCGAGCAGCGCGGACTCGCTCACAGTAACCACGGTCGGCGCCATTACATCCTGCACCTTCCTGCCGGTCGATTTGACGAACTCAGCCCTGAGTTGCGCCGAGGTCGCAAACATCTGGCTCAGCTGCGAGCGTGCTCGGTCGGTGTCATTTTCGACCCGGTGAAGCAAGTCGCCTTCGGTGACAATTCCGACCAGGCTGCCGTCATCCTCGACGACAGGAAGACCGCTGATCCGGTGGGCGAGCATCAGCTGGGCGGCGTGAATGACGGTGTCGTGGGGCGAAACCGTCACCAACTCCCGGTGCATGACATCGATCGCTTGCATGTTGTCCTCCTGGGTTCAGTCGAAGTGGAAACCGTCTTCGCGAAATAGCGCGACGCAGGCATCGACCGCTTCCGGGTCGAACAACGTTCCCTTACCGTTTTCGATTTCGGCCAGCGCCGCATCGATGCCGAGCGCGGGGCGGTAGGGTCGATGCGACATCATCGCCTCGACCACATCGGCGACGGCGAGGAGCTTGGCCCCGCGCAGCATTGCGTCGCCTTTGATCCCCTGCGGATAGCCCGAGCCATCGAGCCGCTCGTGGTGCTGCAGCACCATCTGCGCGATCGGCCAGGGAAAATCGACGCCTTTGACGATGTCGTATCCGGCCTGCGTGTGCGCCTGGATCAGCTGGAATTCGATCTTGGAGAGCTTGCCCGGTCGATTGAGGATTTCGGCGGGAACGTTGATCTTTCCGACATCGTGGATGATGCCGGCGAGATAGATGCCGTGGACATCGTGTTCCGACATCGATAGCCGATGGGCGATCGCCACCGCGAGCTTGGCGACGCGCTGCTGATGGCCGGAAGTATAGGGGTCGCGCATCTCGACGGTGCTGGCGATAGCGCCGACCGTCCCTTCGAGGCTCGCGCGCCACCGCAGCTCCAGTACCTCGCGTGCGCTGTGTTCGCGGAGCGTCCGAACACCGAAGGCAAGATCAGAGGCGAGCTCCTGCAGCAGCGCCAGCTGGTCGGCATCGAAGGCATCCGGCTCGCTTGAATAGATGACGAGCACCGCGAATACGCCTGAATCGTCTTTCAGCGGGAACCCGGCGGCGGATGCGAGACCGTATTCTTCGAACCGGGCACTCCACGGCGCCATCTCTAGGTCAGTGCGCGAATTTTGGCTGGTTTGCGGTTCGCCGCTGCGAATTGCTCTGCCACAAATGCCTTGCCCGGTTGGTGCATCGTCCCAGGTGATTTTGGACGACCGCGCGAAGTATTCGGCCGTGGGACCGGCCGACGCCACCGGTTTGACGGTCTTTCCCGCATCCTGCTGCGGCTCGCCGATCCAGGCCATGCGGTAGCCGCCAAGCTCGACGATGACCCGGCACATTTCGCTCAACAGCTCGCCTTCGCTGGTGGCGCGCACGAGAATTTCATTGCCGCTGCTCAGCGTCTTCAGGGTGCGGTTGAGCCGTTGCAGGGTGCGTTCGGCCTTCGTGCGCTCGCTGATGTCGAGGACAACACCGATCGATGCCGGGCGCCCCTGATAGGTTGCAAGCGAGCCGTGCGCGAGAACATCGACCGGCGCGCCATCTTTGCGCAGCAATTTCGTGACGATTTGAACCGATAGTTCTTTCCCCGTGATCTGGGCCGCGATCTGCTCGCGCACCGCCTCTTTTTCCGGGCCGGCGACAAACTCCAGGACCGACCGGCCGATCACCTCCCCCTGCGCATAGCCAAACATCTTCGCGAAATAAGGATTGACGTACGCCAGAGTGCCGTCCGCCGCGATGATATAGATCCCGGCGATTTCCTGTTCCACCAACCCGCGGAATTTCACCTCCTCCTCGCGCAGGCGCTCTTCAGAACGCTTGCGCTCAGTGATGTCCATATACGTTCCGAGTACGCCCTCGATCTCCCCATGTGCATCGCGCAAGGGTATTTTGCTTGTGAGAAGCGCGAGGGTTTCCCCAGTGGGAGTCGTCTGCGGCTCTTCGATGAGGAACTCGGGACAGCCGCTCTCGATCACCTCGCGATCGCGCGCCCGATACAATTCGGCCTGATCTCTCCACCCCATCTGGAAGTCGTCTTTGCCGATAAGGTCCTGTGGCTCGGCAAATCCCGCGTCGCGCGCGAATGCCGCGTTACAGCCCAGGTAACGCAGATTCTTGTCCTTCCAGAACACCCTCACCGGCATCGAGTTGAGGATGCCCTCGGTGATCCGCTGAGATTCGTATAGCGCCGCGTCTGCCTGCTTGCGCTCGGTGATGTCGCGCACAGTGGCATCGATCAGTGTCCTTCCACCGTGCGCCACCCGGGTCAAAAGCACGTCGGCGAGAAATTCCGCGCCGTCGAACCGCCGGTGTGTCCACTCGAAAAGATGCGAGCCGGTACGCATCGCCGTTTCAATCATCTCATGCGCTTTCTCCTCAGATGCGCGGCCGTCCGGCTGCCATTCGGGAGAGTGTTCCCATGGCTTGCGGGAAAGAAAATCCGCCTCGTCCTTCGCTCGGAACAACGTCACGGTAGCAGGATTTGCCGAGGTGAACCTCCCAGAAGCCGGCTCAAGGATCATGATGGCGTCGGCAGTGGCTTCGAAGAGATCGCGGTATCTAACCTCGCTTGCCCGCAGCGCATCCGTGACCCGCTTTTGCTCCGTGATGTCGATAACGACGGCGATCGATGCAGGGCGGCCCTCAAAGGTCGATTGGGAGGCATTGATCAGGACCTCGATCCGACCGCCACCCCTGGCGTTTATCGCCGACCGGTGCTGGACAAACGGGGCCTCGCTCGACAACTGCGCGCCAAGTTGCTGGACGACCGCCGCTTTTTCGTCCTCCGGCACAAGATCGAGAAGCGGCCGGCCGATCAGCTCCGGGAGCGTGCAGCCGGTCAAGCGGGCGAAGTAGGGATTGACATAGGCGATCGTCCCGTCATCGCGGATGATCGTGATGCCGGCGACATTCTGCTCCACGACGCTGCGGAACTTTGCTTCGCTTTCCCGCATCGCCCGCTCGGCGGCCTTGCGGGCGCGGATGCCTCGTTCGACCGAGATAACCCGCTCCACCGCCGGCGCGAGGCGCACCAGGTTGCTTTTCAGCACGTAGTCCTTGGCGCCGGCCTTCAGCAATTCGACGGCGGCCTCGTCGCCGATCGTGCCAGTGACGATAACGACAGGGATCTCGGGGTGGACGCGCCGCTCGTGCGCCAGCGCCTCGGCGCCGCTGTAATCGGGCAGGTGGCAATCGACCAGCACCACATCGGGAGCAAAAGCTTCGAGCGCCTCAGTGAAATCGGCCCGCGTAGCGACCCGCTTCGCGGTAAAATTCAGCCCTGCCTTGGCCAGCTCGCCCGTCATCAACTCCGCGTCTGGTGGCTCATCCTCGAGAATGAGGATATTCAGCGCTTGTTGGTTCTCGGCTGGCACTCGATGCGAGCCGAGGTCGAGCGAAGCTGGGGGGACCGTGTCTTTAACCGACGCCTCATCGATGCGGCTCAATCCCGTGCTTTCTTCACGTCCACGTAACGGCGCGATCACGGGTTCACGTCCGCGTAACGGCGCGATCGCGGGTTTAGGCTTACGCGCGAGTGCTGACGAAGTATTCGGAGGCATTGCGACCATCGCTGGCTTTCCCCGCGCAAGCGCTAGTACAGGCGCGTGTTGACGAGGAGCCAGCAGAGGCCGAGTTTTGTCACCACATCGGTGAACTCGCCGAACTCGACCGGTTTGCTAACAACGCCGTTGGCGCCGCGCCGGTAGCTTTCGGCGATGTCGCGATCATCGTTGGAAGAGGTGAGGACAACAATCGGAACGGTTTTCAGTCGAACGTCGGCTCTGACCTGGGTCAGCACCTCCAGCCCGTCCACCTTGGGCAGCCGCAGATCGAGCAACACTACTTTCGGCCTGTTTTCGACCGCTTGACCGGCAAACTTGCCTCGGCCGAACAGGAAATCGAGCGCCTCCTCGCCGTCCTTTACCCAAACGATGTTGTTGGCGAGGTGATGTTCTTTCAGTGTCCGCATGCACAGTTCCGCGTCGGTTTCGCTGTCGTCGACCAGCAGCAGTTCCACTCGCTCGTATTTGTCGATCATGACGTTGATCCCTTCGCCGGCAGCGCGAAGAAAAATGTCGCGCCGTCGCCGACCTTGCCCTCGGCCCAGACCCTGCCACCATGTCGCGTCACAATGCGTTTGACGATGGCAAGGCCGACCCCGGTGCCGGCGAACTCGCTGCCGTGCAACCGCTGGAACACGCCGAACAATTTGCCGGCGTACTTCATGTCGAAGCCGACCCCGGTGTCGCGGAAGAAGTAAACGGTCTCGGCCGCGCCGGCGGTCGAGCCGATCTCGATCCGGGCGTGGGGTTTTGGCGCGGTGAACTTGATCGCGTTATCGAGCAGGTTCAGCCAAACATGCCGCAGCAAGGCCGCATCGCCATCCGCTTCTGGCAGGGCCCCGATAGCGATCGCCAACTCGCGCCCGGTAGTGGCCGACGCCAATTCGGTGGCGAACACATCGCTGACCAGCTCACCCATATCGACCGGCCCTAACTTCATTTCCATGCGGCCGGCGCGAGAGAGTCGCAGGATGTCGTCAATCAGCCGGTTCATCGTTACGGTACTGTCGCGTACTACCTTGAGCAGGCGCTGCCCTTCGGGGTCAAGCTTATCGGCGTAGCCATCGAGCAGGATGCGCGAGAACCCGTCGATGGCCCTGAGCGCCGCCCGCAGATCGTGCGAGATCGAATATGCAAACGCCTCGAGTTCCTCGATCGTCGCTGCGAGCTCGTCGGCTGCCGCGGCGAGTTTGGCGGTGCGTGCGGCAACGAGCTGATCGAGCCCGTCGCGGTGCTTGCGTAATTCTTCTTCTTGCTGCTTGCGCTCGGTGATGTCGGACCAAATGCCGAGCCACTCGCGGACCGTGCCATCGGGGGCCAATACCAGCACACCACGCGCCCAGACATCCCGGTAAACGCCGTCGCGTCGCCTGAGCCGGTATTCGGTCTCGTAGTGCGTTGCTCCCTCCCGAACCGCCTGAAACCACGTTTCGAACACGCGTCGGCGATCGTCGGGGTGCAGCGCGGCGTTCCAGCCATCGCCGCGCATTTGCGCGAAGCTCTGTCCGGTAAAGGCGGTCCACTGTGGGATTTTTTGAACGACCTTCCCCTGAGCGTCGGCTGTCCACCCCCCGTCCGCGACGGCGCGGACCAGCGCGCGAAACCGCGCTTTGTACATAGCCTGCTCGCTGACGCGCCGTCTCGAGCCGGGTTTGAGCGCGGCAATTCGGGTTGTGGCAACCTTCACCCGCAAGTGCGGCCTCGCCGTCGCCAATTCGGACGATGCAGTGCTGGGGGACACTGAGCGCTCCTCATCAATCATCCCTGTCATATTGGGCGGGAGAGGAACTCTCGGCTTGATTTAGGTCAAACACTGACGGAGCACCATTCATTCAAATGAATGAACTCCTTCGGGAGACTTTACTGAATACGGTTGAAAATTGACTACAATTCTAACGTTTTACGTGTAAATATTAACTAATCTTAACGAGGATAACTTGTATTAAAGCGCATGCATCCACGCAGGGACTGGCCTTTAGGAAATATGAATGATCGATCATTCAAATGGATGATGCCGATTATATACTATTTGATTTAAATGACAGTTTGGAGAAACGATCTTTAGAGACGGCAGAGGCAGCGGTTGACGATTCCCCCAGCGGATGTGAAATCCAATGCTCGATCAGCCCCATAATGAGACAGTTGAGCGCATCTTCGACGCGGTGCTCGACTATGACCTGACCGATCGCGCTCTCCAAGCCATCGCGGAATATGTTGGCGTGGCCACTGCCTCTTAATCTTCTCGTCAACAAGCTTTCCGGCCAAGTCAGTACTGTGGCGCGGTGGGGTAGCTTTACCGGCAGCTCAGCGGATTACCTGACTTATTACGGCAAGATCGACGCGTTTCGGCCGCTTCTGGAAAAAGCTGCTTCGGGCAGCCTCCTTCGGCTTACCGAGCATCTGCCGCAGAAGATGCTGCGCCACGACGAGTGGTATAACGACTACATCCTCAAAAACGGAAGCTGCGACTCTCTCGGCGGCAAATTCTGCGAAACTCTGTCGCATGCCGTCATCGTCGGCCTTCACCGCACCAACGGCGACAACGGCCCGTTTCCCCGAAATCCGGAAGGTCTGCAAGCGCTCATCGGCCCGCTCAGGAGTGCCGCGCGCCTCAATGTTGGGCTGATCGAGTCCGGTTATCGCGCCCCGATGGGGTTTGGCCGGATCGACGATCTCAGCGCCGGAGCGATCTTCACCGACGGGCTTGGTCGGGTGATCGATACGAACAGGGCTGGGGAGGAGATTTTGCGCGCTGGCGACGCACTGACCATCCACGAGGGCCAGATTTCTGCGCGCCGCAACTTCGAGACGGCAAAGCTCTTGTCCCTGATCGCCAATGCCGCAGTGCCCGAAAAGGGGCCATCCGCCGGTTGCATGCTGGTCGCTCGCGACGGCGGACTCCCCGCGCTCATCGTCCGGGTGGCGCCGGTCAGAGCCGGACGAGCCGGGTCCGGCATACCGTTGGCGCTGATCCTTGTCTCCACTCCCAGCGAAAACCTTGTCTCCGAACGCGAACTCGCCGAACTTTACGGGCTATCGCCGGCCGAAAGCCGCCTCGCCTTGGCGCTGGTGCGCGGCAGGAGGATGACCGAGATCGTCGCCGATTTCGGGGTGCAAATCACCACTCTGCGCACCCAGCTCAGCGCCATCCTGAGGAAATGCGAGGTCGAGCGACAGTCGGATCTGGTGCGCCTGATCGCCACCATTCCGGTCGTCAACCCACAGGCTGTCTCAGTGGCCGAAGCCACGCCGCCGGAACATCATGCAAGCGCAAAATAGCCAGCACATCTTGGTCGTTGAAGACGACGCGAGTCTCCGGCGAATCGTCGTCCGCATGCTGGAAGGCGCCGGTTTTGCGGTAACAGCGGCGCACGGTTTCGGCGATGCGATGGAGGCTATCGAAAGCACAAACGAGATTTCCCTGCTGCTCGCCGATATCGAGATGCCGGCAGGCACGCCGCACGGCTACTCGATTGGTGCGAGCGCGCGGCGCCATCGCCATGATTTGAAGATCGTCTACATGACCGCCGGGCCAGAACCGGAAGGTTTCGCCCTCTTTGATCGCGGCGGCGGCGGCGTGCTGCGCATGCCTTTTACCGCCGACGCCTTGATTAGAACGATAACGGTAGAGCTCGCGCGCCACTAGGCCCGGCAAATGGGCCAACAGCTGCTGCGCGGCCGTGCTGCGCTGCCGCCGCTCCAGGCTCGTTCAGCGCCCTGCCATCAGGCGCTCTCGCGTCACCCCGGCAACCATTGCTGGTAAGGGTATCGGCGGTCTTTCGTACCGGAAGCCATCGATGACGTAGCCACGCCCCCACACCGTGGTAATCGGCCATGGGGATTTTTTGCGGAGCCGGCAAACATACACGTCGATGATCTTTGACCCGGCGCCACCGTTCGGATCCGACCAATACATTTCGTCAAGCAATTCGTGTCTGGTGACGAGCTTACCGGCGCTTTTGACGAGCCGGGCGAATATCAGCCACTCGCACTCGGTCAGCGGGACCCGCTTCCCGTCGCGGATGATCTCCTGACGTTCCCAGTCTAGGGTTGGCGACACCGCCTCGGGCGCGGCCGATTCACTCCATCGGAGACGCTCAATTTCCGCCGCGGCCTCGTGAGCGAGCGCTGCTACTTCCTGGGCGTGAAGCGACATCGGCTGCAGCAGCGCGAGCAACCGGAGGCGCTCCACGAGGTCGGTCATGTCATGCGCCTTTTGGGGGACCGGGCTAGCGCTTGCCATCTCAGAGTACGCTACGCTGGGGGGGGTCACGGGTGCGCTCCTGCAGAAATTGCTCCCGCCACTTAGGCCCGGGGAGACGGCGCCAGCGTTGATCTGAGTCAAATGAATGACGGCCCCATCTCGTTCAAATGAATGAGCGATATCGGCCCAAGGACAGCTCTGACGATCGGTATGCGCCATCTTGAGTTGGTGCGGGTGAAGGGACTTGAACCCCCACTTCCTTACGGAAAGCAGATTTTGAGTCTGCCGCGTCTACCATTCCGCCACACCCGCCCGTGTGGACCGACAACACCGTGGACTAACAACGGGCCGCGACTATAGCCGCGACGCAAATAACGGCAACTCCGGCGCGCTCTCTGGCTTACGTCCGCGTTCAGGCTTGAGCGCGGCGCCGGTCGGCGGGTCCTCCTTTTCGCCGGTCGCGACGATGCGCAGCCGCTCGGGCTGGAGCGGACGTTGCAGCGCCAGCGCCTCGTCGGCCGGTGCGCGCAGCCACACATCCCACTCCTCCGGCGTGGTCAGCATCACCGGCATCGCCTTGGCGTGGATCGGCCGCACGACCGCGTTGGGCTCCGTCGTCAGGAACCCGTAGAGCAGGTGCTCGCCCGCCTCCTTGCCGCGCACCCCGGTCCACGGCCGCCAGATGCCGGCGAAGGCAAAAAGCGGCCGGTCGCCCCCTTCGGTTGACGCAAGCGCGAACCAATGCGTCACCTTGGGCGCGGTGTCAGTCCACTCGCAAAACGAAGTCGCCGGCACCAGGCAGCGCCAGCGCGGGTCGAGCCAGGGCTCCCACCACGCGCTCTTCGTGTTGCGGACATTGGTCACCGGCCTTCCCCCCGCTTGCGGTGACGGGAGGCCCCAGCGCATCGGCAGCATTTCCCGCACCCCGTCGCGACCCGCGCGCACCACCGGCGCCATCTGGTCGGGGAAGATCGCCGGCAGCGGCTTCTGGTTGCCGGTGCGGTCGTTGAGCACCCGCATCAGCCGCCGCACCTCGTCCTGCGACCTTGTGTAGGAATAGAGGTTGCACATCCCGGTCAGCCCACCGGAAACCGCCGCCGCAGGAAATCACGCACATCCTCGGCGCAGCAGTCGGGCGCCGCGTCGCAGATATTGTGCGGCATACCCTCATAGGTCTTGAACTCGACATCCTTGAGCCGGCGGAACGGCTGGTAATTTTCGATCGAGCCGACCGTTTCCGCGCCGGGGATCACCACCATCGTCGGAGACTCGATGCGTTCGACCTCGCCGCTCCAATCGTAGCTCGCCATCAGCATCACGAACTTTCCGATATAGGCCGGGTCGTTCTTCGCCGCCTCGTCGAGGAACCATTCGACGAGGCCGGGGTCGGCATCGGCGGGCAGCCGGTCGCGGATCGTCGCGGCGAGGAAGCCGCGCAACCCCTTTGCCTGGATTTGCGGGATCCAGCTCGGCGCCTGACTGTTTTTCAGCCCTGGGGTCGAACCGAACAGGCTGAGGCTCTTCACCCGCTGCGGCCGGGTCATCGCCAGCTGCTGGCCGAGATAGCCGCCGGCAGAGTTGCCGACGATATGCGCCGCACCGCAGCCGAGATGATCGAGCAGCTCCTCGACATCGCGCGTGAGCCGCTCGAGGGTCAGCGCCTCCGCTGCCGGCGGCACTTGCGAGGCGCCATGGCCGCGTAAATCGAGCCGCACGACGCGATACTCGCGGCAGAGATGCGGCACCCAGCCGAAATAGCGCCGGGCGCTCCCCATCGCCGCGTGCAGCAGCAGCACCGTCTCCGTCCGCCGCCACGGGTTGGCGAAGTCGTCGATGTAATAGGCGAGGCCGAGGCCGTCGCTGGTGACAAATCTCTCCATCGCACTCTCATGATGGTGGCAGATAAATTCGGTAGCGCTTCACCCCGTTGCCGTCCCCGCCTGCGCCGCGCGCAGCATCTTGCGGCGGCGGAAATAGGTCGTCAGCACCAGCACCAGCGCCGCGATGAACCCGGCAAACACCGAGCCGATCGCCCCGAAGATCGCGCCGATCAACCGGCCGAGAAACCCGCGGCTGACCGCGAGCACGGTCTGCGGCTCGGTGCGGCCGCCAGAATACGCAGCGCCCAGGCGGTAGCGTCCCGGCTTGGCGATGTCGAAGGCCAGCACCGACTTGCCGCTATGGCCGCCGATCGAATAGCTGCTGCTGAAGCCTGGCTCGACCACCGCGATCGCCTGGCCATTGGCTTCGGCGGTGACGCTGACGCTGAGCCCGGCGATGTTCGGCGCCGAATAGAGCTTGCCGTCGACGACGCTGTCGGCCTCGTGGAAGATCGTGTAGGTGCCCGCCTCGTGGAGGGTCAGCACGCTGGTACCTGGGACGACCATCCGGGTCAGCGCGTTCTGCAGCGCCGCGATCTCGGTCCACGCTAGCCAACCCGCGATCGCCAACCCCAGGATCACCGGAATCGGCGCCAGGAAATACCCGGCCTTGCTCTTCATTGTCGAGCCGGCCCCGGCTTATTCCGCGGCTTCGGCGCGCGCCGGCCCCAGCGTCTTCATGAACTCGATCAAATAGGGCTTCCACAATTTCGCGTAGAAATGGCTGAAATGGCCGTGAGTGTCCGGCCCCGCCGGGATCAGCACGTACTTGCCGTGCTTGACCCGCTTTATCGCCCGCTCGACGGTGCCGAGCTCGGGCGGGTTGGCGTGGTCCTCGGCGTCGTTGATCAGCATCACCTTGGCCGTGATCTTGTCGAGGTCGGGCTCGGGGTTGTAGTCGCGGATCGCCTCGATCGCCCAGAGCTGGTTGTTGGCGTCGCCCTTCCTCGCCTCCTCCAGCCGGCGCTCGTACAGCGCGTCGGCGGCGGCCAGCGTCGGCGCCATCTCCTGGATGCGGGCCGGGCTCTCGACCCCGAAATTCCCGGCGGCGCTGTAGATGTAGTGCCGAGGGTTCTTGTCGTAGAAGCCGCCGTTCCAATCGGGGTCGTTGCGGATCGCCTCGGCCGCGGCGCGGCGCCCCAGCCAGTTGCGCCCGCTGATCTCGACCGGCTGGCACGAGATCGGAATGACCCCGTCCATCAGATCGGGGTACGCCTCGGCCCACATCCAGGCGTGCATCCCGCCCATCGAGCTGCCGATGACGAGGCGCAGATGCGCGACGCCCAGTCCCTCGGTGATGAGGCGATAGCCACTATCGACCATGTCGCGGTAGCGGTAATGCGGGAAATTCCCCTTGAGCCCGTCCGACGGCTTCGACGACCCGCCGCGCCCGAGCGCGTCCTGCATGGTGATGAAGTAGTCGCGCGCGTCGAGCGGCTGCCCAGGGCCGAACAGCTCGTCGGCGAGGCTGGGCCTGAGCCAATTTTCGCCGGTGCCGGTGTTCCCCTGCAGCAGCAGCACACCGTTGACGATCTTGCCCGCCGCGTTCTTCTGCGGCACCCCCATCGTCCGGTAGTGTAGCTTCAGCTCCGGCAGCACCTTGCCGTCCGAGAAGCGGTAATCCTTCAGGATGAAGTCGGCTTCCTGGTAATTCAGCCAATTCGGCATCGACGCTCCTCCCAGTCAAATCACGCCATGATCGGCGCGGTGCCTTCCAAGGTCGTGCGGTGCATCAGCCGCGTATAGCGCGCCTCGTCGAACGGGGTCGCGCAGTGCTGGGTGCAGCGGTTATCCCACAGCACCGCGTCGCCGTCGCGCCAGCGGTGGCGGTAGACGAAGCGGTCCTGCCGGGCGAATTCCTGCAGCCAGGCGACGAGCGCACGGCCGTCCTCGGCCGGCATGCCTTCGATGTCGCAGGCCCAGCGGCCGATATAGAGCGACACTCGCCCGCTGCGGTCGTGCCGACGCACCAGCGGGTGGAACACGTCGGGCCGCGCCGCCAATTCCTCGGCGGTATAGGGGCGCATGTCGGGATAGTTGATGCGGTGCATCTCGGCGCGGCTGAAGCGCCCGCGCTTGCCGGCGATCTTGGCCTTAACCTCCGCCGGCAGCGCGGCATAGGCCGCGACCATGTCGGCGAAGAGGGTGTCGCCGCCTTCCGGCGGGACGATCCGCGCATAGAGGAACGAGCCGGCATTGGGGATGGTCTTGTCCTCACCGTCGGTGTGAAACCCCATCCCGGCGCCGCGCAGCCCGAGCGGCTTGCCGTTTTCCTCGGCATTGCCGACCACCCACACCTCGGGAAGGTCGGGCAGGTTGAACTCAGACGGCACCATGATGTGCAGCGGACCGAGCCGCCGGGTGAAGGCGATATGCTCCGCCGGGGTCATGTCGAGGTCGCGGAACACCAGAATGCCGTGGCGGAACCACGCCGCTTCGATCGCCCGCAGCTCCGCATCATCGATCCGCAAATCCGGGGCGGCGCCGATCACCTCGGCGGCGAAGTCGCCATGCAGCGGACGAAATTCGACGACCATCGCTCGCGCTCTCCAGCGTTTGGCGGTATTTTAGCCTCATGTCTCGCCGCCGTCTTGGTGGCAGTCTTATCGCCCATTGATTGTTTTGCGCGTTGCTATCGTCGAAGGCCGTTTATGCCAATTAGAGAATGACCATGCGATCTCCAGAATCCTCACGTCGCGAAGAAGCGTTAAATCGTATTTCTTATGCGAAAGACCATCATCTAAATTGGTTATATTTATATAATTTACAATTAACGAGCATCCCTGAAGAAATTTATGAGCTAACATGGATTAGAATGTTAGGATCAGATTTTAATAATATTAAACATATACCAAACGACATTTTGAATCTTAAAAACTTAAGAACCTTAGACATTTCATTCAACGGAATTGAAATAATACCAAAGACAATATTTTCACTCTATAGTTTAACTACACTCAAAATGTCTTATAGCTCTATTACAGAAATTTCTGACGATATAGATATTTGAGCGATCTAAAAACACTTTATTTGAATCAAAATAGAATTTCATCAATATCACCTGCTTTAGGATCCCTCACGTCGTTGGAGGCTTTATATCTGACAGACAACCGGCTTACTGAGCTTCCCCGAGAATTCCGGGGCTTAACTAGGCTAAGGCGGATTTATCTTCGCGGTAATCCACTGCGGCAGCCGTACCCCGCACTGATTAGAAAAAGCCCCTACGAGACGGCCCGCAACGTAATCATCTACTCAGCAACCGGGCAAGTTCCGGCAGACACTCCGCCAGGAGATGGCGCTCCCGAAGTACCCAGCCCGGGACCAGGCTCAACGTTTGTGATCACGCCCGCAGGATTTGAATTGGCGTCGGGCACCCCAGAACAAGCTGAACAGGAGGACAACTCCCAGCAAGCTTTACTTCGGCGAATTGTCCGAAGAGTTGAGCGACTACGGGAGCCAATGCGTCAGCTAAGCAACACTCACCCGGCGCTGGCAGAAGAATTCGCCGATTACGATAGCCTTCTCTCACATAAGATCAGCGAACTTGATGTGCCGAGTCTCTGGTCGTGCGGGAGTGGCCTAATTGAGTTTGTTCGCGCACTAGATGCGCAGGTATCCGCGGCGACGCTAACTCCTCTCATCGAACCAGAGCCCTTAGCTGATTTGCGTGCCCTTATTCACGATCATGCGGCATTTATTTTGGGATTTGAGAAAGGAAGGGAACTCGCATCTCGCGTTGCTGCCCTTCACAATCTCGAAAGAACCCCTGAGCAGCTTAGGGATATGGCGCTGCGGGTACTCCGGCCAATGCTGGAGGGACGACACCTTCTTGCGCAGCAGGCTCAGCGTTTAGTTCGTGCACTTGTCCGCGCTTTCGAGGATGGAGATGCGAAGGGGTTCGCGTTATTGACAGCGGGCTTTGAGACCGGGAAGAACGGCATAATCGCGTTTGGGCGGGCTCTCCACCCAGTCTTGTTAGCCGCAGGAGCGGTAGATATAGCCCGCGCTCTTCTTGGAGACGCGAGCGCTGATACGTTGCGCGCGGCAACCGTTTACCTTCGCGACAATGCCGAACCATTGATTGGCTTGGCCGCATCTGATCCGCAATTAAGTATCTGGCTCGAATGGCTAATTTCCCGCATGGGCGATCAATCAGGAAGCGCAAAAGAATGACTTTTAAGAATTTCGTCTCATTCGTCTTAGCGCTACCAGTACTTTGCAGTTTGTTCGCTGCCTCGGCCGAGGCGCAAATCGCCTGCGGCCCATTCACCGCGACGGCACTCGACCCGCCGGCGCCGCGCACCGAGTTTTGGGCCATTCCGATGGTTCAGAACATCGACCTCGCGGTCAAAACTCAGCCCTACCGGGTGCTGTTCCTTGGCGACTCGATCACCTTTCGCTGGGATCTGCCGTTGTGGGACGCGAAGCCGGTGTGGGACGCCAACATGCCGCAGCGCGGCGTGCTCAACGCCGGCGTCGCCGGCGACCGCACCGAGCATCTCCTGTGGCGGCTCGACCATGGGACTCTCGACGGGCCGCCGCCAAAGCTCGCGATCGTGCTGATCGGCACCAATGATCTCGCGCACGGCCGCCCGCCCGAGCTCGCGGCCCAAGGCATTCGCGCCATCCTGATCCGCCTGCGGCAAAAGCTGCCCGACACCCGCATCCTGCTGCTCGGATTGACCCCGCGCGGCGCGACTCCGGACGACTGGATGCGTCAGGAGGTCGGGGTGGTCAACAACCTGATCCAAACCTGCGCCGACAAGATGATCACCTATGCCGATATCGGCGGCGCGCTGCTCGACGGCAAAGGCGTGCTCAGCACCGGCCTGTCGCCGGATCTGTTGCACTTCAACGGCGCCGGATATAAGCGCCTGGCGCCCAAGCTCGACCCGCTGATCGACCAGCTGGAGAAATGAGCTAGCCGGCGAACAATTTCCCCACCCGCAGCCGGTCGACCATGCGGCCTTCGATCAGCGAATAGCACCGCATCGTCACTTCGTCGTCATAGCCGAGCGCGGCAGCGAAGGCGCGGCCGGCGCCGTTCGGCGCCTGGATCGTGGCGGTCAGGCGACGTACATCGTGGCCGCGGCCCCATGCCTCGATGCGGTCGTGCAGGGCGCGGCCGAGCCCTTGTCCGGACCATTCCGGGAGCACCGCGACGTTGACGAAGCAGTCGTATTGCATGCGATAGCCGAACTCGATGCTGCCCGAGGCGAAAGCGACGATGCGCTCGTTGCGCCGCACGTCCGGCACGGTGGCGACGAGCCACAGCCGCGGGTCGCTCGGCACGGCGACGATGTCGCGCTCGATCGCCTCGGCCGATGCGACCTCGCCGGGTTGCTTGAGCGAAAACCGAATCGCCCCGCTGATGCGGATTTCCCAGGTACGGAACGCCGCGCCGTCGCCGACGCGCATCTCGCGAATTGTCGGCGCGACAGTCACAGGCAGGCGCACCCGCGCCGGCTCGAGCGGGGCCGGGGCCGGCAGCTCGCCCGGCAGCGGCTCCAACAGCTTCCCCATCCACAGATCGTCGGTCCAGCCGCCGCGGCGAAAGACCCCACCGCGAATCCGCCCTTCGATCTCGAACCCGCGTTTGTGGTAAAGCGCCTGGCCGCGATCGTTGAGCGAGCTGACCCGCAGTTCGAGCCGCCACGACCGACGCCGGCGCGCCCAATCCTCGACCGCCTCGAAGAGGCGCGTGCCGATGCCCTGGCCCCGCCACGCCTCGCGCAGACCGACGACGGCGATGAAGACGCTGCCGGTATTGCGCGCGAAATGCCCGCAGAACGCCGAGAGATAGCCGATGCTGGCGCCGTTACCGCGCACCGCCAGCAGCACGATGCCCCGGCCGCTCTGCGCGAGGCTGCGCAATTCGGCCTCGGGCCGGCCGGCCCAGGGGTGCGGTTGACCGGGCACGCCGAGGAATTCGGTCTCGGCGTCGATCTGCGCCACCGTTTGCATCAGCGCGCCGCCATCGCTCGGCTGCGTCGGTCGGATCAGGATCGTGTCGGCCCCATTTAGCTCGGCCACGGTTGCGCTCGTCTGTCCTTCTACTCGCATGCGATGTTTAACCCGTAGGGCGCGCGCGGCAAGAGCGGGCGCCGCCCAGGAGCTTAGATGAACACCGCCGAGCCCACCCGCCACGCCAACAATTTCGACTTCCTGCGCCTGGTCGCGGCGGTGATCGTGATCTATTCGCACTCCTATTTGGTCGCCGCCGGGTCGCAGCGCAGCGAGCCGCTGGTCTGGGCGACCGGCAACCAGTGCACCCTCGGTCTCGTCGGCGTCTTCGTCTTTTTTGTCATCAGCGGTTATCTGGTGACCGAGAGCTACTGCCGCTCGCCAAAGCCCGCCGGCTTTGTGCTGCGCCGCTTTATGCGCATCTACCCGGCGCTGATCCCCAACGGCCTCGTCTGCGGCTTCGTCCTTGGGCCGATCGTCACCTCGCTGCCGCTCGCCGCCTATTTCGCCGCTCCGGGGCTGTGGCAATTCCTCGGCGAGTACGCGCGGCTGTGGCCCGGCCCGCTCGGGCTCCCCGGCGTGCTGTTTGCCAACACTACCGTCGGCCTCCTCATCAACGGCTCGTTCTGGACGCTCGTCTTCGAAGTGATGATGTACGCGACGGTCCTGATCCTCGGGGTCGCCCGGGGCCTCAGGCTTTCGACCTCGGTGTTCCTGCTCGTCCTCGGCATCGCCGCGATCTGGTGGGACGAGCGCCACTCGCTGATGTGGCTCGACTATCTGCGCGGCTGGCTGTGGATGCTCAGCCATTTCGCCGCCGGCATGGTGATGTATTTCCTGCGCGGGCGGATCGTCTTCCGCTGGTACTGGGCGCTGCTTGCGTTAGCCGGCCTCGTCGTCTTCACCGCGATCGGCGAGTTCATCACCTTTTTCGCGCTCTCCGGCGGCTACCTGACGATCTACGCCGCGACCCGCTACTGGCCGGCGGTCGACTATTCGCGCCATGTCGGCGACCTCTCCTACGGCGTCTACATCTACGGCTGGCCATGCGAGGAACTGGTGATGTGGCTGTCGGGCGGCAAGGCCGAGTGGTGGCAGGTCTTCCTCGGCGCCCTGGGGCTTGCGCTGCCGCTCGCGTGGCTATCGTGGCACGGGGTCGAGAAATGGGCGCTGCGCTGGGTCCGCTCACGCCCGGGCGCCGCGCTCGCAAGACCCGCCGTGCCGGCTAGCGCCGGCGATTCGTAATCGGCCTATGCCGCAATGACATTCGACAAGGCGCGCCGCTTCGGCGGAGGATGACGGCATCGCGTCGCCGGGAGACATCGACATGGCCTATGACCTGCTGATCAAGAACGGCACCCTGATCGACGGCACCGGCGCGCCGCGCCGCCAGGCCGATATCGCGATTCACCACGGCAAAATCGCCGAGATCGGCAAGATCAGCGACGGCGCGACAAAAACCATCGACGCCGACGGCCTCGTCGTCGCCCCCGGCTTTATCGACCCGCACACCCATTACGACGCACAGATCTGCTGGGACCCGGCGATCAGCCCCTCGTCGTGGCATGGCGTCACCTCGGTGGTGATGGGCAATTGCGGCGTCGGCATCGCGCCGTGCAAGCCCGAGGCGCGCGAGGTGGCGATGCGCGACCTCGTCAACGTCGAGGGCATCCCCTTCGACGTGCTCAACGCCGGCATCAGCTGGGATTGGGAGACCTTCCCCGAATTCATCGACGCCGCCGCCAAACGCGGCTCGGCCCTCAATCTCGGCTTCATCGCGCCGCTGACGCCGTTCCGCCACTGGGTGATGGGCGAAGCCTCGATGGAGCGCGCCGCCACCGCCAACGAAACCGTGCAGATCAAATCCCTCATCCGCGGGGCGGTCGATGCCGGCGCGTTCGGCTTTTCGACCACAATCCTCAACCAGCATATCGGCTACCAGGCGCGGCCGCTCGCCTGCCGCAACGCCAGCCGCGAGGAGCTGAAGGCTTACGCCAATGTCTTGAAGGAAACCGGCAAGGGCGCGATCGAGATCGCCCTCACTCGCAAGATTTCGGTGATGGAGGACGACGAGGAGGAGCTGCTGTCAATGCTCCTCGCCGAGAGCGGCAAGCCGGTCACCTTCCTCGCCCTCTTCCAGCGCGACGACATCCCCGACGCCTGCCCCGAGACAAGGCGCAAGGCCAACGCGCTCCCCGGCGCGACACCGCAGACCTCGCCGCTCGCGCTCACCCGCGAGCTCAACATGCGCAACCCGTTCTCGTTCGCCGCCTTCACCTCATGGAAGCGCGTCTTCGAGGACAAATCGAAGGAAGCGCAGCGTGCGGTCTATGCCGACCCCGCCTTCCGCAACCATTTCCGCGAGCAGCTGAAGAGCGCGACCGGGTTCAGCGGCGATTGGAGCCGGCTGACGGTGCACGAGGTCCACAAGCCCGAGCTGAAGCGGCTCGAGGGCCGCACCGTCGCCGCCATCGCCAAGGAACGCGGCAAGGACGGGCTCGACACCTTCCTCGACCTCACCCTCGACGACGATCTCGACATCGAGTTCGTGCTCGCCCAGTTTAACGTCAACGTGAAGGCGGTGCAGGAGAACCTCACCGACCCGCGCGTGCTGATCGCGCTCGGCGACGGCGGCGCGCATGTCGATATGCTATGCGACGCCGGCTACCCGACCTTCCTGCTCGGCACCTGGGTGCGCGAGCGCCAGGCGCTGACCCTGGAGCAGGCGATCGCGCGGCTCACCGCGCAGCCCGCCGATCTCTTCGGCATCAGGGGCCGCGGCCGCCTCGCGGTCGGCAACGCCGCCGATGTCGCGATCTTCGATCCGCAGACGGTCGGCTCGTCCAGTCGTGGCGAGCGCCGCTACGACCTGCCCGGCGGCGCCAAGCGCATGGTGATGCCGTCGCGCGGCGTCGAATACACCGTCGTCAACGGCACCGTCGCCTATGCCAGCGGCGCCCCGACCGGCTCGCTCTCGGGTCAGGTGATGCGGCCGTAGTTTCTATCGTCATTCCGGGGCGCCGCAAACGCGGCGAACCCGGAACCCATATTCCAGCGGCCCGTGTCCATGGATTCCGGGCCTCGCCCTGAGGGCGATCCCGGAATGACGACAAAGGGAGTGTAGCTACACCCGCTTGAAAAAGCTGTGATGCCGGCTCGTCGTGTGCGGACGGATCTTGCTCACCCAGTCGCCAAAGGCGCCGGCCTCGGCCCATGCCTTGCTCTCGGTCACCGCCGGCGAGTCGAGCTCGTAGATCACCATGTATTTCTGCATCCGGCTGTCGTTTGACTTGGCCAGCCGGTAGCGGGTGCCCTTGCCGCACACCTTCGACAACAGCGGCGCATGCTCGGCATCGTAGACGCGGTTCATCTCCGCTTCATGCGCCGCCGGGATGTCCATCTGCACGATATAAATGTACGGCGTCGCCGCCCGCCCCGGCCCGAACTCGCCAATCTTCTCGAAAAAGCTGTGGTGGCGGCTCGTCGCGTGCGGGCGGATCTTCTCCGCCCAATCGCCAAAGGCGCTGCCCTCGTCCCAGGCCTTCGAATCGACCACCTCGGGCGCGTCGATCTCGTAGATCGCCAGGTATTTCTGCATCCGGCTATCGTTCGACTGCTCCAGCCGGTACCGGGTGACCCGGTTGACCCCCGGCACTTTCGACAGCATCGGCACGTGCTCGGTGTCGTAGATGCGGTTGAGCTCGGCGTCCAAACTGGCCGGAATATCCATCTGCACGAAGTAGATATAAGACATGGCGATCTCCTCCCCGGTCACTTTACCCAACCCGAGCCCAGGCAATTAAGCAATAAATCACCCCATCCGTGTCTGATTGCCGCCACGTTGGGACTTTAGCCTTGCCGTCAATCGTTTGCGTCGCAATGCCCCTTTCCGGCTTGGTGCGAGACGTGCGATGATTAATGATTGAAGAATGGGGCTTCCGAGCCCCCGTCGCGCATTCCTGCCATGCCTTGTATCGGTGGCGGGAGTGCGCAGGTTTACGCCCAGCGTCCAATTCCCATAGCAAGGCGAGTCCATGATGATCCGGTCGATGCCTGCCTATCTGCGCACTTTCGCCCTTGCCGGGTTGGCGCTCTGCGCCGCCTTCATGCTGCCGACACTGCCAGCTAACGCGGCAGCGGGTTCGGATACCGTGCGCGCCTTCTACGCGACCCTGCTCGACACGATGCGCAACGCGCAGGCTCTCGGCGCCCAGGGCCGCTATGCCCGGCTCGCCCCGTCGATCCGCCAGAACTTCGACATCCCGTTCATGACCCGGCTCGCGGTCGGCCCCGACTGGAACACTCTCAACCCGACGCAGCAGGCGCAGGTGACCGAGGCGTTCGAGCGCTATGTCGCCGCGGTCTATGCCGAGCGGTTTCATAAATATGCCGGCGAGCAGATGACCGTGACCGGCGAGCAGAATTCGCCGGCCGGCGTGGTGATCATCAGCCAGATCGTCGCGTCGGACGGCCAGCCGACGCACATCAACTACCTGATGCGCAACGACAAGATCGCCGACGTCTACCTCAACGGCACGATCAGTGAGCTGGCGACGCGCCGCTCGGAGTTCAGCGGCATCCTCAAGGCGTCGGGCATCAACGGCCTGATCACCGCACTCAACAGCAAGGCCGCCGCGCTGGCGTCGTAGTCTACCCGACCGAACCAAACCCCTCCGGGCTCCCCGGAGGGGTTTTTTGCTGCTTGGTTCGTCGGCTCGACAGGGCGCGCGCCCTCCGCCTATGGTGCGGGCATTCAGCGAATTCAGGAGGAAGCGATGATCCATGTGCTCGCCATCATCACCTGCAAGCCCGGCAAGCGCGACGAGGTGCTGGCGGCGTTCCGCGCTAATATGCCGGCAGTCCATGCCGAGGACGGTTGCATCGAATACGGCCCGGTGATCGACGCCGAGGGCGGGTTCGGCGCCAAGTTCGGCGGCGACACCTTTGTTGTCGTCGAGAAATGGCAGAGCCTCGATCACCTCGGCGCCCACGCCCGCTCGCCGCACATGGCCGCCTACGCGGCGAAGACCAAGGATCTCCTCGCCAACCGCGAAATCCACGTCTGCCAGCCGGCGGCTTAGCTTTCACAATGAGGCGGTGAGGCAGTGAGAAGACGGGCGGAGCGCCCCCCAAACATCGCGCCCATGGGGCGACCTTCGCGTCCTTTGCGGTGAGAAGTTTTCTTCTTTCTCACCGCCTCGCCGCCTCGTTGTGATGACCGGATGCGCCGCGCCGTCTTGCTGGTAAAGCCCGGGAACAGCAATTGATGCGCGCGATCGTTTCCCTTCCGGTCCTGTTCGCGCTCGCCCTGGGCTTGGGCTGCGACTTTCTGATCTTTCCGGACGCCTATCCCTACAGCGAGCACTACCGCCACCCGCTCCCCACCGTGGCCGGCATCAGCCTGTTCTGGCTGGCGCTGGTTCTGCCCTTTATGTGTTCGCTCGCCCTCGGCTGCACCCGGCGCCGGGCGCGCGTCGCGGTGATCCCGCTGGCGATCGTGGCGGGGCTGACGCTCACCCACACGATCATGCTGGTCAAAGACGTCGCCGCCGATCCGACGACCCATAACCTCGTGCCGTTTGAATATCTCTACGCGTGGATCACGGTGGGGATTCCAGCATTTATCGGATCCGCCTTGGCGCGGGCGATTTGCTGGGCGCGCGATCGCCGCCGCACGCCCTCCCGTTAGGACGCTCCCCGGCGATCAATCGATGTGCAGCACCGCCTTGCCGGTGAAGTCGCGATCGATAAGCCGCTGGGCGATGGCGCCGATTTCGCTCCATCCCGCCTCGACCGCGATCTGCGGCGTGAGCCGCCCGGCCTCGATCTCGCCGGCCAGTAGCGCCAGCCCGATGCTCGCCCGCTCGACGCTCATCAGCTCGTGGAACAAAGTGAGGCCATAGAGCCGGGCGCCGCCAGTGCCGAAAAACGTCCGGCTCTCGACATTCGCCGTGCCCGCCTCCGAGATGCCGAAGGTCACGCAGGTGCCGTTGGGCGCCAGCATCCCCATCGCCGCCGACAGCGCCGACCCGCCAACCGAGTCGAGGATCAGCCAGTAGGGTGCATGTTCCTTGGCCGCGGACAGATCGCTTCCGACAATGACCCGGCCGCCGCACCATCCGGCGACCTCGGCGCGCTGCTCCTCGCGCCGGACATGGCCCCAGACCAGCGCGCCCGCCGCTTGCGCGAGCTGGCAGGCGAGATGCCCGACCCCACCCGAGGCGCCGTCGACCAGCACCTTGCGACCCAACAGCAGCCCGCCCTGGCGCAGCGCGTGCAAGGCGGTGAGCCCGGCGACCGGCAGGGTCGAGGCCTGCACATCGCTGACCGCGTCGGGCAGCGCCGCGACCGCATGGCTGCGGCAATTGACCCGCTCGGCCCAGGCGCCATTGGGCAAAATCCCGACCACCCGCGTTCCGACCTCGGGCCCGCTGCCGTCCGCCGCCGCGGTCTCGACCACCCCGGCGAAATCCCAGCCCGGAAGCCAGCCCGGCTCGGCCTGCTGCACCGCGCGCCGCGTCTCGCCGCGATTGAGCGAAATCGCGGTGACCCTGACCGTGACCTCGTCGCGGTCGGGGTCGCGCAGCTCGACGGGCTTGATCGCCAGCCGCCCCGGCGCGGCCGGATCGACGACGATGGCGCGGATGGTTTGCGGCATGGGGGGCCTCCTAAATCCGCTCGTACTTGACGATGCGGCGGATGCGACCCCATTCGCCCGGCTGCACGGCGTAGATGCTGCGCTCGGAATCGCACCAGATGCCATGGGTCGAGCGGTGGATTTCGTTGCCCCAGCGCGCCAGCCGCTCGCCGTCGAGGGTCAGGATACTGATCATCCCGGCATTGTGCTCGGGCACGTAAACGATGTCGTCGGCGTCGACATAGAAGAACGCGACCCCGATCAGCTCGACCGGCCAGATTTCCAAGAGCTTGCCGTCCTGGTCGAACACCTGCACCCGGTCGTTCTCGCGGTCGGCGACGAGCAGCCGGCCGCGGCGGTCGATCCACAGCCCGTGCGGCAGGTTGAACTGGCCCGGCCCGTTGCCCGGCTCGCCCCAGGATTTGATCAACTTCAGATCGGGCGAGAATTTGTGGACCCGGGCGTTGCCGTACCCGTCCGACATGAAATACGACCCGTCCGGCGCGACGATGATGTCGGTCGGCAGGTTGAAGGGGCCGCCGCCATGGGTAACTTTTTTCCACGCGGTCGAGCTGTAATCGTCGTTGGGCACACCGGTGTCGGAGCGCGCGTCGCGATCGCCGATGGTCTGCAGCAGCTTGCCGTCGGTGCTGAAGCGGAAGAACTGCCCGTAATGCTCGTCGGTGAGCCAGACATTGTCCTTGGCATCGATGCGGATCGCATGCGGGAACTGGAACATCCCCGCGCCCCACGAGCCGACGAACTTGCCGTCGCGGTCGAAGATGACGATCGGATGGTCCTTGTTGCGGTTGAAGCAGAACACCCGGTCCTGCGAGTCGACCGCGACCGCGCAGGCGCGGACCTCGACGCTCTCGGGCGGTTTCTGCCAGTCCCAATTGACCCGATACCGGTATTTGCCGCTGCCGACGATCTCGTCCATCGCGCGCCTCATCCCCAGTTTATCGCCTGTTTCACCTGATTATAGCAGCCTCGGCGGGAACTGTGCCGCTTCGATAGCGGGCGAAGCGATTGGCCGCGCTGCCCGCGGCCCCGATGATAAAGTCGCGGCCCCTGAAGGAGCCCAGTCATGCCGGACGGTCATACGCCGCAATCCGATCTTGAAATCCTCGAACAGTTGAACCGCGACTACATCGCCTCGGTACAGAATTCCGATGTCGCCCGCTTTGACGAGATTCTCGCCGGCGAGTTCTTTTGCTCAAACCCCGACGGCACGCTGATCGACCGCGCCGCCTTCCTCGAACAGACCGCCAGGCCGGTGACGATCCGCGGTCTGGAAGCGCGCGACGTTTTCATCCGGATGTTCGGCGATGTCGCGATCATCCATGCCCGGACGACCTATAAAACCGCCGACGGGGAAGCCAAATCCGGCCGCTATACCGATGTCTGGGCGCGGCAGGGCGGCGTCTGGCTAGCGGTTTCCGCGCATGTGACGCGAGGGTAGCCCAGGCTAGCCGGTAGGGCGCGGCCGCGACCGAACAACTCTGAATAAGCGCCGGTTGACCCGGCGGGGCCAACACTTCCCATGGTATGGGGCGGACTGTAGAATTGCCCCATTATCGAGGGGCCTGATCCTGACGCCGAACGATCCCGATACGCCGCCCGAAGCCGCGGGTGATGCCGCGCCCGCGTCGTCGCATGACTCCGGCGGCGGCAACGTCGCATCTGCGCCCGAGACCGCCCCGGCGGAAGGCGGCGAACACAGACCGCATCGCCGCCACCGGCGCCGCCGTCGCGGCCCGCGCCCGGCCGCCGTCGCTGCGACCGCCGCCGCTGGGGATAGTGTCGTGGCGCCCGCCGAAGGCGGTGCCGACACGCCGGAAGTCGCGGTTGCCGATCGCCCTCCCGCCGGACCCAACACCCTGCGTCTGCGGCATCGCCGCCGGCGCCGGCGCAGACCGCTGACCGCCGTCGCCGCTCCCGGAGGCGAAGCCGCTGCCGTACCCGGCGCTGAAGCCAGCAACGCGCCCGATGCCGAGGGCGCGGCAGCCCCAGGCGAAACTGCGGTGCCCCGCCCCCCACGGCTCGGACCCGATGGCCAGCCGCTGCCGCCTCGGCCGCGCCGCCGACGTCGCCGCCGTCCACCGCAATTGGGCGGCGCCGGCGAGAATACTGCCGCAGCGCCCGAAGGCCAGCCTCAGGCTCGACCCGGTGGCGGCAACCGGCCGCGCCGCGGACGTCGGCCGGGTCCGCCAGGCGACCGGGTCCCGCGACCGGAAGGACAAGGCCAGCCCGGCCCGCGCCGCGAGGGTCAGGGCCGCGACGATCGCGAGCGCGGACCCCGGCGCGAAAGTCAGGGCCGCGACGGCAGACCCGGGCGCGGCGATCGTCGTGACGGCAGACCTGAGCGCGGGCCAGGCCCCGGCCGCGACGACCGGCCTCGGCGCGAGGAGCGCAAGCTCTATTCGTTCGATTCGGTGGTCGATCGCGGTTTCGAGGATGTCGAGGAGGAAGGCGCCGAAACTCGCCGCGTCCACTGGACCATCGTCAAGCGCACCGTCGCCGACCAGATCACCCGCAAGCCGGTGTCGGCGAATTATGTGTTGCAGCGCGAGGGCGCCGACAGTGAATTTCCCACCCTGGGCGCGGCGCGCGACGCGGTGAACAAAAAGATCGTCCATCCGGAAAAACTGACGCTGTCGAAGGCCGAGCACCTCGCGGCGAAGAACAACAGCCGGTGAGCGAGGTCGCGGCGCTCTCCACGCATCTAAAGCGGCTCGAAGCCGAGGCGATCGGGATCATGCGCGAGGTTGCGGCCGAGTTCCGCAACCCGGTCTTGCTCTATTCGATTGGCAAGGATTCAAGTGTCCTGCTGCATCTGGCTTTGAAGGCGTTCCATCCCGCGAAACCGCCCTTCCCGGTGCTCCATGTCGACACGACGTGGAAATTCCGCGAGATGATCGCGTTCCGCGACACCATCGCGGCAAAGCTTGGCATCGAGCTCATCGTCCACACCAACCAGGAAGGGTTGGAGCGCGGGATCGACCCGGTCGCCTCGGGCTCGGCCTTACACACCCAGGTGATGAAGACCGAGGCGTTGAAGCAGGCGCTCGACAAGTTCCAGTTCGACGCGGCGATCGGCGGCGCCCGCCGCGACGAGGAGAAGAGCCGCGCCAAGGAGCGCATCTTCTCGTTTCGCGGCGCTGGGCATTCGTGGGACCCCCGTCACCAGCGCCCCGAATTGTGGCACGTCTTCAACACTCGCTTGCGGCCCGGCGAGTCGATGCGGGTCTTTCCGCTGTCGAACTGGACCGAGCTCGACGTCTGGCACTACATCGCCGCCGAGCGCATCGATGTGGTGCCGCTCTATTTCGCCGAGGAACGCCCGGTGGTGAAGCGCGACGGCGTATGGATCGTCGTCGATGACGAACGTCTGCCGCTCGACCCCGGCGAGATGCCCGAGAAACGGCGCGTGCGCTTCCGCACCCTCGGCTGCTACCCGCTGACCGGGGCGATCGAGTCAAAGGCCGCGACGGTCGAAGACATCGTCGCCGAGCTGCAGCAGGCGCGGCACTCCGAGCGCCAAGGCCGCCTCATCGACGGCGACGCGGAAGCCTCGATGGAGCACAAGAAGCGCGAAGGTTATTTCTAGTGGATTCGGCGCCGCTCCCCGCGCCCACCGGCAAGACGCTGCTGCGCTTTTTGACCTGCGGGTCGGTCGATGACGGCAAATCGACCTTGATCGGACGGCTGCTTTACGACAGCGAGGCGATCCTCGCCGACCAGCTCCAAACCCTCGAGCGCGAGTCGAAAAAGTTCGGCACCACCGGCGACGATATCGACCTGGCGCTGTTGCTCGACGGCCTCGAGGACGAACGCCAGCAGGGCATCACCATCGATGTCGCCTACCGCTTGTTCCAGACCAAGCGGCGCAGCTTCATCGTCGCCGACACGCCCGGCCACGAGCAGTACACCCGCAACATGGCGACAGGCGCCTCGACCGCCGATCTGGCGCTGCTGCTCGTCGATGCGAGGAAGGGCGTCGTCGTCCAGACGCGCCGCCATTCGCTGATCTGTTCGCTGCTCGGCATCCGCCATGTCGTGCTCGCGGTCAACAAGTTCGACCTCGTCGCTTTCGACCGCGCCACCTTCGATGCAATCGCCAAGACCTATCGCGAATTCGCCGCCGATCTCGGCTTCACATCGCTGCAGGCGATCCCGATCTCGGCCCGCTTTGGCGACAATGTCGCCAGCCATTCGCCACGCATGCCCTGGTACGATGGGCCAGCCCTGATCGACTACCTCGAAACCGTCGAAATCGACGGCCGCGACGACACGACCGGCTTCCGCTTTCCGGTGCAATGGGTGAGCCGCCCCGACCCCGATTTCCGCGGCGTCGCCGGCACAATCGCCGCCGGCAGCATCGCACCGGGCGACCCTATCGTTGTCACCGGCTCGGGCGCGCAGTCGCGGGTCAAAGAGATCGTCACCTATGATGGCTCCCTGCCGTGCGCTAATGCCGGCGACGCCGTCACCCTGACCTTCGTCGACGAAATCGACGTCACCCGTGGCGACCTCCTGGCGAGCTCCCGCTCGCGTCCCGATTTCGCCGACCAGTTCGCCGCCCAAATCATCTGGATGAAAGACGAGCCGCTGGTGCCGGGCCGCTCCTATTGGCTCAAGCTCGGCGCCCGCACCGTCCCTGCCACCGTGACCGCCCTCAAGCATCGCATCGACGTCAACAACGGCGCGCATGTCGCCGCGCGCACCCTCGCCCTCAACGAGATCGGCTTCTGCAATCTCTCGACCGCGCAGCCGATCGCCTTCGATCCCTATGCGAAGAACCGCGAGACCGGCGGCTTTATCCTGATCGACCGCCTCACCAACGAGACCGCCGGCGCCGGGATGATCGACTTCCCGCTGCGCCGCGCCAGCAACATCCACCGCCAGGCCGAGACGATCGGCGCCGACACCCGCGCCGCGCTCAAAGGCCAGCACCCCGCTGTGGTGTGGTTCACCGGCCTGCCGGGCGCCGGCAAGTCGACCATCGCCAACCTGGCCGAACAAAAGCTTGTCGGGCTCGGCGGTCATACCATGCTGCTCGACGGCGACAATGTGCGCCACGGGCTCAACCGCGACCTCGGCTTCACCGACGCCGACCGGGTCGAGAACATCCGCCGCCTTGGCGAGGTCGCCAAGCTCATGGCCGACGCCGGTCTCATCGTCATCTGCGCCTTCATCTCGCCGTTCCGCGCCGACCGTCAGATGGCCCGCGAGATCGCCCAACCGCACGATTTCGTCGAGGTGTTTATCGACACCCCGCTCGACGAATGCATCCGGCGCGACCCCAAAGGCCTCTACGCCAAAGCCCAAGCGGGCGAAATCCCCAACTTCACCGGTCTCTACTCGCCTTATGAAGCGCCCGAGAACCCGGAAGTGACGTTGACCACCATCGGCCAGGACGCCGACACCCTCGCCGACCGGCTGATCGACACGCTCAGGGCTCGCGGTATCATCGGCTGAGGCACACCCGGAGGCGCACGGATGGATATCGCATTCCTCACCATCGCCGAGCTCAACCGGGCCTACGCGCGGCGCGAGCTGTCGCCGGTCGAGGTGACGCGCGCGCTGCTGGACCGCATCGCCCAGCACGACGGCAAACTCGACAGCTTCATCCGCGTCACCGAGGAGGTCGCGCTCGCCGAGGCCAAGACCGCCGAGGCCGAACTGATGGCCGGAAACCGGCGCGGGCCAATGCACGGCATCCCCTACGGGCTCAAGGACATTGTCGAAACCGCCGGCATCCCCACCACCGGACACTCCAAGCTGCGCCAGCATCACGTCCCGCAACAGGACGCCGAGATCGTCCGCCGGCTGAAGGCGGGTGGCGGCGTCCTCATGGGCAAGCTCGCCACCTGGGAGTTCGCCAATGGCGGGCCGAGCTTCGACCTGCCCTGGCCGCCGGCGCGCAACCCGTGGGACCGCGAGCGTCTGCCCGGCGGCTCATCGAGCGGCCCCGGCGCGGCGCTCGCGGCCGGGTTCCTGCCGGCAGCGATCGGCACCGACACCGGCGGCTCGATCCGCGGCCCCGCCGCGGCCTGCGGCATCGCCGGACTCAAGCCGACCTATGGCCGGGTCAGCCGCCGCGGCGTCTTTCCCAACACCTTCACCATGGACCATATCGGCCCGATGACCCGCAGCGCCGAGGACATTTCCCTCATGCTCCAGGTCATCGCCGGGTACGACCCCGCCGATCCTGGCAGCGAGGATTGCCCGGTGCCGGACTACGCCGCCTCGCTCGGCCAGGGCGTCAGGGGAATGCGGCTCGGCCTCGTCGAGGGCTGGCACGACGCCCTCGGCGCGCATCCCGACCTCGGGCCAGCGATCGCCAAAGCCGTCTCGGTGCTGCGATCGCTCGGCGCCACCGTCGAACTCGTGAAGCTGTCGAGCCTGCGCGACTACACCGATTGCAAGACGACGATCTCGATCGCCGAGCTCTACACCATCCACGAGCAGGATCTGCGCACGCGGCCACAGGATTTTGGCCGCATCCTCAGAAACCGCGTCCTCCCCGGCGCGCTCATTCGCGCCGAGGATTACCAGGCAGCCTTGCGCTGGCGCACCGCGCTCACTCGCGAGCAGCACGCGGCCTTCAGGCAATTCGACGCCCTCATCACCGCCGGCGCGCGCGGCATCGCCGACCCGGCCAAGCCCGATAATCCCGACCGCCTCGTCACCGCGCCCAGCATCACCATGCCGTTCAGCGTCAGCGGCGTACCGGCGCTCGCCATCCCCTGCGGCTTCAGCCGGGAGGAAGGCATGCCGCTGTCCTTGCAGATCGCCGCCGCGCCGTTCCAGGAAACGACAGTGCTGCGCGTCGCCCACGCCTATCAGCAGGCGACCGATTGGCACCGCCGCCATCCCAAGCTCGGGGAGTAGACCGATGCGCAACGACCTCAGCCACCTGCCGCCGGCGACCCCGGACGACATCCGCGCGATGGTCGCCCGCGCCGGGATCACCTTGTCCGAAGAGCACATGCAGCAGTTCATCGCCACCTGGCCGCAATTCGAGGCGATGGTGCGGCGCATCCCGCGCGGCTTCGGCTATGCCGACGAGCCGGCCCACACCTTCCGCCCGACCCGGCTCGCGTAGGGCGGAAGAGCGTTAGCGACTTCCGCCGGGTGCAACGACGGTTCGGTGGGTGGCGCTTTGCTTACCCACCCTACCATTTGCGAGGAGCGATTCATGTTCAAGCGCATCGATCACGTCGAAATCGTCACCGACCGGTTGGACGAGACCATCGCCTTCTACACCGGAATCCTCGGCTTTGAGGTGCGGGGGCGCGACCGCATCGAGCGGCCCCGCTCGGAGGTGGTGCTGAACCTCGCCTATCTCGACCTCGGCGGGACCACGGTCGAGCTGATGAATTGGGAAGGAGTCCCGGTCGCCCCTCGGCCCGATCCGGAGACGGAGCGTCTCGGTTACCGGATGATGGCGCTCGAGGTCGACGACATGAAGCAGACGCTCGCCTTCCTCCAGACCAAAGGCGTCGAGGCGGTCTGGGGCCCGATGTTCCGCGACACCTACGCTCGCGCCGAAATCGAAGACCCCAACGGCTACCGCATCGAGCTGCGCCACTGGCTCTAGCGACCGCCTTGGCCCGACGCATGCATGCGTGAGAGCGGCACTGCGGTATACAGGCGCCAGATGGGCGATTTCGTTCTCGATTCCTACGACCCCGGCGGCTTCTATTGCGAGATGCTGCGCTGTCCGGCGACCGCGGAGATCCACGACCGGCTGGCGCGGATGCCGATCGACGAGTTCACCCGCCGCGCCCACGGTGCCGAGCAGGCGCTTTACAATCTCGGCATCACCTTCACGGTCTATTCCGACAGCCAGGCGATCGACCGCATCTTGCCGTTCGATGCGATCCCGCGCGTCTTGCCGGCCGAGGAATGGGAACGGATCGAGCGCGGCGTCGTCCAACGCGTCACCGCCTTGAACCTCTTGCTCGACGACCTCTACCACGAGCAGAAAATCTTCAAGGATGGACTCTTGCCGCAGGATCTGATCCTCGGCAACCCGAATTGGCGGCCGCAAATGCGCGGCGTCAAAATCCCGCACAAGGCCTATGTCAACATCTGTGGCACCGACATCATCCGCGACGACAAGGGCATCTTCCGGGTGCTCGAGGACAATGCCCGCACCCCTTCCGGGGTCAGCTACGTCATCGAGAACCGGCACACGATGCTGCGCTCGTTCCCCGACCTCGCCGACGATATCGGCCTGCGCTCGGTCGAGGATTACGGGATCAAGCTCGTCGGCGCGATGCGCGAGATCGCCCCGCCCGCGCGCGACGACCCGGTGATCGTGCTGTTGTCGCCGGGCACCTACAACTCGGCTTATTTCGAGCACGTCTTCCTCGCCCGCGAGATGGGGGTGCCGCTGGTCGAGGGTCGCGACCTCTTTGTCGATAACGACCGCGTCTACATGCGCACCACCGCCGGCCGGGCGCGGGTCGACGTCATCTATCGCCGGATCAACGACGACTTCCTCGACCCCGAGGCGTTCCGCCCCGAGAGCGCGCTCGGTGTCAAAGGGCTGATGCGTGCCTATTTCGCGGGCAATGTGGCGCTCGCCAATGCCATCGGCACCGGTGTCGCCGACGACAAGGCGGTTTATGCCTATATGCCGCGCATCATCCGCTATTACCTCGCCGAGGACGCGATCATCGACAATGTCGAGACCAATATCTGCCGCGAGAAGGCGGCGCTCGCCTACACGCTCGACAATCTCGACCGGCTGGTGGTGAAGCCGGTGGGCGAGGCCGGCGGCTACGGCATCACCATCGGCCCGCGGGCGAGCCGCGCCGAGCTCGACGAGTGCCGCGCCAAGCTGATCGACGACCCGGCCAACTATATCAGCCAGCCCTGCATCAACCTCTCGGTATCGCCGACCCTGATCGACGGGCGGGTCGAGCCGCGCCACGTCGATCTGCGCCCGTTCGCGATTACCGGCGAGAGCACCTGGGTCTTGCCGGGCGGGCTCACCCGCGTCGCGCTGCGCCGCGGCTCGCTGGTCGTCAATTCGTCGCAGGGAGGCGGGTCGAAAGACACGTGGGTGCTTGAGTAACGCTCCCCTCCTCGCCCGCTACGCCGAGGGCATCTTCTGGCTCGCCCGCCAGGTCGAGCGCGCCGAGAATTTGGCGCGCAGCATCGAGGTTCAGGAGACCTACGCCCGCAACCGCAGCGGCGTGCGCGACTGGTCGTCGATCGTCCAGCTGAATTCCGACGAGGAAGCCTTCTCGGAAAAGCACGCCGCCGCCAACGCGCGCAACGTCATCCGCTTCTACGTCACCGACGGCGACAACCCGACCTCGATCAAGAGCGCCATCAGCAACGCGCGCGAGAACGCCCGCGCCCTCAGGTCGTTGGTCTCGACCGAGATGTGGATGCAGCTGAACGTGTTCTACAACCGCCTTAACGCCATCGACGACAAGGAGCTGGCACCGGGCAGCCTGTCGCCGCTCCTCAACGAGATCAAGCTGGGCTGCCAGACCTTTACCGGCATCACCGAGGGCACCTTCTACCGCGACCAGGCCTGGTATTTTTACCGGCTCGGCCGCTACATCGAACGCGCCGACCAGACGACCCGGCTGCTCGATTCCAAATACTACGTGCTGTTGCGCGACACCGACGTGGCCAATGTCGTCAGCACCGGCCAGTGGCTGGCCCTGCTGCGCGCGGCCTCGGGCTATCACGCCTTTCGCGCGCTGCACCAGAGCGACCTCACCCCGTGGCGGGTCGCCGCGTTTCTGCTGTTCAACCCGACCTTCCCCCGCTCGGTGCTGCTCTGCGTCAAGGAAGTCGACGCCAGCGTCACCGGCCTCAAGTCGCGCTACAATATCCGCGGCGGCAACGACGTCGCCGAGGGCCTCGATCAGCTCCGCTCGATTCTCGACACGCGCTCGATCGACGAGGTGCTGGAGACCGGCCTCCATGAATTTATCGACTTCATCCAGCGTTATCTAAGCGCGATTACCGACCGGCTCGGCGCCGCGTTTTTCGGCCACCCGCCAGTCGAAAAGGCCGCTTGGCAGGACGCCGAACTCTGGCCACCTTATGCGGCCGACTTGCAAACTCAGGCGCAAGCCTGATCATTGCGCCAAAAAAAACCACTCAGGCCCCTTGGATGAAGCTCCTGACGGTTCGCCACGTCACCACCTACCGGTACAAGCAGCCGGTGTCGTTCGGCGAGCACCGCATGATGCTGCGCCCGCGCGACAGCTACGACCAGCGGCTGATCGAGGCGCGGCTCACCATCACCCCCGAGCCCGCTTCGCTCAACTGGATGCACGACGCGTTCGGCAATTGCGTCGCCATCGCCCGCTTTTCCGGCCGCGCCGCCGAGTTGCAGTTCGACAGCACCATCCGCCTCGACCACGAGCCCAACAACGCGCTCGACTTCGCGCTCGACGATTACGCGCTCGATTACCCGTTCTCCTACAGCTCCGAGGAAATCCCCGACCTGTCGCGCGCGATCGAGCGGCAATATCTCGACCGTGACCGCGACATCGACCGCTGGGCGCATCAGTTCCTGCGCAAGCAGGGGCCGACCGGCACGCGCGAGCTGCTGGCGGCGATGACCCACGCGATCCACGAGCGCTTCACCTATGTCGGGCGCACGGAAATGGGGACCCAAGACCCGGCGGTGACCTTGCGCCTCGGCAACGGCTCGTGCCGCGACTTCGCGCTGCTGATGATGGAGGCGGTGCGCTCCTTGGGCCTCGCGGCGCGCTTTGTCTCCGGCTACCTGGCGCCGTCGGGCCGGATCGACCAGAAGCGGCTCGGCGGCGAGTCGACCCATGCCTGGCTCGAAATCTACCTGCCCGGCGCCGGCTGGATCGAATACGACCCGACCAACGGCCTTATCGGCAATGAGGAGTTGATCCGCGTCGCGGTGGTGCGCGACCCGCGCCAGGCGGTGCCGGTCTCCGGCACCTGGACCGGCTTTCCCTCCGATTTCATCGACATGACCGTCGATGTCGCGGTCACCCCCGACACCCCCGAGCAGGCCGCCCGGCGCGCCCGGGCGTAACACCTTCCGAACCAAACGGTAGCGTCGTTAACCCGGGCCCGCGGGCCGTTCCGGGGATCGACAATCCACCGATTGGCACGACCGTGAGTTTCACTTCGGCAACGCAACTTGCGGATGGATGCGGAACGATCGCTGCGGCGGGTAATAGGACATCCAACTGGTGCGCCTCGATCATTGGCAGAGCGCGTGGCTGCATGGCGCCGCGTCCCGATAGCGATATAGTGGAATGAACGGAAAGTAGGGCCGGTTGATGACGAACAAGTGGGCCAAAATATATTTTACGGCTTTGCTGTTCTGGCTTTGGGCGAGCGCCAGCCAGGCCGAGACTGCGCTGGTAACCCCGGAAGAAGCCCTGCTGCCGCCCTCTCCCGTGCTCACACAGCGAGGCCCGCCCGATGGCCCCAAGGTCGAGTTGACCGGGCCAGATAGCGGTGTAGCCAGCGGGACCCCATTTAGCCTGAGCGCGGTCTTCAAGCCGCGCCCGGAGACAAGCATCGACCCGAACTCCGTGCACATAATCCTCTTGCGAGGAGACGGGGTCGATGTCACCGAGCGAGTGCGAACCGCAGGAAGGATCGATCAGACCGGGATTGACTTGAAAGGATTGCAAGCGCCTCCCGGTGAATATCGCATCCGCGTCCTGGTCGACGATACAAGCTCACGGCCCGGTTTTGCCGATATCACCCTCAAGATCGACGCGCCTCACTGAAGTCCCCCGGATTTGTCGCGGCCAACTATCAACCGACGAAAACGATGAAAGCGGCATTGGTCGCCACAGGCGTTATCGGCTATCTCCTGGTGGCTTTGCTCTGCCTCTGCACTCCGGGGTGGGCGCAGACCTTCTCCGGGGTCGGCCAGGAGGTCGATTTGGGCGCCAATCTCACAGGAGAAGATTGCCGGCTGCGCCAGATCGAGACACCCGACAAAAAGCCGGGAAAGCAGGATTACGGGATTTTTTGCGAGGGTTGGACGCTTTCGAGCGGTTTCTTGGTCGCCTTCAACGCCCCTGGCAGGTTCAACCCTGCTGAGTTTCTCACCAAGGGCAATTATGCCGACCAGCTGGCGATCCGGCTGGCGGAATGTTCTCCTGCGACGCCGGCAAAAATTGCCGACCGGTTCGATGGCGCGGTTCGTTTCTGCCGCCGCCGCGACGGCGGCTGGCCCGTGGTGGTCGGCAGTACGAGCACGGGCGATCGCGGCTATCTCTTCGAGATGTTGCCGACCAATGTGCCGCTGGCCGAGCGCGCGATCGACGCGCTCTCGACGAACAAGGCCGTCGTCATCAAGCCGGCGCCCCGCACCGCTCTAATCCTGCAGTTCGAAAAGGCGGTCAACATCTCGGCGTCACAGTTTGGTGTCGGCGATGTCGGCGCGGTCCGTCAGCTATCGACGCTTGGCGACGAAACCGAGTGGGCGACCCGGTATGTCGAAGCTGAACGAGCATGGACCAAGGTGCTCGACATCATGCAGCGCGTCTTCGGCGCTGATCACCCGGACAACGGGCATGCCATGATCAATGCGGCCCTGGCCATCTACCGTCAGGGCAAGATCAGCGAAGCCGACGATATGCTGAAGCGGGCGGAGCCCTTCGTCAAACATTCGCGGCGGCCGGACGACTACCCCGAGTGGCTGACCTTCCGATCTTATATCGAAGCCCGCGCCGGGCGTACCGATGTCGCGCTTGCCTTGGCGCAGGAAGCGCTCAGCCGGCGCCGCGCCATCTTTCAAGAGGCGAATGGGCTGACCGGCCCCTTGGGTCAGGGCGTCAAAACCCTTTATGCCGCTTCTGTTGGCCACTCCGACCTGGTTCTGGCTCGCGCCTATAACGGGCTCGGCCGCTTCAAGGACGCGGTCGCGGCCTGTCAGGAAGGCATCAAGAACTACGTCCTCGCCTACGGCGACACCCACCCGATGATTGGATGGACCTATTTCGAGCTGGCCGTCGCCAATCGCGGAAACGGTGATCTCCCGCACGCCCGCGACGCCGCGGCAAAGGCGCTGGCGATGCATGAATATCTGTACGGCGACAACGGACCGGTCTTTCTCGATGCGGTCCTCGCCGGTCGGATCGCCGTGCAGGAGCAGCGCAATCAGGATGCGCTCGACTATTTCCAGCGCGCAATCAAGGCCGTCCAAATGTCGTCGGACATTCCGGTGGTCCCGGCGGATTGGCTCGCCGAGTACCTTGATCTGTTGGTTGCTGGGAGCGGCGGGCCGGCCGACGCGTTTAGCGCGGCGCAGCTAGCGCGCGGCGGCGTCACCGCCGAAGCGATCCGGGCGATGGCCGCCCGCGCGGCCGCGGATAACCCGGATATCGCTGGAGTCGTGCGCAAGCTGCAGGACGCCCAGGCCAAGGTCGCCAATCTGCGCGCTCAGGTCGCTAACCAGATGCAGCTTAACCCGCGAGATCGCAAGCCGCAGGACGCGCAACTACTGCAAGACCCGCTGAAGCAGGCCGAGACCGAGGCGGCCGACGCCGAAGAGCGACTGCAAGCGCAATTCCCGCGCTATGCGGGTTTGGTGCGGCCGAGCCAGGTTTCGTCCGAGGAGGTCAATCGCCTGCTCCGTCCGGGTGAGGCTCTGCTGCTCGCGGTGACGGCGCCGTCCTCGACCTATCTGCTGCTGGTCCGCGACGGTCAGGTGCACATCAACAAGGCCATGGTGACCTCCATCGAACTGACGGATCGGATCACGGCGTTGCGCAAAACGCTCTATCTCAGCGACGCCGGGTTATTACAGCCGTTCGATGTCGCGGACGCGCAGCGGCTCTATGACATCCTGCTGGCGCCGCTGGCGGAAAACCTCTCCGGTCTTCACCATCTCATCTTTGCCAGCAACGGCCCGCTGCTCAGCCTGCCGCTCGGGTTGCTCGTCCGTCGGTCCACATCGCCCGACGCGCCACCCGCCTATCTGCAGCGGGACGTCGCGATCAGCGTGGTACCGACCGTCGCCACCTTCCGCAACTTGCGGCAAGCCCCAGCGGTAGCCAGCGCGCCGCAGCCATTCCTGGGTTTTGGCGATCCCGATTTTCTAGGTGCCCCCGGCGATCTGCGCGGCCTGATGCATCTTACCAAGCAGTGCCGCGCCGATGCCGCGGTCGAACTTGGCGAGATCCGCGATCTGGCGGGACTCCCCGAAACTGAAACCGAGTTGCGCAGCATCGCGGCGACACTTCATGCGGCGCCCGACAGCGTCGTGTTGGGTGCCGATGCCACCAAGGCCAACCTGCTCACCCGCGATCTCGCGCAATATCGGGTCCTGGCTTTTTCTACCCACGGCCTCCTGGCAAACCAGCTGGATTGCCAGGACGAGCCGGCATTGGTGCTCAGCCTACCGTCGGGAGCGACCCAAGGCAGCGACGCATTGCTGACCGCCAGCGAGGTGGCAAGCCTGCGTCTCGACGCCGATTGGGTCTTGCTGTCGGCCTGCAATACGGCGGGAGCCGAGGGATTGACAGGAGAGGCCCTCTCGGGATTGACCCGGGCGTTTTTCTACGCGGGTGGCCGCAGCGTGATGGCGACGCATTGGCCCGTCCAGTCCGAGGCGACGGTTCGTCTGACGACCCTGACCTTCGACAATTATGCGAAAGAACCGCTACTTGGTAAGGCAGATGCGCTCCGAAAGGCCCAGCTCGCGCTGATGGACGATCCCAAAACCGCGCATCCGATCTTCTGGGCTCCGTTCGTGCTCGTCGGTGACGGTGGCGGAACACAATCCCAGTGAATAACTCGCACTAACCGGCGGGGGCGCGGTCCGCAAGTGGCTGTGTGGGTCGAACCCGGTGGGCTGCTCGCGGCTCAACGAACGGGTGCTATCGGCGCAGAGCCAACACCGCCGACAGAAATCGGGAACGACCGAATTCCACCCGTAACCGCCCGCTCGCGGCCGGACGATCCGTCCAGCGAACGCCCTATCCCGGGGCGGACTACCGCATGCGCGAGCCGGGGTCCATCCCGAGATAGACCCGGCCGCCGATCGGGTACCACTCCGGCGCCAGGGTCACCGTCTGCCCGACCGTGTGCAGGTCGCGCCAGCATTCCGCCAGCCGGCTCTCGCGCTTGAACGAGGTGCTGCCGCCATGGCGATACATCAAATCCATCGCCTCGCGCGCGCAGTCGGCGGCATAGGTCGAGGCGAGCCGGCAGCGGGCCCGTTGCTCGAGCGTCGTCTCCCCGCCGGCCGCGATGGTGTTCCACAACTCGGTGAGCATCACGCTGCGGTACGCTCGTCCCGCGTTCAAGATCGCGTCGGCCCGACCGACCGCGTCCTGCACCTGCGGGTTGTCGCACAGCATGAAGGTGCGGCCGCGCGGCGTCTTGCCGCCGGCAAGCTCGATCAGCGCGTCGATCCCGGCGCGCGCGATGCCGGTGATGACCGCGCTGTGGTGCGGCCCGATCCAGCATTGCGTCGGCAGCTGGTAGGTCACGCCCGGCCAGCGCTCCCACTGGTTGTCGAGCGGCACGCCGGCGTGGATCATCGTCCGCCGCTCCGGCAGGAACACGTTCTCGACCGTCCAGTCGAAGCTCCCGGTGCCGCGCAGCCCGGCGACGTCCCAACTCCCCGGCACGATCTCGGCCTCGGAGCGAGCGAAATAGCCGCGCCAGTAGGCCAGCTTGCCCGCGGCGTCGAGGCGCGGCTTGCCGTCGTCGAGGATCTGGAAGCTGCCCAGCATCCACGACGCTTCCGGCGAGCCGCTGCCGAAACTCCAGCGCCCGCTGACCCGGTAGCCGCCCTCGACTGCCGTGCCCTGCCCGCCGCCCTGCACCGCCGTGCCGGCGCCGGGGGTGCTGGCCCCGCCCGCGTAGAGCTCGTGGACCCCCTCGTCCGGCAGCCCAAGCGAGATGAGCTGGACGATGCCGTTATTGGCGAGGTTCCAGCCGACCGAGCCGCAGCCCTCGGCCATCAGCTCGACGACGCGCAAATAGGTGAGCGGATCGGCCTGAAGTCCGCCCAGCGAGCGCGGGATCGTCATTCGGTAGAACCCCGCCGCCTTCATTTGCTCGACCAAGGCTTTCGGGAAGCGCTGCTCGCGCTCGAGCTGTTCGTGGTATTGGCGCAGCTGCGGCTTCAGCGCCGCGGCCGCCTGCACCACCGGCTGCGCCTCGACATCCACCGGCAAGCGCGCATCGTCGAAGATCGTGTTCGTGTCCATGTTCTCCTCCGCGGCGTCGAGCCTAGCATGCCGCTGTGGGGTGGATAAGCCCGGCGCAAGCGGGGCGCCATCCACCGCCTTAAGTCGTCATTCCGAGATCGTCCAACGGACGAGACCCGGAATGACGATCGAGAAGGTATTACCTATCCCCACTTCGCCTGGCTACCGACCGCGGTGATCGTGATGTGGCCCATCGTGGTGTTGGCCTTGGCGCCGTGCCAATGCCGCTCGCCGGCCTTGATGTGGACGACATCGCCGATATTGATCTCCTGCGGCGTGCCACCCTCGACCGCGACCATGCCGGAGCCCGAGGTCACCACCAGGATCTGGTCGCAGTTGTGAGCGTGCCAGCCGGTTGTGCAGCCCTGGCTGAAATTCACCACGCTGCAATTGTAATTCGGGGAATCCCCGGCCTCGATGATCGTCTGCCGCGACCGCGACACCGGCCCCGTCCACCCTTCGATCCGATCGGCGCCTTCCACCGGCAAATCCGGTATGTTTTTCAGCGTGACCACCTTCATGGCGTCTCTCCTCCTGTTGGCAGCAGCACGCTATCCCAAATCCGCGAGGAACCGTAGCGCCGTAAGGCGGAACCGCTTATGCACGGCCCGCGGGTGGACGAGCCCGGCGACCGGAGAAATCCGCGTCAGGTGCAGCGAGATGGGGAACATTTCGCCGCCCATCTGGCCCGACCGGCAATCTTCGGTCTGGCTGGACCGCTAAGTTCAGAGAGGACGCAAGCAAGACCCTAGGTTTGCTTGAAGAGGCGTGCGGCGTTGTCCCAAAAGAGTTTGCGCCTCGTGTCTGGTTTCAGCGTCGACCATTTCAAGATATTGTCGATAGAATCGGGAAACTGACATTCCGAATGCGGATAGTCGGAGGCGTACATCAGCACGTCGTCACCGAGAAAGCCGGTGACACTGTTAAACATGTCCTCGCCTTCCTGCCGCTCGATCGAGCAGAAGAAACGCCCGCTCTTTAGGTAATCCTCCGGGTGGTGCTTCAGCGTGGCGGTGCTGCCGACATAGTCGTACTGCTCGTTCATCCGCCTTCCCCAGAACGGCAGCCAGCCGAAACCGCATTCGAGCACGCCCATCCGCAGGGTCGGATAGCGATCGAAGATGCCGCCGCCGATAAACGAGGCGACAAAGCGCATCGCGCCCCACGGGTGGGACGCCATGCGGCCCAGAAAGATGTTGTCCCAGACGTCCTCGTACCCCGGGTAGTACGGGGGGTTCTAGGTCGAGCTATGGTGCACGATCGGCAGGCCATGATCCTCGGCGGCCCGCCAGACCGGTTCGAGGTCAGGGTGGTCAGCCGGGATATCCCGGCCCAGCGATGGCTTGACCGCGACCGCCCACGAGGAGTTGCCCCACTCCCGAATTTCCCGCACGGCTTCGTCGACCGCGTGTCCCGGGGCCATGATCAGACCCTTTAGCCGGGTCGGGGCCTGACCGCAGAAATCGGCCATGTGCCGGTGGTAGGCGCGGATCATACCGACTTCGAGCGCGGGGTCGTCGAGGCCGACGACGCTCACCCACGAGCTGGGGATCAGGAAATGGACGTCGGCACCCTCGTCATCCATGTCCTTGACCCGGTTTGCGGCCAGATCGTCCTGCACCCCTGGACGCGGGAGCTTGCTGCCCCGCCAATTCGACTCGCGGCCGCTATGGGTTTCGCGCGGCGCCGCCTCGCCGAGAATGCGCCGGTAGAATTTGGTGGCAACCCGGTAGTAGTAGAGATCCCCGGCGCCGTCCTCGCTGCGCCTGATCGGCACCCGGTAGGGCGCCAACTCGGCAAGCCGCGGCCGGAAGCCGGGATCGACATACCGCTCCAATACCTCCGCCGCGGGCAGGACATGGGTATCGGAATCATAGATGCGAAGCCCGTTTCTCACGTTCCGTCTCCCTGCTGCGCCCGTCGCTATTTTCGCCCGCGACCGCTTATCGACCACCCTTATCTAGCACAATTCGCGCCTAGCCAGGACCGCGCGGTCGGGGATGCCGCCGAGGAGATGAAGGCCGTTTCCGCCCGTAAAATTCCTTTCGCCATCGACCCCTCTCGACCCAAATCGGACATTTGCCGCTTCAGCAGGTGGGGGGGCGCCGGTCGGGCGTTAACCGTCCCCCTCGACAGGCTGACCATTGCCATCAGGTCGCCTGATTTGAGTGCGACAGATGGACCGCTCATATTGGCGAGGCACAAAGCTTGTTTAGCGCAATCTGTGACTATCGCTGGGCGAAATCGCTCGGCCGCGGAACCGTTCTGTGGCTGATCGCCGCTCTCGCTTCCTGTGCGACGCCGCCCACCGACCCGGCCGACCGCGCCGCTTTCGAGCAGAGAAACGACCCGCTCGAACCGCTCAACCGCGATGTCCTCGACGCCAATCAGTTCCTCGACCGCATTCTCCTGAGGCCGGCCGCCAAGGTCTATGTTTTCACCGTTCCCGAAGATGCGCGCGCGGCGATCCGGCACGTGCTCGACAATATGAAGGAGCCCACACTGGTCTTTAACAACGCACTGCAGGGGGAGTTTGGCCGGGCCGGCATCAGCCTTGGTCGCTTTGCGATTAACAGCACCGTGGGTTTCGGCGGCATCATTGACGTCGCCACCCTATCGGGGATCGAGCGTCAGCCGGCTGATTTCGGGCAGACGCTGTTCGTCTGGGGACTTCCGTCGGGACCCTATATTGTGCTGCCCATCCTCGGGCCGTCCAACCCGCGCGACGCGCTCGGCATGGCCGTCGATTCGTATGCCGACCCATTCACGATCCTGGCCGCCGCCCATGGCGTAACCGAGCTAACCACGGCCCGCTTGCTTGCCAATGGTGTCGATCAGCGCGCCCGGCTTCTCGACCTGCTGGACGATCTGGAAAAGAACTCGCTTGATTTTTACGCGCAGCTGCGAAGTCTTGCGCAACAACGTCGCGAGGCCGAGTTGCATCATGACGCCGCTCCGGCCGCTGCTCCTCCTGCCGCTCCACAGCCGGCGCCCACTCCGACGTCCCCTACGGACAACGATCCGGGCGGCGTTGCCCCACCGACGAGTCCGCTCCCCTCGACCGAACAGCCATAATCGCTGCGGCAGGAGACGTGACGATAGAAGAGCGTTGCTTCGAGTAGCCGGGCTACTAGAGCGACCTGTCCTCGACTTTGAGGCTGTGAAGCCCAGCCAAAATGAGACCTCCCTGCAACCGGTTGATATGGATCAAAGTCGCCGGTTCCAGCGTCCAGCAAGCTCAGTGCGTCGTTGAGTAGGTGCAAATGATCGGCTGTCCCTCATCTCCGCGGGTGTACGCGCCCCATTCATGCCGCTGTTCCGCAAGCTCGCCGGAGTCGGACAATGAATGATGCGGCCACAATCGCCGCGGCGGATATTCATCAAGGCAAGCCGCCTCCTCTTGCGCCGAAGATTCGATCGCACCGGCGGCGCTATCTGCTTGTGGGTGCCTTGTTGCTGCTGTTCGCCGTCGCCGGCGCGGCATGGTGGTGGATTGCCAGCCGCAGCTCAGCCATGCACTACACGACGGCGCCAGTGACGAGCGGCACGGTGGCCCGTGCCGTTACCGCGACTGGGACGATCAACCCGGTGCTCACGATCATCGTCGGCACCGCCGTATCCGGCGTCATCCAGTCTCTCTCATGCGACTACAACACAAAAGTGACCAAGGGGCAGGTCTGCGCCAAAATCGATCCTCGCCTCTTTCAGGCGGTCGTCGACCAGGATACCGCGAACCTGGCGGTCGCTAAGGCTCAGCTGGCGAAGGACCAGGCAAACCTCGAATACACCAAGGCCAATTCCGGGCGCACCGCATTGCTGGCGCGGGAAAACTCTATCGCTCAAGACACTGCGGACCAGTCGCTGAGTGCCTACCACCAGGGGCAGGCGCAGGTCCTGCTCGACCAAGCGACGATCCAGCAGTGGCAAGCCCTGCTCGAGGGCGCGCAGGTCAATCTTGCCTACACCGATATCGTCTCGCCGGTGGACGGCACCGTGGTGTCGCGCAACGTGACGGAAGGGCAGACGGTCGCGGCGAGCCTCCAGACGCCGACATTGTTCCTGATCGCCACCGATCTTACCCAGATGGAAGTCGACACCAATGTCAGCGAAAGCGACATCGGCACCGTCAAGGAAAAGAACCCCGCGACCTTCACGGTCGAGGCCTATCCCGACCGGACGTTCGCGGGCAGTGTCGTCCAGGTGCGGCAGGCGCCACAGACGCTGCAGAACGTGGTGACCTTTGACGTCGTTGTCGACGTCGCCAACCTCGACCTAGCGCTGATGCCGGGGATGACAGCCACGACCAGGGTCATCACCGCCCAGCGCGACAACGTCATTCGGGTACCCGATCAGGCACTCCGCTATACGCCTGCCGATGCGCCCGCCACCGCGGCGGCGCCGCCTGCGGCCCCGACGACACGCATGGGCGCGCTCTGGGTATTGACTGGCGACAAGCCCGTCCGCGTTGCCGTGACGCTCGGGCTCGACGACGACACCTATACCGAGATCGTTGGCGGCGAGCTGAAAGTCGGCGATCAGGTCATCCTCTCCGAACAACGCGGCGGCGGGAATGTAAAGCCAGCCGTCCCGTTGCCGCGGCTGTAGCGCGACGGCACCGGAAATGTCCGACGCGGTCATCCAGATCGAAGGCGTGACCCGAACCTATCACGTCGGCGACATCGACGTTCACGCGCTCGCCGGCGTCGACTTCACCGTCGAGCGCGGCGAGTTCGTGGCCATCATGGGATCGTCCGGTTCCGGCAAATCGACCCTGATGTCGATCCTCGGCTGCCTCGACCGTCCCTCCACCGGACGCTATCTGCTTGACGGCATCGACGTCGCGGGTCTCCCGGAGCCCGACCTTGCCCGCATCCGCAGCGAGCGGCTGGGCTTTGTCTTCCAGATGTTCAACCTGCTGTCGCGCACGAGCGCGGCGGAGAACGTGGCCTTGCCGCTACTCTATTCGGATGGCGGAAAGTCCGGGAGCAAGACGCGTTTTGGCCGCGCGCAGGAGGCTTTGGACCGTCTCGGGCTCGGCGATCGCGCGGGAAACACGCCGAGCCAGCTTTCGGGCGGCCAGCAACAGCGGGTGGCGATCGCGCGCGCCTTGATCAATTCGCCGAGCCTGCTGCTTGCCGACGAGCCGACCGGAAATCTCGACACGCGCACCTCGCACGAGATCATGCAGACGCTGACGCAGCTCAACCGCGAAGAAGGCGTCACGATCGTCCTAGTGACGCACGAAACCGACATCGCCGCCTACGCCAATCGCATTGTGACGATGCGCGATGGCCGCATCCTCACCGACGAACGCAAGCAATCCAGTATCCCCGCGCCACCGCCAGCGGCAACGGACTTGTCGATCTTTCACCCGCATTCACCCGCCGAAATGGCGACCAGCGCGCCGCTTTCCTGGGCCTTCGGCCTGATGATCCTGGCGGCGGCGGCGCAGGCGCTCGCGCGCAACAAGATGCGCTCGGCGCTCACCATGCTCGGCGTCTTTATCGGCGTCGCCGCGCTGATTGCGATGGTGGCGATCGGGCAAGGCGCCAACGACGCCGTGGCGAAGCAGCTCGCAAGCCTCGGCACCAACCTACTCGTCGTCGTCCCGGGCGCGGTGACGAGCATGGGCGCCCGCGGCGGGACGGGCAGCGCCTCGACCTTGACCGTTGTCGATGCCCAGACGATCCAGCGCGAGGACCAAGCGGTCGGGCAGGTCGCTTATCTGATCCGGCAGTCGGGCCAAACCGAATTCGCCAGCGAGAACTGGACGACCACCATCCAGGGCGTTACCCCAAACTACCCGCCGATCACCAATTGGCAGATCGCTGCCGGGCGCGGCATCAGCACCGAAGACGAAAGCGACGCGGCGCTCGTGGCGGTGCTCGGCCAGACCGTCCTTAGCAATCTTTTTGCGCCCTCGGACAATCCGATCGGTTCCGTCATCCTGGTCAAGGGCGTGCCGCTGCGCGTTATCGGCACACTTGCCGCCAAAGGCCAATCGACCTATGGCCAGGATCAGGACGACCTCGTCATGGTGCCGTTCAGCACCGCCGAGGCCAAGGTATTGGGCGTTGCCGCGCCGACGCAAACGGCAACGACCAGCGCGATCTTTCTGCCGCAGCCCAACCCCTACAACATCCAGCCGCGCCTGACCGGCTTCGTCAACCAGATCTATGTCCAGGCCCGGGACCCGACCCAGGTTCAGGCGGCGCTCGCACAGGTGACCGCGACATTGGTGCGCCGGCACCGCATAAGGCCAGGGGACGTCAACGACTTCGCCGTGCGTAACCTTAGCCAAATTGCGACTGCCGCGGAGGGCAGTAGCCAGGTTATGGCGCTATTGCTCGCGGCCGTGGCGTCGATCTCGCTGCTCGTCGGCGGTATCGGCATTATGAACATCCTGCTGGTCTCGGTGACCGAGCGCACGCGCGAGATCGGCTTGCGCATGGCGATCGGCGCGCGCCGCCTGCACGTGCTGCTGCAGTTCCTCACCGAAGCCGTGTTTCTAAGCCTTGTCGGGGGCGTAGCCGGCATCGTCTTCGGTGTCGGTGTGTCGGAGACGATCTCTCTCGTCGCGGGTTGGCCGACACCGATATCGCCGACCGCGATCTTTGGCGGGTTCGCCTTCTCCGCCGCGGTTGGTATCTTCTTCGGCTATTACCCGGCGCGCAAGGCGGCCCGCCTCGATCCGATCGAGGCGCTGCGCTACGAGTGACGCGCGTGGATGCTGAATGCCTTACGTCGCGCGCTCGCCACCAGTTCACCACGGCTCGGCGCAGGGTCGGCGCGGTGCACCGGCGGACCGCCGCAAATCCAGCCGGTCAGACGTAGGCGAGATCTGCCGCGGCGAGCTGATCGAGGCGGAGGAAGCTCGCGCCGCGGCGTTGCAGCTCCCTGATCCCGGCGACCACGCCGGGGCCACTCGGCCGATCCGGTTGATTGATGTGTGCGACGATAACCTCACCGTTCGTCGCGTTGGCGATGCGGTCCGTGACGCTGCGGGCTGGCAGCGAGGCGCCCCCATCGGCGTTGAGCGAATACCCGGCGATGCCGAAGCCAAGCTCCTGGATCGCCGGCATCGCGGATGGGCTGTAATAGCCGGCTGCGGCGCGATACCAGCGTGGCGCCATACCGGTCGCGGCGACGATGGAGGCTCCGCCGTCCGTGACCTCGCGCTGCACCGCGGCAAGATCGCCGGCGACCGGAATGCCGAAGATACTGCGCTGGCCGAGGACGGGCGGGATATGTCGCTCGCCGTGGTTCTCGATGCCGAACAGATCGCGATGCGCCAACAGGAACGCCAGGCCGGCCGGGTTGCGACGCAGCCAAAGCTCGGTCACGAAAATCGTCGCGGGGATACTGCTTTCGACCAGTGCCGAGGCGATCCGCTCATCGAACGCGCCCGGGCAGGCATCCAGGGTCAACGCAACCGTCAGGCGACCTGGCGGCGGGTTCGCCAGGCGCATGCGCGGCTCGACCGGCTCGTCGCTTGCCATCGCCGCGCGGGCAGGCGCCAACGCCAACGGTAGAATAGCGGGCGCTGCCAGCAAGGCCCGGCGCGATAGGCAGAGGCGGCACATCCTCGAACGACTCCAGCGGCAGCGTCGGCTGCGTCATGACTTGTGGCATAACGCGGGCCCAGTGAGGAGGCCAACCCAGACGATCCCGCAGTGTACAACGCAATCGGCATCCCTCCTTCGACGCCGCTCGGACGAAAGGTCGGCAGGGGGCGTGAACAGGTCCTGGCTCTGCAGCCAAACCAAGCGCCAGATACACGCCCGCCCGAAGTGACCGAGGCTAACTCGTCACGCAGCTCGAACGACGCTGAGCACGACGCCCTTGCCCCGCACTTCCGCCTCCTCGAACTCCGCGGCGGCAATCGCCCGGTCGAGAGCGGCACGCAGCTCCTTGGCCGTCTCGAGGGTCAGCTCGATCCCCGCCCGCGCACCGGGGTCGAGGTCCGTGTTGATGAAGTCGAGCGTTATGACGTCGCCCAGCGGCGCATGGCGCGCGTGGTCATAGGCAACCACCGCCTGCGATAGCGGGAACCATTCGTCCCCGCGCTTTGCCATGCCCTCGGCGCGGGCGATCTCGATGATGGATGTGCACATATCCAGGCCTCCTACTTCGCCAGGTATTTGCCGAAGAAGGCCCATATCTTGCTCCAGCCATCCATCGCCTGCTCGGGCCGATAGAGCGGCCGGTGCCAATAGAAGAAGCCGTGGCCGGCACCGTCGTAGCGGTGGAACTCATAATTCTTGCCGTGCTTCTTGAGTTCGGCCTCGTGCTGGTTCACCTGCTCGGGGCTCGGTGCGCGATCCTCATTACCGAACAGGCCGAGCAGCGGGCAGCTGAGGTCCTTGGTCATATCGATCGGCGCGACGGGCGTCTTGGCATTGAGCTCCTCCTTGCCCATCACCACGCGGCCACCCCACTGTTCGACGCAGGCATCGATGTCCTTGCGCTGGCAGGCATAGATGAACGCGTGCCGGCCGCCCGAGCAGGAACCGATGAGACCAACCTTGCCGTTGTTATCGGGCTGCGCGCGCATCCACTTCACGGCGCCTTCGGTATCGCCGACCATCTGCGCGTCGGAAATGCCGCCGTCGGCGCGCACCTTGGCGGCGATATCGTCAGGGTTGCCGTCGCTGCCGCCACCCTCGCGCTCGTAGAGGTTGGCGCAGATCGCGAGATAGCCATGATGCGCGAACCGACGCGTCGTCTCGATGTAGAGCTCGCTCCAGCCCGGGAGATGGTGGATCAGCACGACGCCCGGAAAGGGGCCAGGACCAGCTGGCCTCGCCACGTAAGCCGTTATCGGTGTTCCTTTGTCGCCTTTGATGGTCACATTCTCGCAGGTCATGCCTCGGTAAAACGACATCGATCTTCCTCCTTGGGCGTGGGTCTTGGGCCTCCATCGGGCCATCGAAGCGCCGCCGTCATCGACAAGCGGGGTGAATTCGCTTTGCGACCAGAGCGCGTCGCACCGCCAGTATTCAACGATCGCCTACTGGGCGCAACAAGAGGCCGGTGTTGGACGTGATCCGCGACCACAAGGTGGTCTTTACCAGGCAACAGCCACATCATCTCGCTCAAACATGTGGCTCGTAATTGGGCGGATGCGATTGGTCATGTCGCGGGCCCGCCGGCCAAGGGCCGGACCCGTGGGCCGGGGGTGGCGCCAACGGAAGGCGCTCTGCTTTTCCGCCTTACGCTGGCTACGTCCGCCATCGGACCCACAACAGCCGTTCGATGCGGCGAACGATTTCGTCTGGTCATGCCGCCAAGCGGACCTTCGCGCTGATGGCTTCGGACGTTGCAATCGGGTGTTTCCAGTCATTCCCAAGCTTCCCCGCATGTGCTGCTCACGCTTCGAAACGGCTTTCTAGTGGATAAATTCAGACGGAAGAGTCCTGGAAGAATGGCGTAAATCTGCGGAGTGCAGGCCGGTTCGAAGGGTACCAAGCGTCCCGTCAAATGGACTAAGCAGCTCCGCGTTGCCTCATGCGCACCATGGCCAGCACCTCAAGGTGCCAACGATTTCTGAGCCAAGCTGCTCTTGGGCCGCTTCCCGGCAGCTCGACATCCTGGTATCGCAATACACGAAGATCCACTTATTGCTAACGTTAAGCGTTTGCAATCGGGAGTTGGATATGGTTCGCTTCGACACTCCCCATTATCGTCATAGGGCCGAAGATGTCCACGGCGAGGTGCGCACTCTCGTTCATGGCCTTTGCCGCATTGATCCTCGTCGGATGCGGCGCCACGGTTCCTGATATTCAGGAGGTTGGGGATGATGATGCCCAGGGCGACCTTCTGGTCAAAGCTATCGTTGGCAGTATTCATTGCGAGTTGAGAAATGCAATAAACAGTGTGATCGATAATGACATTGAGTCGTCTAGAGCAAGCAAAACTCCGCGCCAAGCGGCTTATCTTGACAGTTGGGGAGTACAGCTGGCACTCACACTTCAGGTCGAGGAAAAGACCACGATCAATCCCGCGGCCGTATGGACTCCACCGAGTGTGATAAAAAATGTATTTACGTTAGGTGGGTCGTTGACAGGATCGGCGGACGCCACTCGAATAGATAAGCTGAACTTTTATTATACCATTGCTGAACTTCGATCTTACGGTCACTGTCCCACAAATTATGTCCAATCCCACCCGCCAGGATCTTTACTCATTCAAAGCGATTTGAAACTTTCGACATGGTTATCGAACCAAGTCACACTAGTGGCTCTAGGTCAAATCGGTGTTCCCAGTGGGCCTAATACCGTTTTAAAGCAAAATGCTTTGTCTCATGAAATAAAATTTGAAGTTATTACCTCAGGAGGTATTTCACCAACTTGGAAGATTACCAGATTCACAGTTGATCAATCGGGAACGTTATTTTCTACCAGCAGAGATAGATTACACGACTTGCTTATGACACTCGGACCTGTTGATCCGAATCTCAAGGACACCCTTGCGCCGACGGCGCAAGACCAGTTTTTCTCATCCCTACTTGGATCTGCCGTAAACGGAATGAGAAGTGGCACGTTGCCGTAAGAGTTAGCGTTCGGTGCTACCTAAATGGGAGGCCTCGATCATGGCAAATAGCACTAACACCACGGGCCCAGGAACAGCCGCTTCTACGCCGCCTTCTCCGATCTATCGGAAAGAGCCGGATGGCACATGGCTAAAGTGCACCTGGAACCCAGCCATTCAGGATTATGATTGCGTCGAAATAAACGCTAGCGAAGTCCCGCAAAATAAGTAGTCAAACGGAATGCACTTTCGGCTCTTCTATTCTTCCGCTCACCAACCCAAGGATTAGATAATCGAGGGCGTCTAGGCGTCATCGTGTTTCTTAATCCCGTGGCCGAACGAGCAAGTTGCGGTTTCTTGCGGTACATTGAGAGGTTAGCGCGCGATGCTGCAGCAGTTTTGGAACCGCCTCAGCTCGTCGCTTAGGCCGAGCTTCGGATCCGACGGGCACGGGCGTGACCTGCAATCTACTTTCGAGCTGCTCCGGAACGTTATCAAGTTCCTGGTTGCGCTCACCGCTATCTGGGCCGTCGCCGCTGGTTTTCTGCAGGCCGCGCGTTTAATCCAATACATTCCAAAGGGATTGCCCGGACCGGGTACCGGGTATTGGGCTCTGCGGACCGACTGGCTCGGGCCGCTGCTCGGGGTACCCGTCTATGCGCTAAAGGCATTCAGCGTAACCATGCTCCTCGGCCTCGCAGCCGCAATGGCCGGCGGCCTGCTCGGATTCTTGTTCGGTGTGCCGCGGCCGGCGACGGGGGCTGCGGCCCCAACCACACCGCCCTCGCCTGGGCCAGCAGGCGGGGCGGCTCCTGTCCCGGCGGGCCAAGCTCAAGTTCCAACCTCATCGGCGACTGCCGCTGCCAGTGGGACCACTGGGCTCCCATCGGCACCGGCGTCGGGAACACCGACGCCTCGAAGCGGACGCGCCTGGCAATCCAGCACTAATCTGACCGAGATTTCCGACTGGTTGACCAAAATCATCGTCGGCGTTGGTCTCGTGGAAGCCAAGGGAATTTTCGAGCGTTTCACCCAGCTCTCGCAAAGTCTCGGTGCGATGCTGTTCGACGGGACTGTTGGGAGCCAACTGGTGATCCCATCGGTCATCATTGCGGGCGCGCTGGTCGGATTTCTCTATGCTTACCTGTTCACCCAACTTGTCATAGCCGGGCTAGTTGCCCGCACCGACGCCGAATTAAGCGGCGCAGGAACGTCATCGGCATATCAGGCGATCGTTCCCAGGGCGATCCAGAATAGAAAAGAGGAATTTTCGGACTATATCCAAGGCCTGGTCAGTGGAAACGATGGCAATACCCTCGATCGGATCGCGCAGGCGCTCAACGTGGCAATCGGTTCCGATCTTCAGACCAAGAGGCGCAATATTCTTGGCGCGGTGGGAGCGAAAGTGAACCTTGCTGACGCTGCAGGAGCCGCGAACGCCATGGACGATCTTTCGACGTTGTTGCAAAACATTACTGGCCGGACGTTCTGACGGGCCATTGTCGAGGAGCCTCTATGAACAGCTTGATTGTTCCCCCAAACTGGGATCTTCCAACGCTAAACGTCTTTATCGCACAGCAGGAGAACTTCTTGCGCGGGCGACTAACCGCTATCAGGATCGAAGGCAATCAAACGATTCTCGATTTCGACGACCAGGCGGGCGACAAGCCCGACAGCAACACCGTCATAACCACTAGCAGTCCGCCGCCTGGGGCGAGGGTAGTTGCGTCCGCCCAAATTTATATCGGAAATACACCCGCGTTTGCCATCGCGTATCGTCCCGAATAACGAAGCGGCCGCCAGCGACGTTTTCCGGTCCGCGCTGTAGTCGCCTCTCGCAATCGCGCGGATGGCCGCTCACATGGGCATGTTCGAGGTCAAGGGGCCGATTTATGGGTTCATGAGAGTTCTCCGGCGATGGTTCGGATCCAAGGTCTGAGCCCGTTTCCATGACCCGATGGCGTAACTGCACCAGATCAAGC